>Ga0307517_10001220_pt1 | contig 43215 bp, 20 predicted proteins | sample 23_EM_MG_FD_194515 | JGI IMG/M metagenome (GOLD analysis project Ga0307517, IMG submission 194515) | Populus trichocarpa ectomycorrhiza microbial communities from riparian zone in the Pacific Northwest, United States - 23_EM | ecosystem: Host-associated > Plants > Roots > Unclassified | place...
AGTTGCTTTTAAACTTGCAAAACAACCAAGTTATATCATATCAATCTCCACACGATATATTTATTTTTTCACTAGAAAAAAATAAAAAAAATTGGTAATATTTAAATATTTTTTTATTTTTAAATAATCTAGTGTGTGTATCAACCGTGGTGTCCCTGGAATTTTAAATTTTCAAATATAAAAAGACGCATTTATTTTCTTATTCATTTGACCCCATTGAATCGAGAGTTTTTCTAACCGTTTCTTTCTTCTTCTTTTTTCACTTTAACTGGGAAATGAACTTTAAAATTGGAACCGAAATTCGTGTCTGTCATATCCCACCGTTTCCCCCTCAACAGGTTTTTTTTCCACGTTATAAATTGGTGGGGCCAAACTGAAACACTTGGGTCTACAACATCTTAATCAATCCCTTCTCATCTTAGTCTCTTCGTTCTTAAACATCTTCTTCACATTCCAACTCCTTTGATTTCCTGATGGCACAGCTAATCCCAAGCCTCCCTAATGACATTGCTACCGAATGCTTGATACGCTTGCCATTTCAACACTTTCCTGCAGCGACATTGGCATGCGAAGGCTGGAAACTTGAGATAGAGTCACCAGAGTTTTTTCAAAGTCGAAAGGTTGCTGGTTATAGCCAGCCCACCATTGTTATGGCACTAGCAAGGGTTGGTGAAGAAACAGGAGGTAGCAGTCAGAAAAATCTAAGAAGCCCAACAACTTATAGGCTTGCATTTTGTGACCTCAAAACGGGAACATGGGGTGAGTTGCAGCCAATTCCAGAATTCTCAAAAGGTCTGCCGATGTTTTGCCGATTGGCCGTGGCTGGTTTAAATTTGGTGGTGATTGGCGGGTGGGATCCAGAAACTTGCAGGGTATCCAACGCCGTGTTTATATACAGTTTCGTGTCAGCCACGTGGCGTCGTGGGGATGACATGCCTGGTGTTAAGAGGTCACTTTTTGGGTGTGCATCGGATATTAATGGCAACAAGGTGTATGTTGCGGGGGGACATGACGAGGAAAAGAATGCATTGACTTCTGTTTTGGGATATGATGTGGCAAAGGATGATTGGATTAAATTGCCCGACATGGCAAGGGAGCGTGACGAGTGCAATGCTGTGTTCCATTCTGGCAAAATCCATGTCTTTGGCGGGTACTCCACGGAAGCACAAGGTGTTTTCGATGCAAGTTCTGAGGCCTTTGATCTTGGCGAGTGGCGGTGGGTTCAAATGCAAGAGAACTTTTTAGGAACAAAAATGAGTGCAAGAACTTGCGTGGCTGATGGTAATGGAAGGTTTTGCATATGTCAAGGTAGTGAGGTGATGGTTGCATACGAGGAGGCCGAGTGGCGGAGAGTTGCTGAGTTGCCGGTTGATATGGGCGTCCCTGCTTGTGTGATGATGGGCCAGAATAAATTACTTGTGATTGGGTCTGGAAAGTCTGATGATCCCCATATGTTCTTTGAGTTGGATTTGGAGAGATGCACATGGACAATGCTGGAGGCTCCAAAACAGCACTCGGGCCATGTTCAATCAATTTGTTTTCTGGAGATCTAGGTTTCACCAGCATTTGGGCACTAAATCTTAACTCAAGGAAGAGATTAACTAACGATCATGTGTGTTATCATTATCATTTTTCTTATAAATTTATGTATTATCATTTCGTTTGTTGAATGGAAAAGGAGTGGTATTAAGATCAAGTGTTTTCATGCATGCTTTTAAGGTTTTAACCTAACATCAGCTATGGTTTGAGAGTGTTTCTACAAGTGGGTCAAACAGACACAAACTTATAATTTCTTTTCGCAAGCAAATGTCATCGAAATTACTCAGGATCCAAATTTCTCATGACCAGAGAATTCAAACATTCATTATTTGCACCCCTTAACACCCTCACCACCCTTACAAAAGATTCTACAATGCAAGACAGCACTAGTGTAGAAAGATTCTTTACCCTCCTTTAAGGAAGAGTGATTGAGCGAGAGAGACATGTTTCTGAAGGGTAGCATGTTCACAGAATCTAGCAGCACTCATGGCTCCTACCCACGGATGAGCAGAGGTCCCATACAAGGTCCTAGTGGCCTACTCATCCAAAGGCGGGAAGAAATTGGTGGAGTGGTTAGGGTTATAATGTAAGGTCATCTAGCATTATCCTCTTAAGAAAATAGCGGGGAACAAATCCCTTCCTCTCCATAAAAAAAAAGTTGAAATGATGAAAAGGGACAACACGCAGTGCTCAATTATATATATACCAACTCCATTCTGTCCTTTTGTGGTTCTCAAAGAGGCATTTCTGAAATATGAACTATGGTTAGTTATAGATAAAATCATTGCAAGTCCTTTCCTCTAACATGGCAGACTGATTGTCAAATAAAGGAGACCACAAGAAAATGGAATACAAACCGGACGTGGATACTAAGCTAAGTTTTTTTTGTTTTTTTTTTAATCTAAACACAATATTTGACAAAGGTAAGGTTCACATTCAAAACAAACTACATGACTTTTGAGAAAAGTAGAATTTTTTAAGACCTCATCATTTAATTATCAAACACTAGTTTTATCAGTGTTACTTCCAACACAAAAGCACAACGCAATAGTCTAGGTACAATGCATCACAGCAATACCAGGCAGAACCCTGATTTAGATGAATCTGTATCGTGCATCCACTTCAGCTGTCTGCTAAACTTTATCTAAGCAGTTATGACTTGTGACACTACAGAAAGCTAGAAATAAATAAGTAAATAAACCGTAACAAAATTGAATAGGAAACTCAAGAAATCAAATTAAAGCTTTTTTTTAATGGTTGCAAGAACAGAAAACATGACAACTGCATTACAATAAAGAAAATAAAGTAGAAGCTTGACTACTGGGATAGCTTAAATTTTGTGACTCTACTTTCATACAATAAAACGTCCCGTGTATATACTATCCCTTGTTCTAAAGTATCAGTAGAAGCTTGACTACTGGGATAACTTAAATTTTGTGACTGTACTTTCATACAACAAAACATCCCAGGTATATACCATCCCTTGTTCCAAGGTAACAGTAGAAGTAGATGCAGACATAATTGAATTTGAAGTTCCGAGTGTGTTCCAAGTAACATAATGGATGATAACTAGCAAAATATAAAAAGACACTCCAAACAATAAAAGGAAGCACCCATTTGTCACAGCTAAGAATTTCATTTGCATAATTAAATCTGGAGATTATAATCTAATTTCATATCCTGAAACATGATATTTGAGATGTAGATCCAGCAAAAATGCTTAAAGCCAACAAGAAGAAAAATTTGCACCTGATATATGTTTGTAGCATGTATGCTTATGCACAGATGCAGATAAATTAGTAGAATCCTGTGAAGATGAGGATTACCTGGGAGTTTACAACATAAACATCTGCCAGAGAGTAAAGTAAGCGAACACGTGTAGTTGCTGAAGTCTACAATACTGACTTTGACAAATTTGAATGTTGGGATATGAACCTCGGAATATCTTAGACATGAGGTACCTTTTCGCTCTCAGTTCCAACAGAAGCAATAAGAACTTTAAAAGGCCTGCTCCCGTGGTCCTTTACTGCCAGTCAACTTCTTATGTGACCTCTGTCAAGCCTTCCGGCATCGTTCTTATCAACAGAGTTAGAGATTGGTAAATTGTAGATGTTTTTTTTAGATTCAGCCAACCTGGTAGAAGACTCATAGGAATGGCTAAATTCATTTAAAAATTTGCCAAGATTTTTCAGCTTCTCTAAAAGAACTCTTAAACAATTCTTTACAGCAAGGTGGATTGAAATTTACCCCTTGTCTGCAGAAATTCTTGTTTTTTCAGAAGGTTCTGATTCAATCACCAGGTTTGCTGATTTGAGAAGTAAGAGCTGACTCTTTCCAGCACTTATGCTGCTGCAGGGCATCGTAAGCATATCATCATCTGCAATCTCTTATATAAAAGAATCCCATAGCAAATGCTTTTTCTGCAGCATCTTTTCAGTGCTAGAAGATTGAGTATTTAAGTTTATTGTTAACAGAAAGTTGAACTATTGCTGCGGAGATCTCAGCTTATATTTTTTCTTCACACCAAGTTAGCCATTGTCATCTGACTTTCAGCGAGAAAGACCAGCATTTTCACTCGATGAAGGATAATCTTCCACTTATCAAATTATTCCTGTTCATTTTCCATAATCCACCAAGCAAATTGATTTCCTTCAGCAGGAAAACCGGCAACGCATTGATCTGAAAACAAAGAAATAATTTAAGGTTATGATATTATGTTTATTTTTGAACTATTTTATTGCTGACCTGAAAAAACAATACCTTTGAAAGGCATGACCACAAATGGTATCATGATATTGTCCTATCAATTCATGCACTAAATAGAAATTCTGTAAGCAAAAAAAGAAATGGCAGTTCTGCGGTCTTGGCCTTTTAAAAGAAGACTTCATACAAACTGCACATCAAATAAAGTTCAAGAAGACAAGATAAGAAAAGAGACGACACTCAACATATGATGCAAGGTGCTCATGTCATGTGATTCCCAGCTCCCATATATTGGCTTGGCACATACTCTGACAGTTTCCCATGGAAACCTATTGGAATCATCCTCCACAATCCCATGTTGGATCATATGCATAAAATTCTTATGATTGCCAGGCCAATCCTTTTCCAAAAAGTGCGAAGAGGTACAAAATGATGAATAATTCAACTGAATGCAATACTATCACAATGTATTTGAAATTACTGAAATAAATTTCAGCCACCATTGTAGATAACACATATATGCAATTCATTATGAAAATCTCTAAAATGTTTAAAATGAAATGGTGGCCACACCAAGACATGTTTGGAACAAAAAATCTCAATTACAAGAGCAACAAGATGCTGAAAATGGCATGAGCACCAAGAAAAGAAATATTATGCAAATTTCTATTTAAAGAAGTAAACAATATATCATGCACTGGTTACTAGTAGTAATATACAGAAGACCACTAATGAAGAGCATGCATTTAATAATTCATTACAATTTGTGCATTTTGTTGCATGATGCCAAAATCATTTTAGCACAAGTTTTCAAGTCATTAAATGTGCACAAGTCATTGATCAAAATTTTTCCAATCAAGAACAAAAAGAAAAAAAGCTGTCAGCGTAATTATTTTCTTATATATATGAATAAACTGTTGCCACATGGTTCACACCTATCCAGGAGGCACAGACTGCTGATTCTGCAACGACAAGATCTGCCTTCATGGCTGTTTGAAGCTGAGATCTGTTGTGTCTTCAGGAACTCAGATCCTTCATCTAGCAAGCTCTGGCATCAGGCTACTGTTCTTGCTGGGACTACGGCAGAAACTATGGCTCAAAGCTCAAAAACTCTGTTGCCAACTCCAACATTGATAGTGAAGCTTCAGTCATTAAGAGCTCATGCAATATCAGCACAAATTTCTGTTTCTTCTTCTTTTTACCATGTGCTTTGCCGCGCAACCAGTGTCCTTATCTTAGAAGTATAACTCCAATTTCATGAAACTTATTTCCCCTCCTTGGCCAAAACCACAATAATCTTTTACCATGTCTGACCTGATTATTATCAGTCCTATTGTCTACAACTACCAAACTATCATTAGCAAGCAAATCTCACCATGCATTCTGTTCAGTGTCAGAAAGTCATTACTGGATTTACCTCCAAGCCCTAGAACTCCTCATTATTGCCATGAGCCCATCTGACTGCAAATAAAACTCGAGGTAGGTCCATCAATTGGTTTGAAACCATTTTATGCTGCCACCAATCTCTCTTCATGTAGTTTGACTTAAATGTAATTGATGGGTAAGAGCGTTCCTAGATATGGATCTCTTGGACAGTGTGGACAAAGCTGCCAACTTGCCTTGAAGGTGATTGCCTAGCTACATTAACATGTAAATCTCCTCTGGTCTTGCCTTCCCCTGTCAGCTTCTTCAACTATACACCGCCAAAATATTATCCAAACCGTTTGTTACATGAATTACCCAAAAAATCAGCACAACTATAGAGATTTGAACTGGTCTAAATGTCTAATACAGCTTTCAAAGTTCACCTGAAACCAAAACAAAAAAAAAAAGGAAAGAAAGAAAGAAAGAACAGGATAAAGTGATAGCTTTCTGATGGAAAATAAGTTTATTTTTTTTATTTTCTGTATATCATTACATTTTTGACAACCAAGCAGTGGCCTAAGAGAAAGAGAAATAGTATATCGAATAAGAAAAAAAAAAGAAAAGTTTACTAAAATTAAAGTTATGAATTTACATAAAACAATTGAAATTCTAAGCTTCTCAGTTTTTCTTCTCTTTTCTTTTCCATGAGTAAAGGAAAGTTTAATTTACTTACGTAGCCAATGCTAAATTAATAAATAAATATATCAAGAACTGCTTTCATTTTCTTTCCATTTTCTACACTTTCTCAGCAACCAAACAGAGACCAATGGCAATGGAGGATCATAAAGTGATACTATTATAAATTTTCCTAAGCATTAATCAGAATCTTCCAGAACAGTATGGAGCTACAACACAAAGTAAATCAATTTTGTTGTCTTATTTTCCTACATTGATTTCTCAGCAGCCAAACAGAATTTATAGTGATGAAAACACATCAACAGAAAGGATCTTAGCAGTTTGTAACTTATCATGCAATGCAGCTTAAAGTCAGAAAGAGAGAGAAAAGAAATTACTTTTGATCTTTTCGACAGAGAAACAAAAGATCTTCTATGCTCATCATTTTTCTACACATTTTCTTACCTGGTATCTAAATAGCTTTCAGCGTACAGTGTGCTCTAGGACATGCACACCAAATGAGAGATCCCAGCTCAAGTTGAGATTAAACCCAATCCTAGCTTGAATTCAAGATAGAGAATTCTAAGCAATTTTGGAATATGGCGAAACATGGGTATGTGTGTGGGCAAGAATAGGAAATGAATTTTTCCACAAAAGGATCACAGGTGTTATATATATATGTTGACAATATCACCAAGCCTGCATACATTAAACGGAGAGAAAAGGCAATCTAAAGCAAGGGCCGATGGAATTTTGCAGTTTTCATTTGATAGAAAGTAGTAGAAACTGCATGTAGCACGAGATAAGAGTGTAAATTTTGCATTGAATATAATAAAAATATATTTCAGGAAATGCACAGCACCACTATAAGAATAAATACATCAACAAATGTTCACCAAGGTCATCACCATACCGAAACATTTCACACTCCAGTCGGTCATATTCAGGAAGCATATAAATTTCAAGCTATTCCAACTCCCAGGAACAACCATGTGAGGAGCCAAATTACGAGCCAAATTACATCCACATCAATGCTTCAAGAGTTCTTTTAAATCAGTGTCACCAGTGCAAAGTGCAACAGAGAATGCCAGAATTAGAAGATCACATGAAATGCCATGAACTATAACTTGTAGAAAGGATCGTTTGTATCCCGCAGTAACACCAGCAATATCTCTCAGTATAATCCACTTGTCACGCATTTTTCTTGATTGGCTCCATATGTTTGTCTAGCTCCTTAAATTAAAACTGCAAAGCAATAGCATGATAGATTCTTCGATTTTCCCAGATGCCTCTTGGTTTTCAGTTAGACTAATAGAGCTTGCATTTGCTTGTTCCAACGCAAACTGCACATTCATTTGCATCTCCTGCTATATGGCTTAAACAGTAGTTTATCCTATCATTCATAACATCCTGCATTATAAATCACTTCAGTATAGAATACAAGGCAAGCAGCTTCCATTCAAAAGAAATTATGTACTCAAGTTGGGTGGTACATGGTCACAACTTCTGGGAGGAAGTAAAAAACTCAAGGAAAAGGGAGGTCATCATCACAGAGATGCTTATGGATATCTATAAAAGTGTCATTGAGGGAAAAATTAAATTACTAGTCGATGTGGATGTGGAAAGAGCAAATACTTATCACAGGAGAAAGTGGAAGAGAGTATGATTATATTGGATCCATCAGCAGCGACCGAGATACTTTACCAAAAAATAGATAACATAAACACACCATAAATTTCACACACAGTTTGGAACTAAGCCAACACTATACAGACCTATGTAGATATTATGGTAGCCGAGATACATACCACAAGTAGCTCATGCAAGCCAAGAGGTGCAGTTATGAGATATGAGACACCAGGATGCTCCTTGGCAGCTTCATCAGTCAATGAAGGAATATCCTTTCGAACAAAAATATAGTGGAATGTTTGTTAGCATGACATGTAAAGCTGTAAGAAGAATAAATAAATGGATAATCCAGTCGAGGAAGAAAACAACAATGAATTACCCGGTGCCAATGTCGTCCTGGAAAGAGAAAGAATGGGCTCACGATCACACGATTCGCCCCTTGTTGAACACACAAACCAAAAGCATCTCTTATCGAGGGCTCAGCCAGCTCCTGATTAAATTAAAATATTAAGAGAAACATTACCAGAAGTGCATCGTTCACTTCATAGATGTAAATAGTTGAAGAAGAACACTGCGTATTTAAACGTGACAATATAACAAAAAAAAAAAAAAAGAAGGGTGCGTGCTGAAACATATAAATGAAAAACCTCTAAGGGAAAAAAGGAGTTTGTGAAAAAGGAGCAAATACCATATGAGCAGGCTCCACAATTAGGTACCCAGTTTTATCTCTAAACATGGCCACAAACTCATCTGAAATTCACAAAACACAGCTATTTGATTATTATTTTTATGGGGAAAAAACCATAAAATCAAATAAGGTATGGTATTTGACAAAAAAGAAGAAGCAGCTTACTGAGCATGAGATTTGATTCTTTACGACGTGAGCCATGGTCAACAATGATGACACCGTCTTTGTCGCCCACAAAGACCCCATTCCCTCGAGGGTTCGTCTTCATAATTCCACCATCCCCACTGTTCAAACACAAGCTTCTTCTTGATGAATACTTAACGTTTTGTAAATTCGAGGATTTGGGAGTCAACGCCCATCTGGGATTTCTTCTCGCAGTTGTTTCCCTTCCTGAACAACAATTACTGCAATTGCCAAACAAACGAAAAAACACGGGAGAAGAAACCAATAAGGGAGCGGCTACTGCTTATTTCAAAGAAAATATATTGCAATCTGAAGCCAGAAACTCCATTAAAGAATTAATCAGAAAAGAAGTAAGTTAATTAATTACCTTTTAGCCAGAATGAGAGGAGAGACTGATAAGATAGAAAACGACTCTAACCCCATCTTTTTTTTTTTCTTCTTTTTTTGAGCTAGTTTTGTGATCTATAGTTACCGCTGTCGCAGAATTTTTTTATAATAAACAAATAAATAAACAGTAGCTGAGAGAGGCAAAACGGCTAGGTAGCGCCATGACTCGGACGTGCTAGAAACTTTTTGAACATGTTCTCCGGACGGAGACGTGAAGGGAAAAATGAGGCCATTTTTATGTACCTCCACGGCTCCACCAGGGGGTTCTCGGGGGACAAAGATAAGGAGGAGCTTTTCATGAAACTTTTTTTTTTCTCCCTTCAAGCGTAAACTTTTCACAATTCCAAGTCATATCCTTATGTCTTTCATGTATTAATCATAAACATCGATTTTCTATCAAGTTTATAAAGTAAAAATCATATATATAAAAAGAAAAACATAAAATGTAAGAGCAATAGTCAACTAGAGTGGCAATGACAACCACTTTTACCTGATTTAGGAGTGTGGTATATGATATAAATTGCTTTTTAAAATATTTTTTTTGTTTGAAAATTCATTAAAATTATATATTTTTTTATTATTTTTGATATCAATACATCAAAATATACAAAAAAAATTTAAATCAAACAAATTTTTAAAATTTTTTAGAAGTGCGGTTTGACTACACTCCTAAACACACCTCAATCAGTAACACAACCACAAGTTTCAAAGACAAGTAGTAATAAACCTATTATTGATGGAAGACCTTTAAAATTACAAGTAAACCTACTTATATTGAATGCTGGGCATTTTACTTATCCACAAGTGTAGATGCCAAATCTTGATTTTGTTCATTATTATAGGTTAGGAGAGTGATGAGTCCTAAAATTTAAAATGTTTAGGAATAAGACTAATGTACTGGATAATTAATTGATCTCTTAATTTAAGTAATTTGATTCATTCTTCATATTTAAGGTGTCTAATGGCTTGATATGGAAAGCCTAAAGGGGTTGGTAACTAGTAGCACGTGATGCCTGGTAAGCCAGGTGATTGGTAGTTGTGGTACTAACAGGCAGTGCCTGGTAAGCCATGTAACCAGTAGCTGGTACCTGTAAAAAATCTCATTTGACAGATGTGGGGACTGTTCAATAGTAAAGTCTATAACTTTATAAAGAGAAAAAATACAATGATATTTTAGAGAGATAACCTTTGAAAATATGTATGCTGAAAAGGTTAAGAATGAAGAGATTATTAACCTTGAGTTTGAATGATTCATGATGTATTTTATAACTCATGAGTCTTGTCTTTTCGTGGTAAAGGGGGGCTAAAATATAATTTCACCCTTGTGATATTTTGAGTTTTATTTAACTCAAAATAATACGTATTGAATCAACATAAAATAATGAAGGACTTACGTGGGGTTCTGAAAAAAATCCCCAAGAGAGTGTTTGGCTCAAGGCACATGCCCGATTCCATAGAGGTTCTGGGGTGCATACCCAGCACCCCCAAGAAATTAGGTGTTGAAGCGCCCAACACCTTAATTAAATGGGTCTAAATGTTATGCTCGAACCCAATAACAGGTGCGTATGTGCCCCAACACATAAAATAATTGGGTTTGGGCATAACACTCGGACCCAATAAGGGGTGATGACACAATCAGCACCCTTACTTGATTGGGAAGGTACTGTCGTGTCCAGCACCCCCAATTAATTAGGGGGTGCTGGTGCCAACACCCTTAACTCTTGCTAGGTGTGACACACCCAGTAAGGTGTGACGCCTAGTATGGGCTCGGGCCACCATACTTGAGCCCATGTATCTTGGTAGCAATTAGGCTCGAACGTGGTAGCCCGAGCTTAAAGAAAATGTTTTTTAGGCCTATTTGAGGAGGGGTTTAGGTCCATTTTATTTGGATTCATCAATAGCCCCCAAGTCTTTGTGGTATTAATCCATAAAGACTTGTAAAAGCATAGGTTTCAGACCTGGCCCGGTCCAAAGCCCGAGTTCGGAGTTTTGACCGGGTCAATTCTAAAAAAAAAATCAAAACGACATCGTTTTAGTAAAAAAACAAAAGTCAACGGGTTGCATCCAGGCTTTTGACCGGGTCAACCCGCCGGGTTTTTCCTTCCTCTATTTTTTCTTCAACCTGGCCCGGTTCCAACCCCGGGTCCCGGGCCGGTCCCGGGTCGACCCGTCAGGCGGGGCCGGGTCCCGGGTCGACCCGTCAGGCCGGGCCGGGTTTCAAAACTATGTGTAAAAGTATCTGGTTACCATGACGAGTTCATTGAATTTTCTTTGTATGAGAAGAGGGGTTGAAAATCCAGGTAATAAACTGGAAAGTCCGTGTGTAGAGGTGTGCATTATTTTTGAAGAAATTTTTAAGTATGTAGAGGAGAACCATGAAGGAGTCCATACTTAGAAAAATTCTTAGGAGAGTGAAATGAGATATAAAAGATTTTATACTTGGAATTTTTTTATAAAAGGTCAAAGGAAACTTATGGAGAAAAGGCTCATACTTAGAAAAATTTCTAAGTGGTTGGTAAAAACCTATGAGAGTGAGCCTATACTTAGAAAGTATTCTAAAAGGTTGAGGGGGTCCTAAGAAAGGTGACCTATGTTGACGCCTATATTTAAAAAAATTTCTAAAGGGCTAAAAGGAATGAACACATATCGACGCCCATACTTAGAAAAAATTTTAAGGGGCAAAAAAGAGTGAACCCATGTTGACGCCAATACTTAGAAAGATTTCTAAGGGGCGGAGGGGAGCGAACCCATTTTGACAACCTTAGAAAAATTTCTAAAAGGTGGAGGGGAATAAACTTATGTTGACGTCTATACTTAAAAAAAGATTATAAGAGGAAGAAGGGACAAATCCATAAAGGGTGGTTCTATCGCACCAAGAAAACCAAGTCCATCAACCCCTGGTTAATTGGTGAGAGGCCCTTTGACATCACTGGAGAATGTGCCAGTCCTGAGACTGCACTGGAGAATAAAGGATCTGAGATCAACCTGTGATGAATTGGTTAGAGGCCTTTTGGCATCACTTGAAGAATATGTCAGTCCGAGATTGAACTAAAGAATAGAGGATCTAAGATCAACCCCTGGTGATTGTGGTAATATTGCTCCAAGAAGGCCAAGTCAGTTCCTTTTAAGGAAAGTGGTTGGAAGCCTTTCATTGGAGATTTATAGTTAGGAAATGTATGTTAGAGATACATTATTTTTATTTCAAAAATAAACTTATATTTTTATTGAGCATTATGCATCATAACGTGATTTGTTGAACTTTAAAAAGCCTGGGGGGTTTGGCGTGAAACAACAGGATTGATAACTAAGGTCTATCTCGCGGTAGCTAGGGGGAGCGTGTTTGGAGTATCGATTATGTGTATGGGTATCATAATGACACGAGCGACCCCTAGAGGGACTTGATAGTATAGAGGCAAAATACTCTCCTGGAGGTCATTCTGCTTAGGCTTTTTTAGGTGGTGATTTGGCCTACGAGGGTTAGGAGCAGTCGATGATGATGGTGATGGGGTCAAATATGTTACCACAGGTGCTAAGACTTACTAGGGTGGTAAAGTCTGATTTTGTCCCTGTGTTGCCAACACGACTTGAGTAAGGACTTGAACCTAGTTGATGAGTTATTAAAGGTATGGTTGGGTAGAAGTGCCTGCGATGGCGGTAACAAATATATTCGTCACGCATCCTAACTAAGGTGTGCCTTGGTTATGTGCCATAGAATGACCTGAAAATATCAAAAATAAGTTTTAAAAACCAATGGCTTTTTTATTAGTTTCCCACAGATAATGCCAATTGATGAGTCCTAAAAACCAAGGTGCTTAGAAATAAGGTTGATGTGTTAGATAATTGGTAGATTTCTTAGTTCAAGCAATTTGATATATTCTCTCTAGTGTGTATGGTGTCTTGATATGGAAAACTCATGGGGTTGGTAACTAGCAGTAATCTGATCCATTCTTCATAGTCAAAGTGTCTAATGGCTTGATATGGAAAGCGTGGGAGGTTGGTAACTAGTAGCATGTGATGCTTGGTAAGCCAAAGTGACCAATAACTATGGTAATAACAAGTGGTGCTTGGTAAGCTAGATTATTGGTAGCTGTGGTAGTAGCAGGCGGTGTAGTGGCTTGATATAGAAAGCCTAGGAGGTTGGTAACTAGCAGCATATAATGCCTGGTAAGCTAGGGTAACCAATAACTATGGTAGTAGCAGGCGATAGGTGACAGGTAGCCGTGATAGTAACAGACAATGTCTGGTAAGTCAGGTGACTGGTAGTTGTAGTAGTATTAGACGAAGCATGGTAAGCCATGAGAGTGGTAGCTGATACCTATAAAAGATCCATTTGATGGATTTTGGGACTCTCTTGTCATAACTCAATTTTGAATTTACAAAAAAATAATAATATAAAAAAAGAATGAAAAATAATTTGATAATTATGTCAAAACAATAGAAATTGAAAGTGTGAGGACTAATAAGAATGAAATTATAAAGTTGGAATAATTGATAAGTTTAAGGATTTAATTAAATTTTGAATTAGTTTAATTAATGCAATCAAGGGCTTAGTTGAAGAAATATCAAAGTTTAGGGTCAATTTGGGTCAAAATTGCAAGAAATTAAATTCCAAGGACCGAAGTGAATAGGCATTGATACTATAGAGAGGTTAATTGATTTTTCCAGAGATAATTTTGAAAGAATAAAAAGTTTGAGGAGTCAATTAAGGACTGAATTGATTAAATTTGAAACTAAGAACTATTTTGTAAATGACGCTGAAATCCAGGGGTCTAATTGTATTTGATCAAGGGGCGAAATTAAAAAAAAAAGATTTTCAAAGATAAGGGGTTAATTGCAAGATGTTAGAACTTCAGGGGTTAAATTGAAAAATGACCATGTCGACCTAAAATGATGTTGTTCAATCAACTGTTCATTCTCCTCTGCCTCTAAAATAGAGGAAAATTTGTGTAAGAAAAGTTGTCAAAATAGCATCGGCCAGACCACAATTCACACCAAATCCAAGCCAGAATATAGACCAAATGGTCTACTACAAATCCCAAATTGGTTCAGCTCATTTTCCCCCGCGATGCACCATTAATGTTAAATAAACCCATCACCAACAGTCCAACAATTGCAAGACTGTTAGTGTTTTTATTCCGACAAAACACGAACACTTTCAAGCCATGCTTATCCTTATCCTCATGAGAGATAAAACAGACCCACCATGCATAACCAGGGGTCCATCCCTATAAAAACAGAAGCAGAGGGGAACAAAACAAAACAAAACATAGAGAGAGTTAGGGAGAAAAAAATGCAAAAACCAGAGGGACTTTTGGATTTCCTTCAGAACTTCAGTAAAGAAATTTTTGCTCTCCCTCACAACAGGCTACTGGTCCATCCAACAGAACAGAAACCATGAAAAAAACAGAGGAAATTAGAGAAAAAAGAAAGAAAATAGAGGAAGAAAAAGAAGAGAGTAAGGGAGCTAGAGAGAAGAACGACTAGAGAGAAACAAACAAAAACAGAAACAAAAAGGAAGAAATGAGCCTTGTCCAACCAGCGCATCATTGCCTCACGTCTTCGTCTCTAGCAATAGCTACACCAGGTAAGCTATTGTTTTCCCCATCTTTGAATTTTAATTACTCACCCCCCGTAGCAAACATGTATGAATAATTAACGCATGCAAATGATGCCAACTTGGTCATTGGGATACGCCAGTGACCAAGTTGGGTAGGCTAGATCAAACCTAACTTGTATGGCTGGGCTAGATCTAACCCAAAAAAAAAAGAACTGTTGAGACCAGGTCGGGCCTAGGCCTTAGGCCCAACTGATCTTTTTTTTTTAGGCTAAAGGTGTGTTCGGCAAACACACCTTTAAGCCTTTTCCTTTTCCTTTACTATTCTTTATTTTAATATCTAGTCAAACATGCCTTTTAAGATATCAGAAAATTCTGAAAAAATTTAGGGACCCTTTTGAATTTTTTATGAGTCTCTTTCACGTTTTTTTTTTATGACTTTACTTAGTATTGGGTTGTAGAGTTATATTGCGGAATGCGAATGTGGTATAAAATATATACTTGTCTTTTTCGGTTTTTTTCTCTTTTCTAAAAAAAATAAAAAAGAAGAAGAAAACTCCCTTTCGACAAAAATACAAAAAAACATGTTCTGCTTTCAAGTCAAAATTTTACTTGTTTATTCATTGGTACCAAAGTCAGGAATATTCGTATTCACTAATGTCAGAATTAGGAATACCCTCGATGTTCACCAATGCTAGAATTAAGAATCAGAACACTGGAATTGAAATTTATCTTGAACCCCAATATACACTAACGTCAAAGTCAGGAACACCATACTTTTTTACGTAATATTTACTAATGCTAGGGTTGGAAGTATTTGTAGTTGAATATTCAAATGACACTAGAGTCAAGAATATTATAGGCATACCATCAAAAGCAAAAATACAACAAATATTTAGCAATTTAAGACAAAACCAGCAGTACAATCTACCTCAGGTAGGACACTTAAGGGGTGATAGTATCTTTCCTTTTGTATAATCAGTCTAGTACCATATAATCTCTGTTGACCAATTAGGGTTCATAGTGACCATAATACTAGATGACGACTCCTTAAACCAGACTTTTTCCCCCTCTAAGAACAAGATGCCAGATATATGTTTTTTTCCTAGAAATTTAAAGGTCGTCGCGATGCCAGGTGTGATATCCATGATGGTTAAGTTAGTAACTTTGTAAAGAGAGAAAATGCATTGATATTTTAGAGAGATAGACTTTAAAAATATGTATGCTGAAAATGTTAAGAATGAAGAGATTGTTAACCTTGAGTTTGAATGATTCGTGGTGTGTTTATAACCCACGAGTCTTGTCTTTTTGTAGAGAGGATGTGCTAAAATATAATTTCACCCGTGTGATATTTTGAGTTATATTCAACTTAAAATAATACATATTAAATCAGTATAAAATACTGAAGGACTCACGTAGGGTCCTAAAAAAAATCCTCAAATAAGTGTTGGGCTGGAGGCGCGTGCCCAAGCCCATAGGGGTTCTGGGGTGAATGCCTAACACTCCCGAGAAATTAGGTGCTGAAACGCCCAACACCCTAATTAAATTAGTCCAGATGTTATACATGTACCCAATAATGGGTGCTTACGTGCCCTAACACCCATAATAAGTGGGTTCGGGTGCGCCCAACACCCCTATTTAATTGGGTCCAAATGTTATGCCTAAACCCAAATAATTGAGAGGGTGCTGATGTGTCCAACACCCCAATTAATTAAAGAGTGCTGGCGTTAGTACCCCTAACTCTTGCTAGGCGTGACACGCCTAAAAAGGTGTCACGCCGAGCATGGGCTCGGGACACCATGCTTGAGCCCATGTATCTTGGTAGCAATTGGGCTCGTGTGTGATAGCTCGAATGCAAAGAAGATGTTTTTTTGGGCCCGTTGGGGGGGGGTTAGGTCTATTTTATTTGAATCCATCAGAGAGAAATAAAATATTGGTGGATTTATGTTTTTGACTTGGATCGCTTATATGAAAGAGTCGCATGCTATTATTGGAACTAACAGTAGTAAGAAATCAACTTCATCATCTCAACAACAAAAAGAAACCTCATCATCCAAGCCTGAAAGAAGAACATCATCCTCACAATCTAACAAAAACTAATAAGCCAAAAAGCTAAGCCACAACCTTATATTTCTTAGGTTTGTTATATCATTTTCACTAGCCTTTTGAATTGTAATTTCCTTTATGTCTTATTTAGGTTTGTTATATACTTACTATATTTCTAGTTTGTTAAGCTTTTATAACTCATTATTATGAATTGTCATAGCCTTGATGAATTATTTTGGATGCTCTAAGATTTCATTATAGTCTTGAAAAATATGTTATGATTGTTATATAAATTTTGTATTATTGTTGTGTTTTACAGCTATCAGGTTTTGTTTTTCTGTTTTGTCATCATGTTGCTCAAATCATGCATTCATAACATAACTTGCATTACACAAATACATAACATGTAAAATCTCCATTACATGTATTTCATTCACTCCATAAACATTAAAATAATTTGGAAAGCTAAGAAACCTAAAAGCAATGTTCTTAATCCCATTATAATGCTCTTCATATATTGCAAATTTGGATTGATCCCTTGAACAACATCTTTCAAGTTTTCAACCTTATTTTTCATTTCACTATTTGTTTCAAAATCTTTATTCATATTTTGCACCCAACCAATAAACCCATAAAAATCATATCATTAGAGCAACTAGGATTTTTTGTAGTCTTTAAAATCCTAGTTTATTTTTCTATACCTGTTTAATATTTAGTTTACACTAGATCATTGGCCTGCGCTGCGCTGCTGGTCAAATCAATTTTTTTTAACATAAAAAATATCAAAACATTGCTAATGTTTTTTTTCTGGTAGAATTTATTTTCTACATCGTGTGAGAAATGATCCAATATGACTCGGTCGACTTAAAGGCTCAAAATGCAACATGGACAATCAGTAAAAACATAGTTTAACTCAAAATAAATATTCAATATATTTTTTTATAAATATTGAGATGGCAATATACGAAATCGGTTCTGGTTAACTCGGGTTAACTTATCAATCCACATGTCGAGTTATGAGACCACGACAACCTAAAAAATAACAAATCAAATTAAATTATGAAGCCTAATTTTTAATAAACCCAATGTTGAATGATAAAATAAAAAAAAAACAACTAAAAAAATGATAACAAATGGTCAAAGATAACTCGGATTAACTTGTCAAATTCGCAACTTAAGTCATGAGACCACAATAACCCAATAGAAATAAATTTAAAATAAATTATGAAGCTCAATTCCCAATTAACCCAGTGTTGAAAGATGAAATTGAAAAAAAATAGTTAAAAAAAACAACTTCAGTCAACCCGGGTTAATCCGCCAAACCTGTAACCTGAGTCATGAGATAAGAATATCCTTATAGAAAACAAACTAAAACAAATCACGAAACCTAATTTCCAATCAACCCAATGTTGAAAGGTGAAATTGAGATAAAATCAATTAGAAAAAAAGAAAAAACTCGAGTCAATTGAGTTAACTCATCAAACCCTTATTTTTGTAGCATTTTTAGAAATTGAAATACTCTAAAGAGTTTCAAACATGAGATTTCATTAAAAAATTTAAATTGAATTTAATTAAGAAGGTTTCAAACATGTTGTCATACATTAATATTTGTAAGCCTAAAAGGTCACAAGAAATATAGAATTCAAATGAACTTGAAGATTATAAATGAACATGAAAATAGAAAAAAGAAGAAAGACAAATAAAGATGTACTACTTATGTGATCGGCGCTCTGCCGCGGGTCATATATTTTTATTTTCTATAAAAAAATGTATATGCAAGTTTTTTCAACGCATTTCTATATTTCAAAAAATTTAAGTGCAAATCAAAAAGTTTATGCATATATGTAATCAAATAAACCGAGAACTATATGTTCTAATAAATAAATAAAAAGTCATTAATGATACTCGGTTAATCTCGCAAGATGGGACATTTACCCTGTCGCACCCTAGCGGCGGAGCGCGGCGACCCTCAATTGATTTTGGTTTTTTTTTTGTTTTTTTATGGATAAAGGAGTCGCCACCTAGTATTTTGGTCACTAGAAACCCTAACTGGTCTTTCAGAGATTCCAAGGCAAGGGACTAGTTGCGTAAAGGGAAGGTATTAGCACCCCTAGGATGCCCTACCTAAGGTAAGCTGCTTGATATTTGGTTTGCCTTATAATTGTTATGGTGTTGGTGTTTTCTAATCCCATCAGTTTTCCTAGGTTTGATTCAAACTAAATTTATTAAGATAGAAATCCAATGAGATTCCATGTGCTTTAAAAGCTCATTTTTCCCTTAGTATTTCAAGAGTTTGCGACTCGTAAACTGCAAGGAGCAGGGATAAAAATTTAGAAATCTAAGGAAATTTAGTGCGCTTTAAAAGCCTATTTTTGCCTTAATGTTTCATACTTTCACGGCTTGTAAACCGTGGAGTAAAAAATTAAAATGTCCTCGATTATAATCAAGACTTCTTTCAAAGATGTGTGATGACTTATTATTCCTAAAAAAATATTTTAGATATTTACCACTTAGGGTTTCTTTATCCAAATATTAACAGTGAATAATAACAAGTTATTCCCAATAATATTTTGGATATTCATCCCTTTGGGATTTCTTTATCCAAACATTAACGATGAATAATATATGAATTTCCCCCAAAATAAGATTTTTTATTTTTTGGAATATTGGCCAATATCCTTTGGAGTTTTACAAACATGTTGTAAAATCCAGAAATGCAAGAAAATAATTTTTGTTGTGTTTAAGAAATCCATGCAAGAACACATTTTTGAAACTTCCAATATTTTTTATATAAAAAAAAAACGTTCAAAACATGTTAGGGTATTGGCCGTATGCAACACATAAGAAAACATTTTTTTTTTACAACAAACACTCTAGTGCTTAAGCATAAATGACAAACCATTGCACACTTTTATTTTAAACAAACACTCCAATGCTTAAGCATAAATGATAAGCCACGCTTGTACAAGGATGATGCATTCACACGCTAAGACACTGTTCAAGAGGGAAAATGTATTTAAAGAGACCCGGCTACTGTTCAAGTGAATTATATTTCACTTGAACAGTACAAACACAAAGGAAAATGCATGCAAAAAGGTGAAGAGAACAGACCTGGAGGAAGACGAAGGAGCTGCAACGTTGTTGAAGGCTTTGCTGGCTAGTCGATCAGTGTTGCCATCTGTTCCAGCTCTTTCCCCCTATTCTCTGTTCGTCTCTTGAGTTTTAACCTCTGCAATCTTCGTCCCTCTCTCTACTGGTTATCTGCACTTTCTTCTCCCATGTTTTGCAGATTTTATTTGCAGAAAATAGAGCAACCGGAAGGCAGTCCCTGCTTCTTTTCTTGTTTCTCTTCTCTTTTTTCTTCTTTCTCTTCTACTACCTGCCTTCCCGATCTCACAATAACGCAAGAAATGAAGGGAAGAAACTCCCTCTGTTCTCTGCATTTTCTTTCTCTCCTACTGCCTGCTTCTCTTGCGTTTTTTTCTGGTCTTTCTTTTCTCCTTTTCTTTCTTCTCCCTCTCGCTAGGTCATTAGAGGGGGCTTATATATAGTCTAATATATCTCTATTTAGGAAAGATTCAATGCATTAATTCTAGGATGCAAATCCCTGCTGATTTGCAGTAAAAAAAACGCAAAAAGGAAACTAAAATATTCTGATTCCTATTTTGATTTCAGCAATTAGTTTCAGTGATCAAGAAGGTGGTACAACTCCTTTCTTTCCTTCCATAGCTGGGACCATGAGGCACCAGCTGCTTCCTTTGAAATAAGGCAATAAAAACATGGTTTGCATCTCTCTAATCAAGTGAGAGAAACATGGAAACCAAACAGGAAATTACAGATAAAAGGAAAGAAAAATCAGGATAGCTGTGCAGATAAAAACATGGTTCTTCAATTTCTTCCTCCGGCAAAATTTCTTCTAATTTTATCTTCAATCAACTTCTTTATTTTAGCACCTTTTCCATTTGGTCATTGGTCCAAAAAAAGGGCTTCAAATTGGCCTGCAATTGGTCTTCAAACTTTAAGCATTTTACAATTGTGTCCTGCAAACTCGGGCAAAAATCCTTCTCGCGGTAGGAATCCTTGCTTTCACACTAGATATTCAAATGGGAATATCTTGAGCTTCTGATATCGAAATCAAGCGATTCAAAAGCCCAAATTTATTTACATGTCCAAGACTACAACTTTGATGAAGGATTCGAAGTGAGATAAAATCGTTTTAGAGAACAGAATCTGGCAATAATCTGGTTGGTCAAAAAAGGTCTCCTGATCTATTTCAGAAACTGACAATGTCGAGCATCCTGATATGACTGAGAGTATGACCTAAGAACAAATCAATAAAATTTATGACGGAAATAGAGTCTTTAGTGTAAAACTCGGGTCAGGATCCTTCTCGCGACAAAATTCTCTACTTTCACGTTAGATATTCAAACAGGAATATTATGAGCTTTTGATATCGAAATCAAGCGATTCAAAAGTCCTAAATTCATCTACACTTGTAGAGGTACAACTTTCATAAAGGATAAAAAAATGAGATAAATTCGTTTTGAATAACAAAATTGCAACCAAACTCGGCTGGAAACCTTTTTGCGACAGGATTCTATGTTTCCACGCTAGATTTCAAACAGAAATACCTTGAACTTCTAATATCGAAATCAAGCAATTCAAAAGCCCAAATTCATTTATGTGTCCCGGACTACAACTTTGATGAAGGATTCAAAATGAGATAAAATCGTTTTAGATAACAGAATCTGGTTGGTCAAAAAGGTTTTCTTGATCTGACAATGCCGAGCATCTAAATCTGACTGAGAGTCTGCCCTAAGAACAGTGATCCCTAGGACCCAATAAAGGTGTAGGTCAATTTTTCAACATGTCATGAGTGACATAATATAGCTAGGATGGTCAGATATCGTACAAAACCAAGTCAGAATTAGAGCCTGAGTTGGAACAAAAAATTGCGACAATAGCAGAATTAGTTTTTTTTTAAAATGCAAATTCTGAGGGATTTATATGAAGACTCCTTATCAGCCTAAGAAATCTGACACTTTTGGCAGCAAATGGGAGGATAAAAAGAGTAGAAAACAGCTCAAACAGGGTTCGAAAAAATATTTCTTTCTCCTCCGTTTTTGTCAATTTTCCATCAAACATGAGCTACACTCCTGCACTTGGTTCAAAAGGGGTATACACCATCTTCAGCACGTGGGGTCCAAAAATGAGTAACAACATACCCGATTATGTTTGCTAAATTTTTTTATTACAATATTTTTTTATTCAATCAGATGATAACAGAAATAGACAAACACATTAAATTGATTTAATAAAATAAAAAGAAAAAATATTATGCGAGACTACACAAATTAGAAATATTATTTGAAAATAAAAAAAATTTATTTTAAAAAATATAGTTCATCTATACAAAAGATAAAAAAATTATAGATGAATTAGAAAAATCTCTTCGAAAATTAAACGCAAATCCAAAAAATAACCTTCATTTAAAAAAGGTTCTCTAAATAAAATAAAAGAAAGAAGGGATATTAATCTAAATATAAATATATTTTTTTTTGAAAAGAAGCATTAACTGAAAATAATAGGAAAAAATAAATCAGACGACGTGTCATCTGATCTTGCCCAGATTCTGGCCATTATGGTGGTTGAAAAATCGAGGCCTAAGTTTTTTACCCCAAAACCCGTTTTTTCAGCCTATTTTTTACTCAAAACACCTATAAAATACTTTAAAAACCACAATAAACCTATCTATGATCTAAAAAAAAATCAAAAAATCATCTCAAAAACTGAAATCAATCCGAAACAAAAAATCACACTGAGTTCATATCTGTTTTTTCACGAACTTTAAAGGTGAAAAAAACCTAATATGAAATTTCCCTCATCAAAAGGAACCATTTGACACAAATATCTTCCGTTTTGGTGGCCTAAATTAGTGTCAACAACATGTTTCTCTTTCTACTACTAGAATTCAGCAACCTTTCTCTCTTCTCTCAATCAGAGACTAAAAAATAACAAAAATGAGCTTTTATACCAAAATTGATTTTGAAAAAATATTGACCTGAAATTGTATAATCTTTGTTATTTTTGAAGTTCAAAGACCAATATTCATCTTTTTTTAAAAAATTTATGGAATGTCATCCATGTTTGACGTCTTTTTTTATTTAGATTTTTTTTTTCGGTCCCACCTTTTTATAAGAAATTAAAATCAATTAGTTTTTAATTTGTACTAAATCACAAAAAAAAAATTAAAACTAAATTTTAAAAATAAAAAATTTTGCACTGTCAACACCTTTTTATACTTGAGCGTGTTTGAGAGTGTGGTCGTGGTTGTTTTTCAAAGTGATTTTTACTCAGAAATGTATCAAAATAATATATATATATATATATATATATATATATATATATATATATTTATTTAAATTATTTTTGACATCAGTGCATCAAAATAATCTAAAAATATTAGAAAAATATTAATTTGAAGAAAAAAATAAAAAAATTTTAAATTTTTTCAAAAATATTTTTAAAATATAAAAACAAACCGGATATTAATGCAAAATATATAATTTCACAACAATTTTTTATACAAAATCCAAGAGGATTTATTAACAGGAGTGCAAGTTGTAAAACGACATCGTCAACACAAATACACTACCCTTGCTGGTGACCAAGCTACACACGTCCCACGTGCCGTGTCCTTTCCAATCCGAAACTTCCATGAAAATACAGATTGCCTAAAATCCCCTACAAAAAATGTGAAATACCTAAAGATTCCCTAAACCCAAACGACGAGAATTTCTTCTCCTCGAAATCTCCTCTGATAAATCAATCCTTCTTTTCTTCCCCTATTTATTGAATTTATTTATTTATTTTTTTATGACGCAGATTACACCAATAAATCACCAAATCTCTCTTTCTCAGAATCTAGGGTTTGCAAAATTCAGAACTCCTGGATCTAGTCTCCATTTCAAATTTAGGGTTTCAAGAGTTTCGATTTCCTTTGATTGTTAACGAATTTGCTTTTGGTTCGCTTTATCGCCAGTTCTGGTTGACTTCTAATTTCTTTACCCGGCCTTTTGGTTTGTGAGGAAGTTTTTGTTTGCGTGGAAGGATTATGTGTTTTCTTTGCGGCGTTTAGAAGTTTGATTCGACTGGGAGTTTCTTATTGTTGTTGTCCTTTTGATTGACGGACTGCAACGTGAAAATTTGAAATTTTAGGGTTTTGTAATAATGGCCAGGGTTGGTGAAGCGGAGATTGAATATGAGAGTGATCCTGAGGAAGAGAAGCGGTTGCTTGGAAGGAGAAGGAGAGAAGCTGCGAGTGACGACGAGGAGGGTGAAGGAGAAGAGAAGCCCATAATTGATCGGAGGTCTCCAATTCACTCTGATGAATCTGACGACCAGGTTGGGGCTGCAGACTATGATGACGACGAAGAAGAAGAAGAAGACGCATTAAATGGAGAGGAAGATGGAGATGACGATGAAGAGGTTTATGATGATGAAGTGGAAGAAGAAGAGGTTTATGAGGAAGAGGAGGGGGAAAAAGGAAATGAAAAGGGAGTAGGAGGCAACGGCAATGTTGGTGTTGAGGTTAGGGAAAAGGAGATTGAGGGGAGGAAGGTGGAGGAGATGGGAGAGGAGAAAGTGGAGGAAGGGGAAGAGGGGAAGAAGGAGAACGAGCCATTTGCTGTGCCTACTGCTGGGGCATTTTACATGCATGATGATAGGTTTAGGGACAGTGCTGGTGGTCGGCACAGGTATGATTGTGCCATTGGTGTGGTTTTAGGATAGAAGAAATTTGTTCTAGTGTAGAGTTTGTTCATAGTATATTATATACTGAAGTTTAGTAGTGTACACTTCAATGCAAAAGCCTATGAACTTTAATAGTCATTTTTTATTTTTGTGGTTTTTTATTGTATGCATAAACACATGTGTCTATATTTCCTTTAACCAGGGATCCATGGTTCTGATATCTTGGTGTGCTACTCCCTTTGCTTTACGATTCTAGACTTAACCATTGTTCACGTAGATAATTTGTCTTACCTGGGCTTATATAGAAAAACCTGGACTTTCTGTTTTACCTTTTACTTTTTTTGCTTTTGATATTCATAGTCAGAACTTCCTATACATATTGTTACCATGTAGTTCTGAATGATGTGTACCATCTCCTTTCACTTGTTATATCTTAAATAAGTAATTCTAAGTTTAACTTGTACTTGGTTTAGGCGAACCTTAGGTCGAAGGAAGTTGTGGGAGTCCAAAGACAATAAGAAATGGGGGCATGACAAGTTTGAAGAGATGACTTTGCAGGAAAGGCATTATGAACAGGTGATAATTTCATACAAAACTTTATTTGATGTGAGAGTCCATTTTCTTCCTTTTCCTTTTTGTTGTTTCTTAGTGAAACTTTCCTCGTAATAATTCAGGGAAGAAGGAATGCTAAAGGTAATTTTCATGCCCGTGGTGGTAAAAATCGAGGTCCAGAACAAGGATATGCCAGACGGAACAGGTCGCAATCATTTAGTGATGGTAACAATCAAAACCAGGCACCAAAAGCTGTGAGAGGTAGAGGACCCAGAAAGGGTGAATCTACTTTCAAGAGCCGCAGAGAGACACCTCCAGTGCAAAGCAAACAGCCTGGGAAGCCCCTTGAAAAACATTCGCATGGCAGTTCAGGGAGAGTTTTGATATCAGCATCAAATACAGAATCTGATCAAGTGCCCACTGCTCGAAAAAACTCAAACTTGAGTTCTGCTTCTCCTCCTTTTTATCCTTCTGGATCTTCAAGTAAAGACATCACCTTGGGTCAGAAAAGGGATGTACACGGTGCAAGCACAAGCAAGAATCATCGCACTCCTGTTATAGATGAGAATTTTCCTATGCAGCAAACCAGTGCATTGGTGAGGGGGAAGAATATAGCTGACTCTGTTGCAATTGACAAGCTTTATATTGATGATTCCATCACTCCAGCAGGGAAGCCTTTGAACAATATGCAAACGCCACCATCTGTATCTTCTGTGGTCAGCACTATCCAATCTTTGCAATCCAGGGCGCAAGGGAGGGGTGTAGCTATGTCAAGCCAGAGGAGTTATCAGGGGAGTCCACAGCACAACCTAACCAACAGAACCTCTCCCACCGCACCGCTTCACTCTCGTCAGCGAAGTCCTGCTCAAAACCGCATTCAACCAGCTCCTGCTCAAAACCGCATTCAACCAGCTCCTGCTCAGCCGTTAGTCCAACATCCTGGTAGTGGCTCTCAAGCCTCTTCTCCACCAAAAACTGCTTTGTCACTAAATTCTTATGAAGCTGGTGAAGCAGAGACTGCTGTGGAATCAAGTAAATCCAGAACTGCATTGGTTGGAAAGGGAAAAGGCATTATTCAAGGAAATGGAAGGGGATCTTTTCTTTATGGTGGGGCAGAGGTTGTGGGAGCCACAAGGAATATGGGTGTTGGGCATGGTGATCAGAACCTCCCCGGAACACCAACGTTTTTGCCAGGTATAGTTTTTTTTTGGATTGCATTGTTTATCATCTAAAAGGAAAAGAAGAAGAAGAATAATAGCAATATTAGGAGCCTTCATTATGCAAGTGTGAGAGGCGCTCATGCTAATGCTTTATCCTTATTATTATTTTTCTATTCAAATCATGGACATGGTCTTCATATTGTTTTCTTTTCTGTGTGTTTGGTATCTTCAAGGTATCCTTTGGAGGAATAGCTTTCTTATCATGAGCTGTTATAGTGGTCTTGTCCATGCTTTATGTTTTTAAAGAAGCTAAGGACTACATTTTGTATATTTGTGTTTAAATAATTCATTTTGTTATGGTGGTTGATTGGTATGCAGTTATGCAATTTGGAAGTCAGCATCCTGGTGGTATTGGAGTTCCTGCGGTTGGCATGGCATTTCCTGGATATGTTGCTCAGCCTCAACTTGGTTTAGGGAATTCTGAAATGACATGGTATGCTGAATCTGTCACAGAACTGCAATATAACTGACAGGGTTTTGGTTTTACCTCGGGTCTTGCATGGTCTAGGGAGGTGCTGTCTATGTCCCATCAATTGGCAAATTGCACTGGTGGATTCAGATTATTATGATTCAGCTATAAAAAAACAGAACAAAAGTAAAGAAAATAAACTGATTGCTAACACAATGGTGTTTTTCTGTCATGCAATGGTTTTCTATATATCTTGAAGCAAATCTGTGTCACATGATGTTTATAGTAGGAATTACTGCCCTGTTCATTCCATTATGTGGTCTTTCTCTTTTGGTTTCTTTTCTTTATATCGTAAAAGGCGAATAATAAATTGTTATAATGATGTTCAGGTTACCAGTTCTGACTGGTGCTGCAGGAGCTTTAGGGGCTACTTATTGTTCGCCTTATCTTACAGTTGATGGTGCTTATCATGGTCGTCCATCCAGGCAAGCATCTTGCTTGGGTTCTTCAAGGTTGTTAGCAAATTGTCATTGTCTTGGATGTCCAAATGTTTTGTTGAATTTCTTCATTGGGTCCTTTTATCCATGTTTGTTAATTTTTCCATAAAAATCTCTGCTAAACAACAGCTTTTTATTGCATGAGCTACTTGTAATACAAAAACAAAAGACATTAACAGAAGGAACAATCCAGTTGAGAAATGGGTAAAACATTGGGGACCTATTTGATGAATTTGTTTTATGTTGGGACACAATTGATAATGGTTATACAGGTTATGGATTAAACTTAGGATTGACCTATATTCTAGCTGGCAACGCCAAACCTTTTCTGAGTTAGACATTGTGATCTAGATGTAAATTTTTTGGGTGTTTTTCTTTTCATTTAAAAAACATATTTTTACCTGGAAAGAGAATTATTAGATTGCTTAATGTTGTAAGAACTTTAGTCATGCCTGCATGCTTCTTTGATTTGTTTGTCAAAACGGTAATTGTAGAATGCTAGGGCTTAGTTTTGTTTTGTCTTGTCAATTTATTTGGAACTTTTTTTTTTTATAGATCATTCACTTTTGCAATTTTGAAATCTAATTGGAAATTGGTAGTTTGCTGGTTGATTTATAATTTTTGCTACTATTTAAAGTGTTTGACTGGATAGTTACTGTTTTTAATGTTAGATGATATCAATATTTCTCGTTGTATTTTCAATTATATGTTGCACTTCTCTTTAGCACTTTTGGTTTTTTATTTTTTTTTCTTGTGCTAAGTTGCTTCATCTTCATTGACTTAAATGACATTATTCTGTTGACATGTAGTCAAGAGTAGTATTGATGGTTTGTTTTCCTTTGCAGTGAAGAAAGTAGTTCCAATGTACCCGATAATGAATGGAAGCCTACTCAGAGACCTGGTAAGGAACAATCTTAATCTTTCTGTTGCTATGCTTAGATTCTGTTGACTTGATTTTGAACAGACCTTGTCATTGATTGTCATTGTTATGTTTCTATGAAACTAACTGTCCCACAGAACTTGCAAGTGATGAATTTGGACAGCGACAAAAGCCTCGCAGGCAAGTTAAATTTCTAAGCTGTTGCTTTCTGTTACCCCCCTGCTACTCTCTACGTTCCTTGATAAGGTAGCTGACTTATTTCTGTCTTTGTAGATACTCGGAGATGGATTTTAAGCAGCCAAGTACAAGCACTTAGATGAAATGGAGCGTGTTTTAATAAGCAGATACAGGTTAAATTCTGTTCAGTCAACTTTGTATTTTGTTTGCGTTATGAAATTCTTAGACGTGATTATGTGTTGACACAGGTCTTCATTCAAGCCCTTTGTGATCTCCAGCTTTTATTCTGGAGGGCTTTGGGCCACAGTATGTCCCAGGATATTTTAGGTAACTACATTTTTAGCCTCTGGTTATTTTTTCTGTTTCATACTTTAATCTTCTGAACAAAAGCACAAGCACCTTACAATTATGCAAGTTAAATCATTTTTCCCTACTGAAAATGCTTTTTATTTACTCTTGATTCTTATCACCTCACAATTGCAGTTATGTAACCAACGCCTGCTCATGCTGCAGTCAATTGGAGAACATAATTGTGGCTTGACGGGTGGCATTTTCTTGTTAAAACTTGCAGTATGAATGCATTAGAGAAGATCCTGTTGGTATGTTGGTTTCTTAATGTTTGGTGAACAGACTTTTATTTATTGTGTTTTTTGGTGTTTTCAGGTTTTCTTGTGGCTTGGTTTCTTAATGAAGCTCGTGAGAATTGCATGCGGGCTTCTCAAAAAACTATATACTAAAAAAATGAAAAAAGAGAGAAGAATTATTGTGCTGAAGGTGCTTGCTCGGTGGTGACGTGAGTTTTCCTTTTACACAGTAGCTGGTATATGAGTTTTTTTTATACATGACTTGCATGATCCTCGTTGGTCGGTCAAGTCTGGTTTTGAGGGTACCTATTTCCATCTGAGATTTCTTCGTTTAGCTCAGGACCGCCTTCCTGCTGAAATACTGCAGGTAGACATTTACTTGTTTAGTGGGACTCATACTGTGAGAACAAGTGCTTCTCTCAGCTGTGGAATGTGGCTTGTTTTTTTTTTTTTTTTAATTTATTTTTTAAAACGTGGCTATGATTTAAAATATTCTGTCTTTTTATCATGACAATAAAATTTATGTGCTATATCTTTCGTTTATTTAATCAAGTTGTGCCTATGCCATGTTTGGGTTTGGATAGAAAGGCTAAAATAGGAAAACTCATTCGTTAGGGCCTACTGGTCTCAAGAAAGGTTGATGCTAACAGAACAGAAGAGCGGATCCAATGCCGTGAGTGAGTTGGGCTGCCAAGTGCAACAAGCACTTGAGAATCTTTGAAATATCATGTCCGACGAGATGCACGGAGGAAGATAACGAACTTAGAATGGCACCTCCTTTAGATTCTAGAAAGTTGAAGAAGACAAGGATAAAATGCCTAGGAGAAGAGAACGAACCTAGACCGGCACCTTCTTTAGATTCTAGAAAGGTGAAGGCAAGGACAGGCGATCCTCTTCATCTTCTACAAGGCTAGAATAGATAAAGGATAGGATAGTGATCTTCAATTTGAGGGTCTAGTCAGTGGAACCGATGAACCATGCGAGTTGGTTAGATGTGCTTGGGGCAGACGGCTTATATATAGTACAGGGGAAAGAACTAGAAAGAAAGAAAAAGATTGTGAGTAAGCTAAAAGCAACTATCAACGAAGACCATACCTGGAGTTTCAAACATGAAAACATACTATCCTAGTCGGGGAGGGACTTTCTCTAACTCCACTCCTTGTTATATATATATAAGTGGAAAACTACGCTTAAAACACAAGCCATGAAATTGAATTTTTGGATTTGGCTCGGGGACCTTTCCTAGGTCGGGCGAAGTCGAGATAGATTCACATGGATAGAAAGCCCAGAGACGAGAGTTTGGAAGAAAATTTCCATTTTTTGTTTGGAGAAGACAATGAAAAATGAACCACCGTTTTAAAAGTACCAGTACCACAAGCAGATTAAACTTCTACTTATTATATAGTCTATATATTTTGCATCTTTAAAAGCGATCTCGTAGGGAAAGAGGTATATTGAATTACTAGAAATAGATTCATGTGTACTTCTATGGAAGTCCTCTCTCACTTGAAGCTAAATGAAGATAAGAAGTGCCTAAAATCAATGCATTCCTTTCTTAGTGAAGGTTCCTTCCATCTAATCCCTCGAAGTCGCTCACTTACCTTCAAAGAGTGATTGATATATTTTACAAAACGTAGGCGCAAGGTCCTCTAGACACTGTATTACGTGCTGTAGTTTGAGATCTTGTGATGGGTTTATGAACGTTTGTAAGATACTTTGAGGAACTCTAGGCCTCCTTGGATTGGTTTAGTTCGAGATAATCATGTGATACTTTTATTCATGGCCTTCAAGTTTTTTAAATAGCCGAACCTCTTGATGTAATTTAGATTTTGGGGGTAACTCCAATTTATATGCCACAATGCCAATCTTAAATGGGATTTTAAATGGTCAAAAAAATTAGGGAGTAAGTTTTTAGGTATCCCATTGTACCCAATATTGAAAGATAATGCAAATTCAAGATTAAATTAAATGATTATCGGATGAATTTACATAAAAATTAAGTCTGAAAACTTAAATAGGTTTTTAATAGACCAATTTGATTTAATTATGGGTTCAATTAAATGTTTAATTAAATTCTAGAATTAATTTGGGACAAATTAAAAGAATTAATTCAATGCAAGGACTTAATTAGGCTTTTAATGTGTTAAATTAATTTTATTAGAGATTTAATTGGTGAAAAATTAAGTTTGAAAGCTTAATTTGGGCTTAATTAAGAAGTTTGGAATTTTAAAGCATCATATTTAATTTTTCCAAACTCAATTAGATGAAATCAAGAATAAAATTGCAAAAAAATCAAAGTTTTAGGGGAAATTATGGGCCATATTTAAGAAATTCAAGACCAAGGACTTTTTGCAAAAAACACATTAATTCAGGGATCCAGTTAGGTGCAATTAGGGATAAAATTGAAGAAATTAGAAGTTTGAAAGTTAATCAAAGATGAAATTGAAAATATCCAAGACCATGGATCAAGTTGAAAAAAAAGCTGAACTCAGAGGGTCATTTTAATAATTGGCAGGGATGAAATTGAATTGATTCTTAGAATCAAAATTCAATTGAAGACTTAATTGAATAAATTGAAAGGTTGAGGGCTGAAATGGAAACATGAGTTTTAAACCTAAATTAACCCTAACCACCAAAACAACGTTGTTTCATTTAAATGAAACAATGTGTTTTTGTGTTGTTTTGAAGGGAAAAAAACGATGTATTTTGGGACAAAATAATGTCGTTTTGGTCAACAAAAGTAAAAAAATAATAGTGTAGATGACGCATTATCTAGCATTGTTCATTATCTTTAACCTTTGTACTAGAAAGGCTGCCTGAGTGACTACTTTTCAAAGACATTTAATGTCTCATCTCTCTACCAAACAGGATAAACAAGGCATCACTATCATGGACCAACATTGTACTATGCCTCAACATGATTTTCACAATATGGTAACCTTTGTATCTACCACACCGCCGCCCCAAAGATACTAACCCAGTCAGCCTGTGCAACCCAGTTTCACAACTTATGATGGTGACTTTTGACCAACAATTGAGATCCTTTCTATTTGAATCAAGGCTCAAGATTCATGCAAGATCAACATTTCATACTCTTCTTTCAACACTTATAAATAGTGGTGACATCCATTGGAAAAAAAGAGGGGAGAGAACCCAAAAGTAAACCCCTGCACCATTTTTTCTAAAAAAGAGAAGAAGGAACAAAGCCACCTTCCCTCTTTTCCTCGCCTCAAACAATATCCCCTCTGTTTTAGCTTAAAATTATGACCCTCTCCTTTCCTTCCCCACAGTGGAAGCCAAACAACACCATTTTCAACCTCTAGCAGCTTCACCACAAAAAACCAACCTCTCATTTCCCTCTCCTCTACTGTAAAAAATATATCCACACAATACCTCAGCACAACAAATTCTCTTCCCTTGGCGACACCACCACAACTTGTCATTGCCATCAACTTCACCTGTACCACCGCCAACCTCAATTAGGACCACTACGCCATGACAACCTCCACTATTCACAGTAGCTTTCAGTAACACCCACAACAACTCAATTTCCTCAACAAGAAAACCATCATATTCCTCACTATTCAGCAATTCCAGTAAGCTGCGCCTCTAGCAAGCGACCTTCTCTCCTCACCATGACCAGCCTTGCACCAGACTCCTCTCAAGAGTAGCTCCACTAGCAATGATAACAAACCTTTAACCTAAGAAACACCATAAGCCTCTATCTCGTTCCCTCAGTGCCAATAGCTGTAGTCGTAGCTTCTTTCTCCAGCGCCACCAGTAGTGGCAACATACAAGGCCATGTAACTTTATCTTCCTCTTTTCTTTAGCAAGCTTTTGTTGCATGTAGGACATAATTAATTAATGTTCTACAGTTGCTATTTTTTTTTTTTAACCAGCAAAGGATAAGATAGGCTGTATCCTCAACCTATCCTATATGACTAGGCTAGGTCCAATCCATCTTTACATATATAAAAAAGGAGGAAGAAATGTTTGGGCCTTCATTCAGCCCAACCCAACCGGGTTGAGCTTGGACCTCAAGCCCGACCAGCCCAAGCCCCTGGCTAAGGGTATGTTTGCCAAACACACCCTAATGCCTCTCTTAGTTTTTAGCCTTTTTTTATTATTATTTCAATAGCTAGTCAAACAAAGCCTTAAAATCTTAAAAAAAATCTAAAAAATTCAGGGACTATTTAAAAAATATTTTTAGGTCTCTCGTGCATTTTCCTAACAATTTTGTTTAATATTAGGCTGTAGACTTACACTGTAAGATACAAAACCAATACTAAAAATACTCGACTTTCTTCAAAAACTTTGAAAAAATCCAAAACATTCCCTCATTTCAAAAACAAAAGGAATATGTTTTTTTTTTTTTTTTGCATACGGACAAATCCTAAAGATTTTTTTATATATATTTTCTAAAAACAAAAACAAATAAAAATTGCATTTTTATCATGTTTTTAAAATACAAAAGGGATATCGTAACCAATTTATGATTATCCATTAGAGTTTGACCAAAATACCAAAAATACCACAACAAATATTTTGTTTAATTGATATTCGGTGTATTAAGATTTAGTTATAGACTTTAATATGTGAGGATATAACATTACATTGTAAAGTATACCCTCAGGTATTAAAGATACAAAATAGAAAATAAATGTAATGCTAAAATTAAGACCTTAGAACGATTAGGATTTAACCTGAAAGATAGAGACTTTTTCATGAAAAGAGATCTATTTCGAACCTTAGAAAAGACTAGCATATAGAAACACGACTTAGAATAACAATCAATCAACAATGCAACTTATCCTAGGTAGGTTGCACTGGGGTGACACATCTTCCCCTTGAACAACTAGTCTCATTACCCAGGTTCTCGCAGACTATAGGGTTTCTAGTGATCATGATACTAAGTGTTGCCTACCTCAAATCATAACTTTAAAATTAAACCCTAAAACCCTTCATTTCAGGAGGCAACTCAGCCATTCAACGCAGTACACGTCACGACACCAACCATACTACCTATTCTTTGGGCTTAGAACTCATAAAACATTTAAAGTACATCTCCAACATCTTGTTGACCACCTCACTTTCACAATCAGTTTGTGAGCAATAAGCTTAACTAAAATCAAATTTAGTTCCATTTAATAAGAATAAATTCTAAAAAAAAGAACTTGTGAACACCAAGGTCACAATTATAAACAATAAACTCGGGCATGCGATGAAGCTTGAATATATGGGAAAAAGATGTTTGAGCAACTGTGGTGGCCATGTGAGGGTGTTTAATGGGAAAAAATAGCTATATTTGGATAATCGGTCAACTACCATAAAAATGGTAGAATTACCTCTAGATGTTGGCAAGTCATCCACAAAGTCCATGTAGATATTCGTCTATATATGACATGGAATTGGAAGAGGGCTAAGTAGACTAATGATTTTAACTTGGTCCACCTTATTTCTTTAACAAACATCTCATTCTTGAATAAATTTTTGTAAATCCCCCTTCATACCTTTCTAATAGAAAACTAATTTGATTCTATGGAGAGATTTATAGAGCCTTTCATAATTGTTGGAATGGAATTCATTGATTATAAGAATAATCATTTCGGATGTAGGAAATAGGTAAATATGATCTTAATAGAAATCAATTATCTCTTAAATAACCATGGTCTCAATGCTTCTCATTCCTTGATTTTCACCACCAAATCTTGCGAGTAAGGGTTAGAAAAAGTTTTGGATTTCATGAGACCCACCCAACTAGGAATAAGAGAAGATAACACATGCTTGAATTTTTAATTGCTAAAATTTCCCTATCTTTTTTGTAGTGAATTTGAAAATCAAACCTTAAGAGCTTTACCAATAATTTTTGTTGAGCAACCATAGTAATTGTTTATCTCAACAAAAATTGCAAACTCTTATGGTATATGTTTGGACAATAAATTTGGCTTCTAAAAGATAGGAATGCCATTTTTGGATCGCCCTAACCAAGGCCAACATTTCCTTCTTATACATGGACAAGTCAAGATTTTTTCCATGTAAAGCATGGCTAAAAAAGAAAATTGGTCAGTCTTTTTACTTGAGCATTATACCTAAACCCACACCAGATGCATCACATTCTATAGTGAATGTTTGTGAAAAATCTAGAAGAGTTAACCCAAGTCTGGATGTTATGGACCTTTTTAATTCTTTAAAAGCTTGTTCTTCTTCAAGAGTCCACCTTAAGGAATCCTTCTTGAGCATATGGGTCAATGGTTGAGCAATGATGCTATAATGGTGGATGAATGATATTTTTTCAGAATATATGGCCACTCCATGATAAGAAATAAAATGCCCCAAGTAGCCAAGTTCTTCTTATTTAAATTGGCATTATTCTCACTTGATAAAAAATTGGTTAACTTGTAAAATGTGTAGCATACGATGCACAAGTAATAAATGTCATTTCCCTGACTTGCTAAAATTAAAAATATTATAAAAAAAAATACCGAGATGAATTTACAAAGAAATGACTTGAATACCTCTTTCATCATGTTTTGAAAAGTTACATGTGTATTTGTAAGGCCAAATATAATGATCATAAATTTATAATGGCTTTGGTGTATATGAAAAGCCAGTTTCTCTTTATCTTCAGGGTGCATACAAATTTGATGGTGTCCCAATCATAAATTAAACTTTGTAAAAAATCATGCCCTGTGTAATTCATCTAATAACTCGTCGATGATGGGTATCATGAATCTATTCTTAACTATAATGTTGTTGACTGCTCAATAATCAACATACAGTTGTTATAAGTCATTATGTTTTTTGATTAATAATACAAGAGAGGAATAGAGACTCGTGATTAGACGTGTCATACTAGATGATAGGAGCCCCTTCACCATGTTTTTAATTTCTTTATTTTGGTAATATGGATAACAATAAAGCTTAACTAAAATTGGATTAGCTCCATGTAGCAATGAAATCTTGTGATTTTAAGAGCGATGAGATGCCAAGCCTTAACCTCCTGGAAATGGCAAAATAGTGATTCAAAATGGTCACCAAATATGGATTTAATTGACTAATTGTAGCTCATTGTTCCCATCCTAAATTCAAGGAATTTAGTTGCAATAAAAATCTCTTTTTCCTTTTCTAAACTACTCTTCTAAATCATGACCTTCGAGGCCTTTTCATCATGTGCAACTTCATTGTTTTTCCTTACCACCAAAACCACATCCATATCTCATTGGATTCCTAAATAATTGGACTTAATATTTTAGCCATTGAGTTCAAAAAATAGCATTATATCCTTCCACGAGTAAAAGGAAAAAAACCCATGTGGAACTGAACCTTTTGAGCTGAAATATAGATAAATTCTCCAATCTTCATTTTATTTCCATTCGTCACTTATACTGAAAACTCTTTGTTTTTTGTGGGATAAATTCTCATTTTGATAGATAACTTTGAATTCAAAAAGTTATAGGTGCTACAAGAATCCACTGATACTATAACCATAAAATCTCTAATTCCTAAAAAATACATGTCTAAGGTTTCATATTTCCCAAAATAGCATGGAAAATAATTTCAGGAATCTCCTCTTTTTATTTCTCTTTAATGTTAGTTTCATCCAATGTCTTATTAATAGAAGGAAAAGTTCATTATATTAAAAATAACTTCTTACAATGATGGTTTGGAGAAAATTTTTCATCATAGATGAAGCATAACCCACCTCTTTTCTTGTAACTTGACTGAGATCATTATTTTAATGGTGAGGGTATGGGCACAGGTAAGAAATGTTAAGGGTAAGGGTGATTATCCTTTGATTAATGAGGTCTTTCAAGGTTTCATATACCTTTTTTTTTCCCAATACATACAAGACTTATAGAGCTATGCAATACCAATAACAATAGACAAGGAAACTAGATTACATGTTTTCATGTCAGCTCGTATTACCTCCTTTAACATACTCATAAACCACCTAACTTGTTATTTTTTATATAAATGGACAGCTCGATGTAACAAACAATTAAACTCCATTTGCTAATAATATATGATTTCTATTTGTTTAAGCTTAGTGAGATCCCAAAATTTTTTTGGTATTTTAAAGTTCCATAACATAAATGCATCTTGTACTTGAAAACCTCCCAATTGATACCTTTCAATCGATGTTTGAAACATTAATACCACAATTAAACATCATCATCTAAGTGGTAACCGGTCATTAAAAGTTTCTTCACCTCTTTTGTGTATTGCAACTTAGGAAATCGCTCTACCTGATAAATCTACCTAGTTGGATCTTCAAATTCATCATAGCGTGGAAAGTTCAACTTTGTGATTTTAGTCGTGAGAGAGCCTCCACCTAAAGGGATATGACGATGCCATGAGAAGGCTTGACATTGTTGTCATATCCTCTATTGTGCATAAAAAAAGCGAACATGTTCTCTATATGCTTCAAAAGGTTCTCTTCACTAAGCCCTCATGGCTTTTTATAGTTCTTTTTGGCCCATAACTAATGAGCCAAACTTGTTCTCCACTTGCTTTAGGTGGTGGTCGGATATGCAGGGCTTTGATACTAAGTTGTTACATGTTATAGTTTGAGATCTCGTGATGGGTTTATGAATGGGTAGAGAACAAGAATCGTCCTTGCATTTTCTACCTTTGGTGGCAAGTTTATAAGGTACTTTAAGAGAGACCTTCTTAGATTGGTTTAATTTAAGAAAAACCACAACTCCAAGTTAACTCTAGATTAAAAGTAATAATAATATGATACTTTTATTCATGGCCTCAAGCTATTTAAATAGCCAAATGACTTTTGATGTAATAGACAATAACCTATTATTAGGGAAAGAAAAATTACATTGTATAATTCTCGCACAAACTTAATAAAAAGGAAATAACATTGATTTTAATTATTTAATGGTAAGCATCAATCACTCCCATCCTACGATGCTCGGTCTCTAACACTTTATTTTTCCCTAATCTATATAAGGTACATGTCTCAATCTTGCTTAGTGATGCCTATTTTGATTATTGTTAACTCAATATTGATTTTGTGTTTGAGTTAGAGATCCCTCTCCTAATCTGTTGAGAAAAGTAATTTGTTAGCAAAACTTTTTTTCATCGTTTATCCCATGCCATGCTTTTTATAAATAAAGTATGACATTTTATGAAAATATATGTATTGAGATTGTGTTTTCTTCGAAGGTTCTATTATTGACCATCTATATTGATAGATAATCTAATAGCTTTTCTAACTTAGATATTAGAAAGTTTCACATGTTGATTTTATTATGGCTCTGGTAAGTTTTCAAAAAATAAAAAACCATGATGTATTTTGGCATGCTTGAACATGCCCTATACGACTTGAAAAAAAAATTATTAGGATGATTTAGATGTTGGGTAGTTTTGGATAGAGTCTCACTCATAAATAGAGGAAGAGTATGCATGTTATGAGTAATTGATTAGATCCTATATCATTTTAGGCAATCAATAAAATATCAAGTTTTGATAAATAAAAAAAAACCTTGGAGGGATGATTATGTGGCTTAAGGCATTAGTTTGCTAAATTAATATACAATCTTTTTATATTATGAGTTTGTTCTCATTTCCAATTTTTTGCTTTATTATTCCCATTATTAAATAGAAATAGTGGAATGTGGGGAGGAAACAATCTCATTCAATCATTTTTTAGGTTGGACGTTCATCGTTTCAATATAATATAGATTGAAAGTTAAGATGGAATAATTATCCATTTCTTATAGTCTTGGTTATTGCTATAAAGATCAAAGATAGATGAAAGACAAAGATAGGTGACCTTATTGAAATAAATCGGTTAGTCAAACATCCTAAACACTGATATAGAAGTATTGATACACAATATCTAGAATTATAAGCTTCGATAACATGATCTAAACCCTTTTTAAGAAGCTCGAAAAGCATTTTATGGAAAAACAAAAATTAAAGATTTGGATATAAAGTAGGAAAAAAGGTAGGGTGTTTCAGTTTGAAAATTAACAACTAAATAACTTGATTTGTGACATTGCACAGAACAAACAAAAATAAAAGAGAATGGCAAAGACCGATGTTAACATCGTTTCATTTCTTCCTTGAAAAAAGTTATTAAAAGAATTTTGTAAGATGTAATTACACTATTGATCTCTCAAAGCATGAATCACAAGAATGATATTGTGAACATTTCTAGAATGCACAATATGAGATTGTATTTTATTTCATGATGAAACTCTTCATGGGCATTTATTGATCAAAATTAAATCTCTTAAGTCGCTAAACTTAGTATTAAAGGTTAGATTAGAAGCCTTAAGAGTATGATTGCTATAATGAATAGATAAGAGAGAAAGACTACCCATGCCTTCACCACTAGCTATATCCTAATTCAAGTGTAAATTTGCTTGGGTGTTTTCTTTGCATCTACTCACTTTCTCAATTTGGTCTTTATTGATGTGATCATTTTCTTTTTTTATAGTTTTATATATCGGGGAATAAATATATAAAATTATCCTTACTAAAATAATTATTACATATTAAATGAGAAATAGTTAGGAGATGAACGTAAATAGTAAGCCAACTCATCAGATTCTTATTGGGATTCCATTACCCAATATTAGAATTAGAAAAAGTGGGTTAGAGATAGCTATAATAAATTCTTTCAATCAAGTACCAATAACTATCTAGTTTGTTAATCAATGGATAATGTTTGATTGCATAGGTGGTAGATGCACACCTAACCAATTTAAAGCCCTTATATGTTTTATTTAATCAAGTCCTATATAACTAAATAGTTGGAGATGACCATCTAACCTATCTAAAGCCACCAAACAAGGGACCTTCCTTATTAGAGACATCATGCCATAATGAAAGGATGATTTCTTATATGTTTTATTTTATTTGAAAGAAAAAAAAAAAGACCCCTATTATGGTGGGGGTGGTGTTACAAGCCATTTTAAATGTTTAGTTTATAAGCAATTCTTTAGTGATTGTACTAAAAGGTATATATAATGTAGGTTGGTTAAAGATGATGTTAGACAATGTTTAGAAAGAGTATTAAGAAAGGCTAATAGAGTTTGAGGCTATCTCTCCTTTAAGAAAGATTAAAAGGGGTAACTTAGCTTTCCTAACCCATTTAGACTAAGACACTTATTGAATGCAAAAAAATATTCCTGAAAGAATCATAAAATAGATCCTATTGACTTGACTTGTGACCATTAACGTATTCTCTAGATAAAAGGAACCAAATAAAAATGTGTTTTGGGCCAGGTCCTTACAATCCTACCACCTCTTGACATAATAGGATGATAGGTAAGTTTTTTTTTTCACAATGGCGTGGGGCGTTAGAGGTTATTGCCTCACAACCGAATCCCCCCCTCTATATTTTCTTATTTTTCTAATCTTCCCCTAATTAATTTCAAAACTAACAAGCACATAAAAGCTTTAAAGTGATCTTTTAATGCTAATTTGAGATCTTAATTCGTTATGATCTCTACACCAGGTTAGTCAAATAATTGGATTTCATGTTTGAGAAATTTCCTTGGCTTATTTAGAACTCCCTACCTATTTTGATTCTTTGTTTCCATTCTTATTTTATAATCTTAAATATCCATTCAACAAGAGCTATTTTAGATTATCATTAACAAAACTAAAAGAGTTGGTGCTTTTACCGTCCACCACCTCATAAAATATTATTCATTGCAATATTGTTTTTTTTCCTTTGTTTTTTTAATATATGTTTCTTTTCTAAATTTCATCTTTAAACATTTTGTTTATTGGAGATTATGTTTCCTGATTTGTTACAATTCGCTTTCTACGCGGTTATTTTAGTCTTATGACTTGTGTCACGAGTTCAGCAAATTAACCCATTTGACTTGGTTTTTTTTTTTTTAATTTCATCCTTCAACATTAAGATGTTAGGAATTAGACTTCATAATTTTAATTTTTTTGGTTTGCTATCTATGAGGTGATTCTAATCTCATGACCCAAGTCATGTTTTTTGTAAGTTAATCGTTTTACTGTGTTTTATTTTATATTGACTTCTTTTCTTCCAATTTTATCATTCAATAATGAGTTTATTGAGAATTGAGCTTTATAATTTGTTTTAATTTTTTTTATGGGGTTATCATAGTCTTATGACCTGAGTTGCAAGTTTGACAAGTTAACCCGAGTTAACTGGGTTATTTTTTCAGTTTATTTTCTATAAGGTTATCCAGGTCTCATGACCCAGGTCATGAGTTTGGTAGGTTAACGTGGGTTGACTCAAGTTGTTTTTTGTGTATTTTTTTAATTGATTTTTTTAATTCATCATTCAACATTAAGTTGATTGAGAATTATGATTTATAATTTGTATTGATTTACTTTCTATGAGGTTATCCTAATGTCATGAGTCGTGTTATTAGTTTGGCTGGTTTACTCGAGAAATTTGTTTTGGGTTTTTCTTTAACTAATTTTTTTTTCAATTTCATCCTTCAAAATTGAGTTGATTTTGAATTGGGCTTAATAATTTATTTCTATCTGCTTTATATGGGGCTATCATAGTCTCATGACTCAGATCATAGATGTAGCAGGTTAACCCAAGTTAAACTGGGTCGATCCAATATGTTATCGTCTCAATCATGGTTGTTAAAAATGTGTTTTAACTCCTAAAATTATACGATTTTACGAGTTTAAACCCACAAAACGTGCAGAAACGGAAGCAGAACTCGAAAATCATTAAAATCGCATAAAACCGGGTCAAACTCGCATAAAATCGGGTCAACTCGTAAAAAACGTTAAAAACGTTACGTTTTCGTTAAATGAAATGTCACGGTCACCGAATGGAAAATTAGAAATGAAACAAATTTTTACTCAGGGTCAGGGCAGTAGGGCACTAATCTATTTTCTTTCCCAATTCCCACCTGAGTCCCCGACCACCCTCCTGAGTCCTGTGACTTCGTCCCTGTCTCAAGGTCACCCCACCTGGGACTTCATCGTCCCTGACTCCCTGTCTCACACTCTCCCTGACTCTAGAGTCCCAGACTTCGTCCAATCGTCCCCTCTCTATCTCACACTCTCCCTGACTCCAGAGTCCCAGACTTCATCCAATCGTCCCCTCTCTGTCTCACACTCTAAGAATTGATCCAGAGTGTCTTGGCGAGACGAAGGTAAGAATTGATTCTGAATCCCAAGCTTTGTTTTTTCTGTCTAATGGTGGTGATTAGAGATAAAAAAATAATTTGGGTATGCTGTGAATCTATGTTTATCTTCTGGGTATTCTACAATTAAGTGGTTTGCTTCTGGCCTCTGGGTATTTTTTTCGATTTGATCTGTGTATGCTGTGAAGTGTGAATCTATGCTCTGTTTGATCTTGCTTGCTTTGGTGTTGCAGATTCTGTAATTCTGCAATCTGTGTATTTTCACTTTGCCTTGTTGTATCCCTTGTTGATTTACAATTTGTGTTGATTCTTATGGGACTGGCAGGTTAAATGGCTAAAGTGAAAAGCTTCTTGGCAAGTTTATACAAGAATTTCCAGGTTGGTATCTTTCTTGGTTTCATTTACTTCATTATATTGACTGAATTATGCAGGATTTAATCAACTATGATACTGACTTTTTTGCTTAATTGCTCACACAGGATTGAATCCAGTTTGTAGTGATTAATTTGATGATCAATGTGGCATAATGTATGCATAATTTCTGATAATAGACATGCAGTATGATTTCAATATCCACTTGATCGCTGAGCTTGATGAATAAATACTGCTAAATCTTAGTTATTGCCCCCCCTCTGTGAGTGGCATCCTTGCATAAAGATAGGGAAAGAATGTGTTTTGGTTGTCACTAAGTGCATTCATGCCTTAATTCTCAGGAAAACAGATGTGAAATGACATTGTGATTGCTACAAAGTTTGCAGCATACCCGTGGCGTCTGACACCGGGGCTGTTTGTGAAAGCTTGCAAGTAAACATCTCTAACTATTCTGTTTTCTTTCTCATGTAGTGCGTGCTTTCTCATTTTTTTTTCTTCAAAAACTTGAATGTATGCTTCCCTGAAGACACTCAGCTTTATCATGTTCAATATGAACTATATTGGTGTTAAATATTGTTGACAATATTGATGTTGGTCCTGGTACTAGTAGTAGCACTAATGTTTCTAATATCGGTGCTGGTACTAGTAGTAGCAGTAATAATCCTTTAGATGGTAATGATTTTAGGAATAATGAGGGAGACAAAAGCAATGAGGGTGTGTTTAGTTTACATGACACACCTACAGACTGTTTGTTTTAGGTGTGTTAACTTTTAGTTATTGAAATACTACGGACATGTATGAATTTTTATTTGAATTATGTATTTTAAGATGTTTGGATATTTGTATTGTTTATTTTACTTTTATTTGAATTATGTATTTTAATATGTT
>Ga0307517_10001221_pt1 | contig 43200 bp, 57 predicted proteins | sample 23_EM_MG_FD_194515 | JGI IMG/M metagenome (GOLD analysis project Ga0307517, IMG submission 194515) | Populus trichocarpa ectomycorrhiza microbial communities from riparian zone in the Pacific Northwest, United States - 23_EM | ecosystem: Host-associated > Plants > Roots > Unclassified | place...
TCCGATCAAAAGAGATCCTGTCTCATGCGCATATCTACCTTGATAGAAAACATCCCGGCTACAGGCAAGGCCCTCATCCAAGAGGTTCGCAACGTTCACTTGGAAAACTGGTGATCTCAAACCAAGGAAACGCCCATCCACGGATGGGCGAGTACGATGGCGATCCCATCCGTGGCAGTTTCTTTTCAGCCCCCTGTACCTATCCGAGTCGTCTGCTGTGTCTCGACAGCTGTTAAAATATTCAACTTCAGTTGACAATTTTGACCTCTCCTCTGCGACGTCACGGAACATTGACAACGGAAGTATTCAAGAGGTTGAGATCAGAAACTTCGAACCTGGTCACTGTGTTCGGGAGGACGAGCGAGCTCAATCTGTGCGTGTCAACAAGGTGCGCTTTCCTTACGTGTTGCAAGTGTTGCCCATGACCACAAAGCCCTATCGGTAAGACTGGATATATCTGCAAACATCGCAGAAGGGTGCCAGTTGCCGAGATTCGTGCTGCCTTTGACCCAAAAGGTATAGCGGATGGGTCTCTGCGCCTCCCCTAAGGGTTTCCGGCTGCCTAACGGCTACTCCCTCCGAGAGATGATGACACGAATATCGCCTTTAGGATGCATCAGGCCCACGCCCATCCTCTCCTCCAAGAAAGTGGGCCGTTCGCTCGACTCTGGATCCGCTTCGATCGTACACTTCATCATCAGGAGGGCGAGTAGAGCCTTCAACTCTCTCTGAGCGAAATGCCTTTACGGAAAACAAAAGGAAAATGTCAGCGGAGCGGAAATAACCTAGTATTTTTGTCGTTTTACCTTCCTTCGCACATCGAAACTCCACCTCCGAATGGCATGGTATGGTTCATCACCGGCCTCCCGTTCTTCGTGAACTTATTTTGAGTCATATACCTCGTCGGGATATACTCGTTCGGTCGCTCGTGGATCTCTGGATCCAAATGCACGGTTCTCGTCGAACACACGACCTTGTCTCCTAGATTGAACGTGTACCCACCCAACTCAGTCGTCTCCATGACGGCCCTGATGGACATGACAGAAGTAGCAAAACGAAGGGTCTCCTGGATCGTCGAGTTCAGCAGTGGAAGGTCAGCTTGGTTGATGAAGTCGACGACGTTTTGGTGAGAGTCCAAAGGAAGGGATGGGTTCGTGATGTTCCAGCTGGCGACAGCCTCGTCAACCTCTGCGACCAGTGGTTCTAGACCGTCCCGTCGTTGGAGGTTGAGCGCGACGGCCCAGTACGCTGCGAGCGGAGCATTCGCTTGAAGAGCCCAGAGGAAAGTGGTAATGAGTATAGCGACATCTCTAGTATTCTGCCCGGCGATTTGTCAGAACGTGGAGAAGCCTTGTGTGTGGGGGACGACTTACAAATCCTCCCTCCTTTGTTATCCTTTCATACTCCTTGATCACGTCAGAAGCGTCGTCCAGCGCGTTAGGTTTCGAGAGGTACCTCTCTTCGATGATCGTGGTCAATTCGTCAAAAGCACTAACCGGGCCCTTCATGAACATCTTTGGAACACCCGCCAGGAGGAGGTGGAAGTTGTCATCGAACAGTTTGAAAGGCTTGAACAAATCATTGACGGGACAATACTTTCCGAAAAACGCGTGACCGGACGCATTGAATGTCAGAGGGACAATGAAATCCCTCAAGGCAACGTTCAGCCCGTTGTACTGGTTTGCTCGTTCCTCGAGGGTTTGATAGGTAAGGGCGATGTACTTGTCGACAACCGGTTGCACGTATTTTGGGGAGAGGAGTTTGTGATTCATTGGGAACAAGGTTTCTTGCATTAATGGAGCGTGTGCGAGCCTGTTAACGCCGGCTACTCAGCGGATGGAAAAATATGAAAGACCGGCGGAATGACGAACTTGTCACTCATCATAAAGACCTCCGCGCCCACATTCTCGCGTATTTGGGGGAAGTCGTACTTCTAGGGTGAGGACCAGGGGTGTCAACGTGTCGAGTGGGTCGAGAGAAGGGGGTAGGTCCACACCTGGGGGTTCTTGTACACTTCCGCAATCAACTGATGAGGGTCAACCAACCCGCTTCATGGTAGGATATATCCAGCTTTCCTCACCTGTGGTGAAGTGACGTAGGTAATGGTCTGTCCAAAGGCCTTGACCGTAAAGATATCACCGTACTTGGCACTAACAAACGGGGAGCTCATCTCCAATATCCAAGCGCGCAAAGAGCTACTCCACGTACATAGCGCGCTTGAAAAACGCGTCAGGACTCTTTCCAAGGTCAATAGCAGATCCGACCCAAGGGATAGCGTAAGAAACCACTGGTGGCCGTCCAGTGACTTGGGTTTTCTTGTACACCGCTCGGGCGATAACGAGCAACAGAACGCTGGCTACGATCACTTTAGGTTCCCTCCAAAGCTCGGAGACCATTTTTGAGGATGCCAGCGAGATGTCGGTGGTGCGTAAAGTCAGAGTAAGACATTGGCGCACAAGTTGAGTGATGGCGCTTCTAATAGACAGCGTCAGGTGCCATCAGGCAGTTCGTGAGAGTCTGGGGCGGTGGAAGAGGACTACATTCAGTGGCCAAGATAGACAGCGGAGCCATCATGTCAGTACAGGAATAACAGTAAAGTAAAACTAGGCGCGCATACAGTGCAACAAACAAAGAGAAGTGTAGAAGACAGGACCTAAGTAACCTTCGGCCGTAAACGTTCGTAAACCCGCACTCACCCATCAGGGAGGCGAGTGGTCATGTAAGGTCGATGACGTCGTTAACAGAAGAGAGAGTCTCCTGTTTCACGGACTTCTTCGCCTTTTTCCTTGCAATCCGGTGCTGAATCCGTTCGAGTTCACCCTGAAGATAGATCTTGTCAGAAGTCTGAAAGGTACGGAAGGGTATGAGCATTACCTGTAGAGTGTTAAGATCGTCGTCGGAGAGGATTTCAATCACATCGTCGTTCCCATTCTCTTCTCTTTCTCGTTTGACCCCTTTCCCTTTATTTTTCCTACCCTCGACCTTCACCGAGGGACCGGGTGAGTCGCCTGGGGTAGGAGAAGGACTCGGGGACTGGGGTAGAATCCCTTGCGCTTTAAGCATATCTGTAACGCGGAACCTGATACAGAACCAGCGCACTTATAATAACAAGTGTCGTACCTCGTTTTCGATATAGGAAACGAAATGTCAGCCAAGGGGTGTGGTCAAGATAACTGACCCTGATTGGATTGTAGGGTCTATAGATGCCGTCCCCAAGCCTAGATGGCAGGGTTAACTACAATCAATTCAGAAACTTGCAAACCTACACAACGCGGTGTGATCCAGCCTTTTTGGACCTTTCGTGAATCGGCCCAGTGCTTGGTCCGGTACAATAGGAACCACCAGTTCCGGGACCGGTCTTGATGCTCCTTTTTAGTTCCACCTGTATAGTTCCTATATGCTCGTTGTTTGGGTCGTCCATGGCCGCGACGTCGTCATCGTCTACGGCGTTTCGTGGAGAAGGGTCAAATGGGTCGCTATAGGGGCAAGACCGCTGACAAACCTGTGGTATCTATGGGAGCAAAAATGTAGGGCCGGTGGATGTCGCCCTCATACATCCCGTCTGATTTCATCCCCTTCTTGAAATCGCCCCAGATGCTATCTACGAGCGGTCCGTCCATCTTAATACCAATCGATCGACCGTAGTAGTCGAATGGAGCAGTATGTCCGGAATAATGGGAGCCGTCGTCGTCGAAGTGCAGAGTGAATTTCTTGTGGGCACATCTCGTCAATGGGGGGACTCGGATGACGCAGGAAACGGGGATGGGGCAGCCCTCACCTTTCCTTCCTCGCTGCAAACGTAACATGAGATGACATCATCCTTGACCTCGACGGCGTATTCCTCGAGGGGTTTGCCCTCCGATTCAATCCATGCACCATAGCCGTGTAGACGGAGGACCATAGTTGGTGGTTAGTGCCTAAGTAAAGGTTAGTGCTAGTGATCGTGATGCGCGGGGGACTTGTGTTGGAAAGAGAGACGCCAAACGGAAACGGACGTCTCTCTCCGGATCCCAGCTGCGACTGTCCAAGGCTGTCCTTTCACTTCGACGATAATGAGCCCTTGGACGCTGAGCGACGCCCTCGGCTACATCTCCATTTGCTGCTGGCTCGGTGCCCAGTTTCCGTCAGTAAAAACCTCCGACCGCGTCATGCTCATGACGTTTGTGTAACCACAATTGACGACACCTTCCATCTGCATCGACAGCCAGGTCATCGAAAATGCGCGCAGAAAATCAGTAGAGGGTCTTTCTCTCCCGTTTTTGGCCAATTGGTTCATGGGTGCGTGTCGTTTGAATCGTTCTGGGTTGGATGCAGACTGAATCGTGGATTGGGATACAGGCGACTTTACGAATCTCCTGGGGTGTATTCTCACACATCAACTGCCATTTCAGGCGAGATGTCCCCGTTCATACGACCACCCCGCACTGAGCCTCAAACCCTCTATTACAGACATATCTCGCGACATATTTCGTCTTCGTCGACTTCAGCTTACTGGGCCAATATTTTTACTACCGAAAACTCTCTCCACCAGCTACGCCGTATCTTCGAGCGCGCTCCCTGTCATTCGGTGGAAGAATATCTGAAGATAGAGGCCATTACCGAAGCCTCTCCGTCGCAGCTGCAAATGTCGCCGCCACCGCGGCGATCGTGGCTACCCATCAAGAGGTCCAGAGCCCTCGTTTACTTCACAGGTTCTCTCGGAGCGTTGATGAAACCTCCGAACCGGTCCGATCACCTGTCGAAATGACCGATGACGAAGAATATGACGAAGAGGTTCTCGCGCGACTCGCAGATAGCACTCAATCCGAGGGCGGCAGATCAGGAAAGCACGTATCTTGGAATACAGTCTCACAAAGACGCCGCTCCGAAAGTCAACAAACGCTTCCTTCTCGCCGTTCTCGACCCCCCCTCCAGATGCCCGACTCACGAGAAGGGGAATTTGATATACGAGGCCGACCACAGCATCGGGGAGCTGGCACAGAGGGTGATTGGAGAGGATCCGAAAACCCCACCACCCCAACCTCTGCGCGACCATCTAGGTCTCGAGCTGGCAGACGGAGTGCTAGCCTCGTTTTCCTCGGTTTCTGGGCCCTTTTCGGGGTTGGGACGTTGGTCGGGAGCCACCGTAGTCTTCCATCAACCTCGTCTGTATCCATCGGGCGAGTCCTTACTCCTGTGGACGGCCAAGCTTCACGAGTCTTTGATCCTTCAACGGCGATCAAATCTGATTACGAACCTGAAGACTTCAGTTGGGCGGAGGTTGTAGTGGACGCCAGCAGCACTGACCATAAAGATTTGCCACCGCCAGGAGAAAGCCCATCCCTTGAGCGGATAATTGGGCGGATGTCTGCGTGGGCCTGTACAACGTTGTATCTTACCTCTCGTTTACCCCAGATCTGGAAAAACGTGAGTACGATGATATATGCGATATCTTCTCCACCCTGACGAGCTGTCGTAGTTCGTTAGGAAGTCCGTTAAGGGCTTGTCCATGTACCTCTTCATCTTCGCTTTCCTCGGAAACACATTCTATGTCTCATCGATTCTTACATCTCCAAAATTGGACATTCCTGGGACTGAGGCTTCAGCATATATCCGAGAGAGTATTCCGTGAGTATCTGAGATTGCAACCCTTTTATGAATCCGCATCTGACTCTTCCTAAGTTATATCCTAGGAAGTGCTGGAACACTCATGTTCGACGTCACGATCGTCTCTCAATCCCTCCTCTACCGGGAACAAACTGACAAGGAGAAGGCTAGCCGGCGTAATTCTCGTGCCGGTCGAGGGACGTCTGCAGAGGAAGAAGGTTTACTGAGTGCGGGTGCTACCGGAGCTGACGAAGGTGTTTCTCCTCAACACCGGAGGAGGGCCATGGGCGACACGGATGACAATGTCTAACAGTCGTAAAGGCCACGAAATTGCAAACTACCCGCATTCTCGCTGTTCTGCAAGTTTTTACCCGTTTCTCGTTCTCCCTCGATACCTCCGAGAATCCCTTGGACGATGAGGTGTTTTCTTGGTTTTCTAGCATTTGTGACTTGGCGTAGTCACCGGTTTGTAAATGTAACTTATTCCCCTGTTTCATAGCATACATCTTCTTCCTTTCACCAGCCTACTAGTCACGGTCTCTCCTTTGCGAGTGGTGTGTGTGCGTGACCGTAGGAGTAGAAACATATTTGGCCTGTCCTTGGAGCATCGGAAAAACTTGCCGAACCCCATGGGGCCGTTAGGACGACATCAAAATGACACCGTAGTGTTCGCGATCCCTCAAAATGCGCTCGTGGACTGTAGTACTGTAGTGGTGATACATGAGTATGTAAATGGTGTTGTGTAAATGTAGAGATACCTCGCCGTGACGCGAAGCGACTAAGGAAGGAGGGAGGGTGTTGCGCTCGGAAATCTACTACTGCTAATAATTCGCGTGTCCAACAAAAGGTACCGTCCAAGGGTTGAATGTTGAAAGAGTGAGTTACCATGGAATTTTAGGTGGAAGCTACCTGTAGGGTAGCGACACTAAGACGGGAGGGCAAACAAAAAGGATAACATTATGAGGATTCGGAAAAGAGAAAAGATGACCAGCTACGGTGTCTGTCGCGTGTTTTATATACATTTGTAGTGGCCACTCTTTCGAAGACCAGAACCCTTCGTTAATTATCGCCCTTCTCTATGACGTCATGGTCAAGACATGAAGCTTGAAGAACCCAAAGGAGATGTGAACCGAGGACGTCTGAACAGTAGGTTGTGAATGACGAAAGAATCCTAGACATAGCTGAAGTCTGAATCCACACACCTCCTTTGAGTCAGCGCAATCACGTCCTGCGGATCTCCCTGTGCCTTGCGTTCACTGCTGGGACCTGCATGGCCCTGAACAACCTCACTCTCACCCTGGGCCCTGGTGGGCTGAACACCCTCACCCTCTGTAGCGGGAGCCTGGGTTTGTGGGTTGGGATCCTGGTTTTGTGTGGTGGGAGCCCAAAGGTCTCTGCTCCACCTAAGTAACTCGCCTTCTGTCATCTATGTTTTATCAGATACACTGGCCTCATTATGCAAGAGTAGTGACGTACAACGAGGGCACCTATGAGTGCCGTCCCCTCCTCCTTTGCATCGGTGTTGGCTGCATGTTGGCCTTTCCAGGTCCCCCAGGGTGGAAGTGAGACATGAGGCTGGTCCCGCCTCCAAGCAAGTTGCAGTATGGGTATACACCTCCATGTACATTAGCACACCCCAGGGGTTTTGTAGGTCAGAATAGGACCTACCTTTGCGTAGCTACAGAGAGACCTGTAATCTTTGTTTGGATGTCGGCTGGACGCCCGGACTTGTACTGGAGGGCCATCAGGGGAGGAAGGACCTCTTGCTGGATGGTCCCTGCCTGGGTAAGGGAAGGGGGAATCTGTCGAGACGATGCCCAGCGAGATGCGAGAAACATGAGGGAAGTGGGAGAGTCAAGGTGGTGAGAATGACAAGGACCAAAGTTCCAGCTTCAATTGTGGGAGTGGCGTAGGTGAAGGCAGACGTATGGATGAGGAAGCTTGACGTGGTAAAGGAGGGGAGCAGGGGAGGGGTGCAGCGAGACCTCCAGAGAGTTGCACATGGGCGCCAACATTCACCGAAGTCATACAACCAACCCCAACCCGTCGACGTTTCAATTGTGACACTATCACCCATTGCTCCGGGACTTCCCTTACCTCTATCGGTGTAAACCTGCAGGTGCCTTCCCAAGCTCGGGTCGGTGGAATCTCACGCGCACGCAGCGTGTGAGGCCTGATATTCGATTGGCCAGAGGAAAATCGATAAGGCCCAGTAAAAAATCGACCAGCATGTGCCGAGGCTGGGCAATGCGGGTATGTTTTCAACGCACCTTCAGTTGTGTTGTGATCTTTGTTGGACGAACGACTGTGCCCTGCGTTTGGCATCAGCAAAACGGCGGAAAATGCCGGACCTGACGGAGGCATCCCTTGCCTGGCTGTTCGGTGCGATCGTTCCATGCTTATGGCACCGAGTGCCTGGAGATGGTTGACGATCGTCCTCGCCCTTGAATCAACGCTGCGGCGCAGAACCTCCCGTCAAAGACCCTTGCCACGTCGGTGTCCACGTTGTCTACGCTAGTGGTTCCCCCCAATGTCATGGACCAAGAAAACCATAGTCGGCAAGGCGGTGCAGAAGTAGGCGCCGCCTACCTATCATGAACTCTACTTAAATCGCCTCCTCGACGGCGCATTCCCACTCTCCACTTCCTTACTTGTTCTCCTCGAACGCTCCTACTTCAAACCTCACGTACAATGGAACAATATCCAGGGGCGGAGTTTACTATTTGCCAACTTTTGTATGCCCTGGAACGGGAGATCGACGATATCACGAGCAAACGGAGGTTAGATGATGGTCGTGTTCACACTTCCCTGAGGCTGACTAGCGACCTCTAGGCCACCCCCGTTGAACATGACGTGGGCAGACGTGAGTTTTCACAGGCTTGATATCGCGATCTGATACCCATACTCTACTCACAGGCAAAGAAGATGGAGCGGGACCACTCTGACCTCCTTCCAAAGTTCAAAGCGCTTCGAAATATCCTGGCCCCTATCAACAAACTCCCACCTGAAATCCTGTCTCAAATTCCCAAATTCTTTCCTACCCGTGATCTTGTCGTGGCGACTCAAGTTTGTCGCCACTGGCGAACGACTTTCATATCCTGCGGCTCGCTTTGGTGTAACATCGACTGCGAACGAGGTCCCGAAGCGCTCACATGTCTCCACCGGTCCAAGGATTCACCGATCCACGTCAGTGTGAGGAGGATTCCCAACGACTACGTGTTGGCGAGACTTTCCCCGCATACTGGACGAATCAAATCCTTGCACCTCCAGTCGCGCTGGTCCGTTGCGCAATCTGTGTTCACGAGATTCACAGATCCTGCTCCGAACCTTGAAACGCTGACGGTTATTTGTCGGCCTTCCACCGCCGCTGCTGGTCCGGTACCATCGACGTTGCTAACCGGGAACTTGCCAAGGCTACGTCATCTCGCTCTCCAAGGGCTCGCGTCGGACCTCGCAAATTTCGTTTTACCCAGCCTCACCTATTTTGAGTTGAGCAATGTCACGAGTCCCCCACTATCGATATCCCTCTCCAACCTTCTCGCCTTCTTCGAAAGATCCCCCCTCCTTGAGTCGGTACGCGTCGACTTCCATGGAGAATGTGTCCACGATGCCCCAAAACAGAAGATAATTACGCTCAGGGCATTGAGGACCCTCTACATCAGTGGCTCGGGATTGGTTGGGCACGGTGATAATAGCCTTCTGGCTCGACTGGAGTTACCGAGAGGGGTGGACGCGACCGTTATGCTGTTAATCCTCGATGGGTCATCCAACGTCATCGCCCATGCTATTCCTCCATATCCCGAACGTCTTCCCTTCATATCGGGACTCAAGCGCGTCCACGCCGAAGTGCTTCCCGGCCACGGAAGGTGTTCCTTCCGGTGTTCCGGGGAGAACGGAAAGGTCACGGTCATGGCGCGATGGCCGATAACGAACGCCAATCTTGATAATCTCGTGATGGGATCCATCCAATCGTTCCTGCCGCTATCTATGGAAGGGGTCGAAGAGCTTTGGATTCAAGGATACCAGGCACCGGAGGATTCTTACCTGCCGGCCTTGCGGGCATTTGAATCGCTTCCCAACCTCCAGTCCGTCCTCATGGTCCACTGCGACAACACGGTTCTTTTGCGCGCGCTCAAATACCCAACTCGGCATCTCACCGTACCGAAACTCAGGACGCTAAAATTATACCTCGATCCACAGAGGACGGTTTCCGGTGAAGATTTGATGGAACTGGTGAAGAGTAGAGTGTCTAATGGTGCGAGGTTGGAGGAACTCTTGATTATCTCCCCAGAGGTAATCGTTCCTGTCGCGGAGGTCATGGTTCTCAAACCGCATGTTGGATCTGTAGAATATAGGATGGACGACAGTATACCGAGCTTCGAAGACCAGTAATTTAGCTACGTATATAAGTCTTGGCTCTCTGGAGGCGATCTATAGTGGCTGGCAAAGGTAGTGATGAGTCGCAAACTTTACTTCCTTCAACCATTCCTCAACCACAGAATCCTCGTAGGTGTTCCCGTCCCACGAGACGAAGATGGATAGTTTCCTGTCCTGAGTAAGGGAACCGAGGTAGAGCTCTGTTGGTCGGGCACAGAGCTTTTCCCAAGAGTCGATGACCCGAATAGTTGGTTCGGTTGGAAGGTCTTCATCCGACTCCGGCTGGGAGTAGTACCTCTGGGAGGAGAGTGGGTTGAACGGGTGCAACGGGTATTCAGTCGGTCGCAGGTGATCGATCTAATACGAACCATCGTCAACCGGAACGCTAAGCGCGAGAGGCTCGATAATACTCACATTCCCCATGCTGGACCCACCATTGTGGTATATGATATCGTCCGTCAGAACGCTTGGGACGTGTCTTTCAGGTTCGTCAAGCTCTCCACCTTCGTGAATCCTCATCCAGAACCTTCCAGCTTGTTTTCGGAGAGGCTGGCCCATGGGGAGCCTGGCGCTGGCTATTTCGAAGCGAAGTGGATGTGTGCGAAGTCTCTTGAGCTGCTGCTTGATTACGTTTGACCGCAGAACAAATCGGCCATGCGATATCAAGGCAGAGAATGGCGGTGCGCCATCTTCGAGGGTATGTCGATTGTCGGCGATCCATTCGTCGGAAACGGTCGGCATGAAGGGGTGGGTGTTGAAGAAGTAGTTGATCCCGAGGGCAACAACCTCTAAACCACCATTAGCGTACCAATCTTTATCGAGATGCGGTCGGTAGTCGAGAGGGCCCCGAGTGTTGCACGGTTGGATGCGGCGCCATTCCCATTCTTCCTTCCCGATTTCACCGCGGATGTACCTTCGATGGAGGAGGCGAGAGCCACCCAACTGTCCCAAAACTGGAAATGCAGTCCCGAAGGTTATGCCGTGTTTTCTGCAGTTGGCAATGACGAGAGTCGATTCTTCCTCGGTGAACGTCGTTGCCAGTCTCTTCGGCCGCGGAACTCGATAAGGCGTATATGTCGTGATTATGCGTGGGATGGACATGCCACCCTGCAAACCACGTGAGCATGGGAGACGGCGAGGTTACAGGAATTCTTTACCTGAATTTTAGGATCCCTTATATGATGGATGACCCAACCAATTGCCCGCATCCATTGTCGGCGGGCAAGCGGTAGGTTACGGTTGGGGTTCAAGTTTTCCGATCCGACGCAAAGGGCGAGCCTCGCCTCGAGATCAGGGACGTGCGCCGTTGGTGGAAGCGATAGGATGTCAAAGAACGTCCGGACCAGAGTAAGCGCAGACATCCCGTCCGTGATCAAATGGGCGATATGGATCACCACATGATACAACCCGGGGTCGTCCTCCCGAGAGAAGATGTACACTCGTGAGAGGAGATCGGGCGAGAGCTGTCGTGGGCCAGAAATCAACTGTCCCACAAACTCGTGGACCTTTGCCTCTGAACCAACGGTGAGGAGGTCGACCTCTCCCGGACGGATAACACCTAGGTCGGCTTCCGCGACGGTGAATGAAGCACTGGTGGCCTCGTAGTCCGTCTCCCTTGTGGTTGCTCCGAGCAAAGGAAAGATTCGCTTCAGAGCAATCCAAGTTCTGGAAACGTTTGTGAGCTCGAACAAGGAGTCCCGCCTTGTCTGGACCATGTAGTGTTCCACCATATCGGCAACACCGTTAAATGTGCCATCGTAGAAGAAACCAACTTCGTTGTTGTCTAGCGGACGCGTAAAGACGCGGTTGGGAGAAGGTAAGTCGCCGACGGGTGTCCAGGCCATCGCGTGTGCAAGGGGAAGATGTTACGGGGATGACAACTAACCCTTCCGGGAGCCTCGCGTTGGATATATAAGGTCTACTTTCCCAGGGAACTGACTCGACGGAGGTCATCTGTGTTCCTGGCGTCCTGCTTACGCACCCAATTCATGGCATCCAGAGTTAGGATCGCGATCCGCATAGAACGGATCAACTGATCCGAAGCGGCAGCGAGTGTGGGAAAATGTGGGAACACTACTGTACCACTCGACCGGCAGTTCCCGGTAAGCCACCTATCTCACGGCCGCTCATCGTTGGACGCAAGACCTGTATTCATAATGGCCCCATCGACGACGTACGTTCTCTCGACTACCTCCTGGTCCGGACCCCAAATGCTGACGCTTCCTGTACTTTACATAGGGTCCCAGGTGTTACGGTAAACGTCGCTGGTCTGCATATGCGAGGCGGAAAACTCATTCGTTGATCGCACAGGACATCGAAGTCCCGGAGACTCTCCTCAAGAAACGCAAACAAAACGAAAAGGCCAGGGAAGAAAAGCTCGCTGCCATTACTGCCGCTCGCAAGGTGAGATACTCGTCCGCTCGCACATTTATGATGCATATTTTCCTTTGAATGGCTAGTGGGACCATCTTTCACCATGTTGCCTTCAATTAACCATCTTTCGGGACTGATCTCGGGGTATCGCTCGAGAAATCTTTACTGACCAACCTAACATCAGGCTTCAAAAGCTAAGCGAAAGGTCATCTTCAAACGCGCTGAGTCCTATGTCAAGCAGTACCTTTCAAAGGAGAGGGAGGAGATCCGCCTGAAACGTGCCGCCCGCCAAGCCGGTAACTTCTACGTTCCAGCACAGGCCAAGGTCTACTTTGTTGTCCGAATTCGGGGGTGCGTTCACAATCCTGTTTGGTATCAACGATCGCGGTCTGACCTCTTGAGTAGTATCAACGAGATTGCTCCTAAGCCCCGCAAAATCTTACAGCTCCTCCGTCTGCTGCAAATCAACAACGGTGTATTTGTGAGGGTTACGAAGGCTACCCAGCAGATGCTCCGCCTCGTCGAGCCGTATGTCACCTATGGGTAAGTCTTTCTTAAAGCCGCATGCGTATGCAGACGCTAAGCGGTCTCTAGCGAGCCAAACCTCAAGACTGTCCGCGAGTTGATCTACAAGCGCGGTTACGGAAAGGTCGACAAACAACGAGTGCCCCTCTCCAACAACCAGGTGATCGAGCAAGCACTCGGAAAATACGACATCCTTTCCGTCGAGGACCTGGTCCACGAAATTTTCACTGTTGGCCCCAACTTCAAACAGGCAAGGAACCGCCGTTATCATACTAGAGCTTTGGCTGAACATTGTTATAGGCTGCCAACTTCTTGTGGCCCTTCAAGCTCTCCAACCCCACCGGTGGCTGGAGGACACGCAAATTCAAGCACTACGTCGAGGGCGGTGATTTCGGCAACCGGGAAACCAACATCAACAAACTCGTCCGACAGATGAACTAGGTGCTAGGCTTTGTGGTTTCACGTCGTACTTGTTGATCGTGCATGCCGTATGGATTACCTCGAAATAAAACATTCTGTATCATGTTCGTTGCAAGGTGGGGGCACAAGTATTGTCAAGATATATTTCAGAGCCTTAAAATACGCTGGCGTTATTGTTTTCATCAACCTCTTCGACCTCTACCAACTGGACATGCTCCTTGAGGCGACCCATCTCCGATTCCATGAAAATGACTCGCGTCGCAGAGCCGAACACAAACTTGACCTTCTCCAAGGGGCTACAGAGGGACGATTTTGATCTCGCGATGTGAGAAAGCAAGTCCAGATCAATTTTTGCATCCGGAGCGACGTGTATGTTGAGAGAGCGGAAGAAGGGGAGATTAACGCCAGCAGGGTTCAATGCGCTGATACTATTGAAGTCGCAATGAACCAAATCGATGGATTGTAAAGACGGGAGCTGGTAAAGTGGGTGACGGTATCCAGGACCAACGGGGTAAGGTGTTGGAGGCAAAGGTTCGCGGTGGAAGGTGTCAATTGGCCATGGCCGAGCATACCCCTGTGGTTCTCGTTTTTGACGGTGATGTTCAACTTCCCTCCCTGTCCGGAAAATTCCACGCCGCATGAAGACCCAGATGTGCTCGTGATGCTGAGCGAGGTGAAGTTTGACATGACGGGGAGGTTGTTGAGGCAAGGAGGGAGGAAATCTTCCACAGGTCCGTCGGGGCGTTGGTTGAGACGGCCCATCAGGTTGATGTCGGCGGATGCGGGGAGAACGAGGTGTTGGAGGAGTTTGGCTTTGACGACGGTGCCGTGGAGAGTCAGAGTCCGTAGCGAGCGAAGTCTGGCAACCAGTTCGGGAGGTTCTCTGTGTCCCTCTAGACCGGCATTAACCAACAAAAGTTCCTCCAACCAGGGAGTGTGCTCGAGGAGCTGAAGGAGATCCGACATGCGTGGTCTGTTTGGGTCTCCTCCTTCCAGCCACCTTTTACATTCACTTGACGGCGTGTGTACGTCCCACGAGAGAGCGCTCTTATTCCTTCCGGCGTTCGCCTGTCGCCGGAGAAGCGATGGGGCATCATTTCGCTGGATGGAGAGAGCACTTATAGACCGTACCCCGAGCAGGTAATGAGCGGTCGCGATCCCTCCGCTTCTCATCCGAGCCCTTCCAAAGGCGTGATGGTGGTGGTATCAGAGCGCGTTGAAGGTAGCAGGTAGATGTCCAAACGGACCGCTGTGGTGTCTTACGCTACGGCGGCAGCGGGGATACAAGATGACGGATGGGGAGATACAAGGGGGGACTTGAGCAGGACCGGGTCGGAGATTTGGATGCTTTGTCGGCCATCCCTGTTCGGGGTTAAGGGACGTTTTATCCATGTCCATGACCCAGATCATATCGTGGATGATTGTGGTCAGGCTGAGTGGGACGGTACCGATCACGACTCCATCACCGGTGACGATGACACCTCGGATGACTGGGTGATTTTACCCAAACCATCGCCATGAAGCCCACACCATAAAACACGTAATCTCTAGAAACCTGAAGGATGTCGGCCAAGAAGATGGAAAAATCCGTCAACGAACTGCTCCACAGAGCAAGGTAAGCGACGTGTCTTCAGGATGGGATCTTTCGATAGGCTTTATGTTAATGAGCTGTAGAGGAGAACAGTTTCGCCATGACCAGAACGTGAGGAAGAATAACGTACGATATCACGTTCATATCCCAACGAAATCCCTCCCTCCGTATCTCCTCCCATCATCCGACTCAGAGGATCGAGCTCCGAGGACGTCCAACGAAGTATCGAATACCGCTGGGCCCGTTCCCAAGAGTTGGCGAACCGTTCCAAAGGAAATCCAAGACAAGAAATCTCCGGAATGGCGTGCAGATGCGCTCTCGCTTGTCCTGGGTGGGCTTCCCGCCAACCAGACGCTCGTACCTTCCTTGACCGAGCTCTGCACGAGAATCCTCCTCGATACCTTTTCCGAGCTCGAGGATTTCGAACAACTTCTACTTCCTTCCCTACCGCTTCATCTGCGATACGTTCTCCAACGGTACACGGCCATTCACGCACCACTTTCTAACCCGAAATTGCACGCCCTTCTTGGAGATTCGGGACACCTCAACGGAGAGCTCATCGTAGTTGGTCCGGATGCCAGCCTACGCAGGGAACCGGTCGCTTTGAAATTTCCAGATCGCCAATTTCCAGTCAATGACTCCCAAGACTGGGATACTGAGGATCCATTCATGGACTCGTTCGAACTCCAAACCCTCGTTCTCGTTTCCACCGACCTGTCATTCCGGACACTCCTCACCTTCCCTCGGTCACTCACACGACTCGCCCTGGTTGACATCTCCACCCCGCTCCCAATATTCCGGCTACCCCCATTGTGCCCTTCGATCGTGGTCTTGGACCTTTCCTTCAACTCGTGGCTCAAGGACCCGGACCTATCGCGTACGATCCTTGGGATGGTCAACTGGGATAAGTGGGATGACCTTGATGTTTTGGGGTTACGGAGTTGTTCCGTGTATCAGGACGCACTGGACCGGGTGAACCAAAATCGATGGATGGACGTTCATATCATCCTTGGATAGTCATCCGACCACTAATTCACACTCATTGCGACAGAATACACCAAACCCAAGGCTGAGGAGAGCCCGCATACCGATTAACCTTTTGCCTCTAATCATAACTTTCTGTTGTGCCGTTACCATGTCTTGAAAGGGAACATATGCTACATGGGTTTTTCTGGTGTCGTTGTGTCGTACATGCTTCTACATGCTAATAACGATCAATACGTGGAATAGAGGACGCAAGAAGAGAGAGAGAAACGGTCGAGAACTACGGGCGAAACGAAACGAGGAATGAGAGTTGGATCGACCACGGGCTCTGCGAGCGGCCAGAATCCGCTTAAATGATGTCTGTTAGGAGTGAGGTTCATTAAAAGCGATTACTGTGACTTGGTATCTAAGAACTCTTCCAAATCGAAAGGTGGGACGATCTGGATGAATGGTTTGAGTTTAGTTCCTGCTCGTTCTCGCGCCGATCCTCAAACCTACCTCTTTCTGTTCAACTGCGTGATTCCCTTGCATAGCCAACTTCTCCATGGTCGGGGTCGTAATCGCACTCGCGTTTCCCGGAGGATGCACGCCATGCGGCCACTTCTTCTGGGGAGGCAACTCGTACTTCACATCGTGCATCCATCCCCACAACGTGGTGGTATACCGAACTTGGAGTTCAAGTTTAGACACAGCAGAACGTTGCGTTCGATCTATCGAGGGTTCTGTTAGAGAACTGCTTCGTTTTCCCCGAAGAAAGGTTGTGACTTGCATAGAACGGCGGCGTTAATCTGATCCGCAACCGCCTCTCGACGTCCCTGGCTGAGGTACCTTGCCATAGGACTCTTCTCAGGGTCCTTATACGCTAAAAGCCCACCGACCTGGTCCAACTCCTCCGCATACGTCTTCCGGTCACTCTCCTTCGGGAGGGCGTTCGCAAGGACGTACAGCTTTTGTATCCGTGTGATGAGGCTTTCGAGGTGCTGTTGATGCGCGACCGGGTCGGTTGCCTCATCCGGGATCAAGCACGGGGTCGGGGTGGGTTCATCCCCGTCGTCGATATCGGTGTCGACGTCAGAGAGAGAAGGAGATCCAGACAGGGAAGAGATGGCAGACGGTGGAGGGTAAGGAAGTGGGATCGTCCTGCACGCTTCGGTAAATGCTAGGATCCGCAAGTTAAGATTGAGGTGGAGAGGATCGACAGTCGTAGACGTGAGGAATTGGATCATGGGTGGGTTGGGTCCAGGCGAGGTGCGGGAGTCGACTTTCCTCCGCTTTTGGTTAGGAAGGGAGTAGGAGTCGTCGTCCATTTCCGCGTCGAGGGAAGACCTCGTCAGGACCGCCGGGAAATGAGCGTGAAGAAGATCCACCGCATCGTCTACTCTCCCGGAAAGGATCTTTTGGCGGATTTCTAGCAACACACACCAGGGAATGCGTAATCAGGGTAAAGGCTCCAGGTATTGAGGGTATGGGACTCGCCTTTCCTCAACTCGACCTGCTTCAAGGTTTCTTCTGAGAGGATCAACCCGGAGTCCTCCCCATTTGCCAACCCTTCCCCTCCGTCCCCGCTCATAATCTCATCTCCATCAGCGTCTACATTCACATTCCTCACCGTACACTCTTGGCTGAACGCCCGAGCCGTGTTCGTGTAAGAACCGTGACACAGAAAGTCCAACACGATTGCTCGCTGTTTACGACCCGTAGCGCAGTCGCCGCATGAAGGTTCGCAATGCCGTGCGTTTGGGTTTGAAGGTCGATGGACGCAGAGTCGGATGGAGAAAGAAAGCAGAGTAGAAACTTGGCATTAATAGCGCGTTCCTCAGAAGTACGAGGATCCGAATCAATGGGACGTACGAGTGCGGCGGACGCAGAGGTACTTGGTGCTATAAGCATAGTTCTCCTCAGCTCGCTATCCATAACTGTGGGACCAGGGAGTTTGTTGTGCAGTTAAAGATGAGTGAGGTTGTGAGGGTGCGGGATCTGGGGGAAATCAAAAGTTAACGGACGGTGGAATTCCAAGTCAAATCACCGTGATCCGCAGATAGGTGGTCCCGTCCCCCTTTCCGTATCTCCTCTCCACGTTCACCACTGTCGGTTTACTACTCAATTTGTGAACTCGTCGCGGGCATTTGAAACGGACCTTTCCTCTGTGAATTTTCTCAAGGTGTCCTCGGAGTCGGCAGTTTTGGAGTCCCATAATCACACGGTTCCCCTAACCACATCAACGATGTCGTTCATGAAGGCACCAACATCTTTGTTAACAGGTGATCCTACAAGCCATTTCTCGCTGCTTCGCGTACTCAATGTGTCATGTTGATTCCGCTACAGCGATTGGGCTGCTCGCTAGACGGCTCTGGTGCCGAAACAAGACCAAAACCAAACAGCCTCTATGCAGAGGTGCCCCAGAGATGTCTACCCCACGCCCTTTCCCAACCGCCAGGCTCCCTCTAGAGCTTGTGGAGATTATTATCTCCCACCTCATTTACAACACCCCCACCCTCCTCGCATGCTCCATGACCTGTTACTCATGGTACATCGCCGCCCTACCCCATCTTCATCACTCTCTCACAACTGATGACCCCATCCTTCTCCATGATAATGGGAGACAGAAGTGGCCTAGACCACTTCAGAAATCATATGAGCTTGGGTTGCTCCCACTCATCAAGCGATTTCGTATCCGCTGCTGCTGTTATCCCTCTGGAAAGTTCACGCCAAACCAGCTTGGCAGACACACCCTCTGTTGGTTTTCTGCACTTACAAACCTCCAGGAGCTTGGAATAGATTATCTTCAAATATCCAGCTTCATGCCAAAGATCCAAGAGTGCTTTGGACACTTTGCACCAACCCTTCGATTCCTTGCCCTCAAGGAACCTGAAGGATCTTGCCGGCAGATCTTGTATCTCATTGGACTCTTCCCAAATCTCCAAGACCTCAAGCTCTGCTACCCCTTCCCTACAAATGAGCAGGAGAGCACAGCCAATGCTGACCTTGTTCCCCTCTCTGTACCCCCACTACAAGGACAGTTAACGCTCACATGTTTCTCAAGGGAGAAGCTTGTGAAAGACATGGTTGCCCTTTTTGGTGGACTTCATTTTTGTCGCATGGACCTCTTCAGGGTGAAGTGTACACGTCTGCTTTTACATGCTTGTGCAGAAACCCTGGAGACATTGCGCTTGTATCCAACTGATCCATATGGTGAGGATCCTTTCCCAAGGAAAGCAGAAGAGAACAAACTCAAATCAATAATTCATAGTAAATGACCAAGCTGTGCATTGGCATTTCAATCTGTCACAGAACAAGGCCCTTCGGACACTCGAAACTACTGCCTCATCAATCACCGGGGCAGGTGGTGCCACTTCTGGTTTCCTCAAAACTGTACTCTCCACAATCACATCACCTCTGCCCCTCAATGTCATCATTGCCTACCGGGATATTGACCTTGATTTTTATGTACGCCATTTTGGGAGGGCCATTCGTGTGGAGCCTGTATCCACAAGCACAAGGACTGAAAATGTCCTACATCACTTGGAGCGATTCAAGGTGTTTGGTGAGATGTATGGGGTACGGGAGTTTCAACTGGTGCTTCGTGCAGATGTTCCAGATTATATTGTGGAGTCTGCCATGCGAGATTTAAACCACATCATAAAGGCAGAACAGATGGGTAGGAGATTAGATTACCTCCTGCGTGAACCGTTGATCATTTCTGAGATACGGTCACCTCGTACTCGCCTCTGTGAAGATGTGGGCTCAACAGGGGAATGGCCCATCAATGGCAGTGCACTGTAATGTGCCTTAGTTGTGTTAGTGCAGATTGTTTGTTACTCACTGACCAAGGCCGAATCCAATCAATTGTGTTCGAAAAATAAGGATAAACTGATCAGAACGGGGCAAAACTGTATGCAGGACTGAAATGAAAAGAAAAAAATGAAGGTTCCTATGTAATAAACACAAAGACAACGAAAACCGTCGAGAGAACTCGAGAGGGAGTGAGGAGACACTGGGGCATGCGATAATCGGGTGGATGGTGATGAAAAACATCGGCGAAAACATATATCAATATCTGACAAAACCACGCGCGCGACTTGAGATATCCTCACACAAAACGACTACGACGATGAGTAGAGCTTAATAACGCCATCAGCTCCCGCGCTCGCCACGAACGGCAAGGATTGGTGGAATTCGACAGCGAGCACTCCCTCTCTCGCTTTCTCCCTGTGCACGTTGATATCCTGCACGCAGGCTTTTGACCCGAGTACATCCCAGAAGCGCACCGAGCCATCGTGTCCGCCAGAGACTAATGTGAACCCGGCAGGGTCGATTGAGAGACAAGTTACACCATCGAGGTGGGCCAACATCGAATGTGTGCATTGACCTGCGATCCCAGAGTGAATACTACAAGCGTAGGCTCCCCACAAAGTAGCAGCTTACCGGTGGAGATGTCAAAGATCCTGATATACTTGTCTTCGTGACCAGTTGCGAGGAGAGGCATCGTTGGATGAGACGCAAGGGCATTAATCTGAGTCGACACTCCTTCCTCTGTGAAGCACAACTTGAACACCCCCAAACCATCAATTATCAAAACGCTTACCGGCAACAATTTCCGGTTGCAGCTTCATCTCCTCCTTCCCAGTCTCGATATCAAATATCTTGACAACTGTGTTTTGGTACGCAACGGCGACCCTCTTTAGATCCATCTTGACGGCTTCGACCGCGGTTGCTCCAGGAGTATCTTCTGGGTCGCCTTCCGCCTTGACCTCCTCACCGTTGTCGTTCAGTCCATTGTAAGACCACGAAAGCTTCAAGTTACCGCCTGTCGCGGCGATCTCCCAGACCTTCACGGCTCCCTCCGCGCCACAGCTGATCAGTGTGTTGTCATCACGGACAAGTGCCAGGTCCCACACAGCGTCCGTGTGTCCAACGAGTTCACCGATAGCTCGAGACCCATCGTATGGCGCATAGGTCGTGTGTGACTGTGGGGGGAGCGACCAAATCCGTATCGAGGAGTCCAACGAGGCCGAGATCAACGCGTGTTTCGAAGGAAGATGAATTAACTTCGTGATAGCTGCTGAATGGCCGCGTAGTGTCAGCTGGGGTTCAACTTCTACCGTCGAGCGTGATCTAGGAGATGACAGCATTAACTCCAGCATGTCGTTGAAGTCCCAAGGAAAACGTACGCTGAAGAAGCGAGAGCGGCAACATCCATTCTCCAGAGCTTGATCGTATTGTCGTCGCTGCCGCTAGCAAGATAGAGCTCGGTTGGATGGAAAGCAATTGTCCGGATGGCGTCCAGATGACTGGAAAAGTTATGAACACTCATGTAACCGAAAAGCGAGGAAGATCTTACTTTCGGAGTGTGCGTTTGGCTTTCCAAAGCTTGGTTCCGTCAGTTTCCGAGCCCTCTCCGAAGCTAGCGGTAGACTCCTCTTCTTCCTCCTCATCGACGTCCTTTCCACCGCCGTGCTCATCATCTGGCCCTCCGCGCTCCCAGGAAGCAGCCCTATCTATCAAAGACGGAGGTCCACCCGTGCGTTCTAGCCTCTCACGTTCAGCAGCCTCATGTGACAACCTTAATCGTTCCTTCCACTCTCCGGCATCGTCTGGTCTGAAGATTGCAGTGAGCTGTTGAGGCTCGATATCCCCATCACGGTTCCTCTCTAAGCTCTGCGACTGTAATTGAGGGGGAAGTTGCTGTGGTTGAAGGGATTGAGTTTGCACAAGCTGGCTCGGTTGGTCTTGTTGTTGCGACTGAGGTCCTGAGGGGCCAGCGGGGGGTTGTTGCTGCTGTGTCTGTTGTGGCTGCGAGACATTACGGTCGAGAGCATTTATCTGGCTCCCCTGCACGGAAGGAGGGGCCGAACCCATGTTCACCATTTGAGGGAATTCCTTGGGAAGATCAGGCATCGCTTTTCTGGGGCGTCCGTTGTAGATCTGATCAAACGATGGAACATTCGGGAGGGAAAGAGGAATGGAGGGGTTGCTTAAGAGTGGTCGATTTGGCAGAGGGTTCATTGCTTGAGGGGAAGTCAAGTACGAAACCTCTTGCAAGCACCTTGGGGGGTACGATCAAAAATGGATCGCGAAAAAGCAAAGGGACCCGGACGCACTGTTTCAAGTATTCTCGGCTTCGAGCCCTGCTCTTCGGGTCGCGACCGGGAGGTGGTTTGCCGAGAAGGTTCGTACCCTGCGGGCCATTCGTTAGATGTCCACCAGCCCAGGTATTCGGTCTGCTGCTGGGGTTTGAGGGCGGGTTCCCGTTCGGTTGGCCACCTGATATCCGCTCTTGGGGTAAAGCGGAGTCTATGAGGCGAGAATCAACGGCTAGAACTGATGCCAAAAGACACGAAACGCACCTTCGCTTCGTGGGGAGCTCCCCCCACTGCCCTCCTTCTCTTCTTTTTGGCCATGCGAGACACTGGATTTTGTCGGTTGTACGCCTTGAGAGGATGACTGGGTTAATTGCTTCGAACTGAGGTGATGAAGACACGTCAGAAGAAGTAATGGATGCGCGAGGGGTCCCGATTTGACGTACCGTTCGACACGAAGCGCATATTCCAACATTTTGATACGGCGCATAAGGTCGAGTTTGACATTTTCGAAAGACCGTCGCTCTCCTTCCAGAAGTGCAATCCGGGCCTACACGGAAATTTCGAGATTGAGTAATATGGCCAGCGTAGAAATACCGATGACGGTGGTCGGACGAGAGCGTACCCGCATCTCAGCGCGTTCAATCTCCCATTCGTTACGGTCGCGTTCGTATCTCCGCCATTCTGTTTGGAGGAAGTGGAGAACGGAAGAGAGAGTGAAGTCTTGGCCACTCTGGGGAGGAGGGAGTAAATCGCCCGGCTGTTGCAGTTGTTGCTGCTGCTGTTGCTGTGGTTGCGGTTGTTGTTGAACCTGCTGTTGCTGGCCCTGGGCTTGTTGTTGCCTAGGGACCTGTAGAGGACCGAGCATTGGCGATTGACGGTCGGTGGTGCGATGGTGGTGGTTCTGGTGGTGGGCGTGCTTGATGCTCGGGTCACAGCTTCATTTGCAGCTGTCTTAGCCACTCAGCTTTCACGGGATCGATGGGCTTGGACCACAACTCCCATTTCCACCCTTCGTAATTCCGCAAAGAATTTCTTTCTATTCTAAGGGACCGACAGAATATACAGCAAACACTCTGGCAACGCGGGACGAACATAGGAAATGATATGGGTGCTGTGAGATTTTCATTTCTTGCCAGACCTGCAGACAAAAAACGCGGGCTCGGTCAGTAAAATTCATAGACCTCGAATAGTACACTTCTGTGTACTTCTTGAGTCCAGCACCCAAGGGGCCCCCTGAAGGTGTGGCAGTTCAGAGATAACCGAAAGATGGTGGGATATGTATACGAACCCTTCACCGCTGGTGAAATCGCCCAGGCTCAGCCTCCTCATCGTAGGCATGAGAAGTACAGGGCTTACCTCTATCCTTTGCTGCAGCAAGCGCAGCTGCATCAGCCTTCTGCTTGTCCTTGAAGGCCTTGGTGTCCTCGTCATCTTCCGCCTTTGTCTTCTTTGGAGCCTGGAATGGTGTTGAGACGGCTTATCGACGCAATCCACGAGCACATTTCGAGAGACATACCTTGAGGGGCTTCTTCTTTCCTCCTTGCCTGCTGGACATGGTCGTTGTTGATGTCCAAAACCTGTGATTCAGATCTTGCCGGAACACACGCGACCGGTCACGTGCTCATCGCTGTGTTTGAAACCTTTCCATCATCTCCTCGCCTGAAGACTCCAGGCAATCAGAACACAACCAGCCTCATGTTGTGTAGTTGGACTGCAGTAACATCTGGAACTAAAGAGGACGACAGCTTCACGTTACCTCCAGACTCCCACCTGCCGTCTTATCTTCCGGATAACTTGCGAGAATGGCGTGGGCACCGTGTTCACCTCGTTTCTATACCTGGGTGAACCATGAAGAATCCTTCCTACACTCACAGAGTCCGAGGATCCAACGGATCTAATCAATCTTCAATCGCATTCGGGAAGCGTTTGATAACACTTGTCTATCGAGATGCATGGTTATTTACTCGATATGGTGTTCCTGCGCGTTCCAGGAGAGTTTTCCCTCGTGTTACCTTAGCCTGTCGAGATACCACCCAAATCGTCGTACGAACCCCATCTCGTGCCCCGCATAGGTAACATAATTCCGAATGCCCGTACACAGCCAATCGGTGGCAGTTTTCCGTTCGAAAACAACGCGATATATCAGGTAAGCCCCTCCTGTGGTCTCTCGTACGTCTTTGCCCGAAGAGACAGAGGGAAAACCCCTCGTGCAATAGTACTCCAACCACTCGATAGGGTCCATATCACCTTTGAACCATAGATTCTGGTATAAATTTCGGGGAGACGTTTTCCCGAGTGGTTCGCGTTACAAAGGAAAGGTGCCAACGCAAGGGAACCTCAGACACGGAGAGCCAATCGCAGGACGTAATCCAAACGCATCATTCTTCGTCAACGTCGAGAGATACACCTAGTATACAGTCGTCAGAATAAAAATCATAAAGCTACAGATCGTCAATGGGATAGAGAAATTGGGTGGTATACAGGTAGGGTGGCAAGTGGCAGGAGATGAGCAAAGCCGAATGAAAAAAAAAGCCCGAGGGAGCAAATCGAAGGTCGAAAGGGGGTCGGAAAATATCGAAAACCGGAAGAGAAACATTCAGAAACCTGGAGGGGATCGCAGCCGAAGGTATTGAGCGCCTCAAATTTCTGTGACCAGGGCACATTAACGTTGCGTGAAGTCGGTGCGGAAGGGTAGAACTTACGGATACGAGTTCCCTGTTCTAACACGACAATCTCGACACCAAGCCCTTTCTTCTCAATCAACGCCCTGACCTCGGCCCCAATGACTTGACTGATTGGCCCATCGTATTTCCCCCCCACGTCGCTCTTACAATGCATGATATGAACCGTCACACCGTTTAGTATGCCTCGCAGTGACTCAAGGGAAATGGGGTTGAGTTTTTTCTTCTTCCTCGCACGAGCATCCGGACTCGCTCCCCCTTCCGCAACGACGACAGAAACCGACTGGAGATTATTCTTCACCTTATACACCTCCACGGCCAAGGCCACGAGCTCATCGACGAGATGCACGGGGCTGAGATGTCCGAACAGAAGACTGTCAGGACGGTCAGATGTCCACGAGCACTCGATGAAGATCGAGGAAAGCGTGTATGGAATTTTTGGAGCAGCCGATTTCCAGACGTTGATTGTTTGAGGTTTCGAAGATATCGAGTCCGGCTCGACATCTCCGAAGAACAAGAGTTCTCTTTCCGTCACGTCATTCCGTAAGAAGTAAGCAGCAGATTCATAGACACTTCCAGTTTTCGTGAGACCATGTGTCACAGGCATGGAGCACACAGAAATATCGCGGTTGAGATCAAGATATCCACGATCTGCGGGTAACCTGTGACAGATAAACATCAGAACAACATTTCCACAGCTAGGATCAAACAAGGCGCTCACGGAGAGTACACGAGCATAGCGTTCGCGTCCTCTTTCTTATGAGAGGCAAGTTTTGGCCACAAGCGATCGGCGAAAATAACTTCAAGGTCCTTAATGGTCTGTTTCCGGGCATGGATTAGCTTTTGGTCGCCCATAGAGCCTGCAGATAACACGAGGCCGTTCACATGGTCAAGGTGTGAATGTGTGATCAAGTAACACCTTGAGGGAAAGATCGATTAGCAAATGGAATCCCACGCCGCGGTCGAGAGACAAAGGCAAGAAGCAAGAATGCAAAGGAAGTTACGGGCCGGACCTGGCGTCGCATCGAACCGGTGAGGTATCCTCGCGCCTTTTCATTCCTCACCGTCGGGATTAGATCACAGCTGGGAAACAGCGGACTTACTTCATGTAGGAGAAGATCTGAGACGCGGTATACGGTTTCCCTGTCTCTCCGTTAACGCCGAAGAGCTTAGGGTCGGCTCTCATGATCGTCTCGAGCGCACCGAGTCCAGAACCTGCGCGAAACGCTCGTCAAACACGAGGAAAAATTTGAACGCGAGGCAATGATGGAAACATACCGGCCTCAAGGCCGACAACCGAATCCTTTTCCCAATTTGAGCCTGACGCTTTGACGAGGTATCTGAAACCGATTGCCCTCGAGGTCAGCACACGACGAGCAATATGCGGGCGAACAGATTCCCAAGCCGCAGCAGGTCACTTACGCAGATAGGTTTGTCTCGAACGGGCCTCCTCCGCACCCAATCACGACCATATCGAAACTTGGGCCCCGGTCAACCATATCCCTGACCATTCCGCTGGCAGCGGTAGAAGTCGGAGGTGGCCCATGCTCAGATCTATCTTCAAAAGCTCCAACCCTCATCCGACAGAGCCGTTGCAGTCGCTTGAGCAAGTGCGCGTACAAGTTAGAGATGGACGCGAAGAAGCAAGATAAATATGTCCGCTTGGTTTCTTTCGACAGTTTGACGGATAGAAAGTGGGGTAAAAGATATCGCGCGGAGATTGGTGTGCGCGAGTGAGCCGGAATTGTTGGTGTGAGGTGGTAACGGTGGGGATGGGAGCTAGTGGAAATGCGTGGAAGGGATGCTGGAATAGGTAGACCAAGGAGGGGAGGGTTATGTACTTGGGAGAGAAGAAAGGCAGACGCTCCTCTGGGGACTGTCCAGGTGAAGGGGTGGGGGACCTGAGGTGGGTGGTGGATTAAGTGCAAGATATAGGCTGCGAAGTGCAAACAGTTCCGGACTCTACAGCCAATCACTCATCTTCCCGACCGACGGCAGTGGGGGCGGATGATGTGCGCATCAGCACTTTGTCCGCCGCAGTCCCTATTTATCGTAAACACGCGGGCACGGCCACCTGTGGACAATGGCACCCAGGCTTGGGTCATCTATGGGTCAGAGCACATGGCCACGAGCCATTGCACTTTGTGCGACCACCAGGCATTGAGCCGATCGGAAACAACAAACCATCAAACACAAGTTCAACGCGTTGACCCAGGTCACCATCATCAATCCGTCTCCGGAGGTTGCAACCCGTAGTTAAAAGCCGAGAATAAGAGAAAGAAGAAAAAAAAGAAGAAAAACGAGGGAGGGTGGTGGCGATAACGAAATAAACGACATAGATCAAGGAGGACAGGAAACATTTACAATGTCACCAATGAAGAGCATGGGTAAGAGGTAGGCTAAAGTGAGACATTCCGTCCAACCAGAACCAGATAGATGAACTAGGGGGTAGTGGGGGGTGGAGATAACAATGGCATGAAGATAACGATGCAGGGGAGAGAGACAAAGGCAATGAGTGTGTGCAGGCCTGACAGAGCGAGGCGATCAAAAATATTGAACACGAATAATGAAGAGAGATCCGCACACAACCAGGCTTGTTTTTGCACATTATGCAGAGCCCACCAGGGAATTTAACGCCCTCTGTAAGTCGTATCCAGACCTCTCCAGGGCTGCGACCGCCTCGTCTCTGCTGAAGCCCATTGCCATCAATTGTTTCACCGCGTCCACGTCCTCGGTCTCCCCGTAACTGCTCTCCCGAGGGGGTGTTAGGTGCGAGCCCCGAGCTGGAATTGGGGGTGGATTTTGTGCTTCCTGTGATTTCTTCTTCTTCCCGAATGGCAGCCGGATCTGCTTCGAAAGAAAACACACAATGAGAGTTCGATTAGTGAAAGTTGCCCCATTGACCCGAATCGGGTGTCGAGGAAAACCAAGACAATGAACCCAGTGCTCAATACAAAAGTGTCAAACTCACACTTAGCCTCGAGGACCTGGTGGGATGCTCCTTTTCTTTCAGCTTTTCCGCAGTTGTCGGACGCGGTTTTGGTGGTGTCAACCTGCTCGAAGATTGTTCATAGTGGCTGTGAATGCTCCCGTTGCTGCCAGGCGGCGGAGAAAAGTTCCTCTGAGGGGGAGATGTCGAAGGTTGTGGGAATGGGACTGGTGATGTCGGGTTACTTGGCATCTGTGGCACCGATCCGGGTTGAAATGCGTTGAACAGTGCCATCGCCTTCGAAGTTCTATCTCCTCCAAAAGTGGGCACCCCGTCCAGCTCTGGGTGAAGCGTACCACCCTTTGTCTTGGTTTCCGTAGCCTCAGGCTTCGCTGTGGTCGTGGTGGTTCCGAACGCGGTGTCGAATGAGAGGGGTTTGTCTTGTTGCTTGTCTTGACCGGGAACCTGGATAGTCGGTGGTCCAAGGGCAGGAGCAGGAGTCGGGGAGAGATTGTCTACACCAAACACGCTATCAAAGCCCCCATTCACGTTAGATGAAGTTCCGATGGAAGTCGGAGCAGGAGGGAATGGGTTGGAGACGCCATTGATCGTGTGAGGTGACTGGGTGGGAGCATGGACCGGAGTGGGGAACAATGGCACATTCGAGTCGGTTTTCGCGGCCGCGAAATCGAAATCATCGTCAAATGCGGAATCAAACCCAAAAGAAGCATTCATGGGTGGTTGGCTGGAAGGTATTACGCCCATCGCCTCGTCAAAAGCGTTCTTTCCCGCAATGGTGCTATCTGGTTGATCCACTGGCTTATCGGAAGAAGTTGGTGTCGAAAGTGGGTTGGTTCCGGTCGAAAAGGCAGGTTGGAATGGTGACTTGGATGCGTCGTTGCCGGTCTGGTTCGGTGTGACGGTGGAAGGCATAGAAATCATGGAAGCGCTCGTTTCCGAACCAACGCCAAACACTTCGTCGAAACTCGACCCAGACGAAGATTTCTTGGAAACCTCTGCGGGAGCCGGGGGTGGCGCGTTAAGCGCTTGCTGTTTAGGAGCGGCGATCGCCTCCTCGGGTCCATCATCATCACCGCTGCTATCCTCGTCGGCTTCAGCTTCCTTGGTGGGGACGATCGAGTCAGGCTCATCAGGGACCACTCCAGGGATCGACGGGAATTTGGACACAGCGGCATCAAGGGGAGTGAACGTATTGTCGGGTCCCCCCGGCATCTCAAGGATCGGGGCGACTGAAGTAGGGGGGGTGACAAATAGATCATCGGCCTCGACGACAGAGGAGGGGGGTGTAGTTCTGTCCTTGGCGGTGTTGGTTTCCGTGGCACCGCTAATGGGTTGGGGCTCTTCGACGCGCGAGGTGCCAAGTCCGAACGGGTCGTCCAAGCGCGAAGTGTCAAGTCCGAATGGGTCGTCCAAGTTGACCTCCACATTATTGTCATCCTTTGAATGTGCTGAGAAAGGGGGTTCTGTCGAGCTACTGAATGGCATGAACGGTGGCTGAGAAGGAGGGGGGCTGGCAGTGGTGAGACGTTCGAATGGATTAGTGCTCTTCATCGAGGATGACCATGGACTAGGTGAACCGACAACGGAGCTTGCAGGAGTATCTGGGAGAGGTTGAGCAATAGCAGCGGCCAGAATATCCGGCGACGAAGGTTTGGCGATATCATGTACGATGGCTGGCCCTTCAGCGGGGATCATGGCACCAGGCTCCTTGGCCAACTCAGCCTCGGCTTCATCCTTCTCCTTGATCGCCTCGACCAGCTCAGCCTCAGCCTCACTCCTCTCACTCTCGACCTTCACCTTCTCCGCCTCCCTCGCTGCGAGTTGCTTTTTAGCAATGGCCAAAAGTCCCCTCTGTTGTTTCGCGTCCTTCTTGATCCTTTCAATCTCAACCTTGACGGTTTCAATCTCGGCCCCAGCAGCAGCCATCTTCTTCTGCAGTTCTCTGACCTCCTCCTTGTCCCCCAATAACGCGTTCTGGACCTCGTTCTTTTCAAGACGCAAAGCGCTGACGTCGCTTTCAGCTGTGATCAGCTCCTGGCGAGTCTTGCTAATATCCGCATTCTGGTTGGCGTACCGCTCGCGTAGTGTGGCAAGTAGTTTCGTTTCAGTCTCGTATCCAGTCCTGGCGACCGTGAGTTGAGTTTGCAAGCTCGAAAGTTCTATTGCCTGCTCAGCCAATCGTTGCTCAATGTCTGCCCGCTCATTCTTGACGGTATTCAAGGATCGGTTTGTGGAGTTGAGTTGATTGTGAAGGTTTCCAATCTCGGCAGACCTGTCTTCGAGTGGTGGGGCGGGAGCTGACGGCTCATCGTCGCTTAATAAGTCGTGTGAAGCCGAACTCGCAAAAGGATCTGGGGCCGGGGCGGGGGGAGAGGCAGTGGACTGAGGGAAAACGGATGTAGACTGGGTGAACTGTGGACCAGTCCTCTGCGGTTGGATGGGGGACTGGTAAGACCCTGTGGTGTGAGGCAGTAGGGGCGTCGCGTTCAACGTGCCCGTTCGCTGAGGTCGCAAGGGGGGCTGGGTTGGCTGAGCTGCAACAGTTGCAGAGGGAGGAGGAGAATCGTCCCACAGGAGATCATGGATCGTCTCCTGAGCCGGTTGTTGAGGAGTGGGTTGCGCATCTCCACGTAGAGAAGGAGGGACTAGTGACTGTGGTAAGGTTGCTGGTAGAGCCTTACCAGCAAGTTTCGATTGAATCAGATGGAATGCGACCGCAAATCCGTCCCTCGTGAGCCGACCGTCCTTGTTCATATCAGACAGGTCCCTGGATTCCAAGGTTAGCATCGATCGAGCGTTAAACATCATCGCAAAAGCGAGCGCACCAGATCTGAGCGAGAACATCTTCGGGAAGGTTGGATTGCATCATGAAAGGAACCGCTGCACCAGCTTCAATGTAATCCTTCTTCGCGGTGTCGAGGCCATCAAAGAACCTATCGGAGTTGGCCTTCTCCGCAGGCGCAATGTCCCACTGTGGGGCTGGTGGTATGCCGAAGGGGGTAGCGTGGTTGAAGGTGCTCACACCCGGAACCGCGGCAGGCCGAGGAGGAATACTCGGTGGAGGTCCTCTACTGGTGAGCTGGGGTTGAAGGGCGCTGGCTGGGAAGCGGTTTGTCGAAGGGCTCAGTTGGGAACTGCTACCGGTCGCATGAGATACAACTGCGTCGAATTTTCCGGACACTTGATCATAGAGGCCAGGAGGGAGGCTAGTCGGAACGAAGGAGAGTTGTCCTGACATGGTGGATTGGATAAGGTACATCGCGATGCAGAAGTCTGTCGCATCCAAGGAGCCTCGGTTCTGGGTATCTGCCAAGTTCCTGCGTGCGAGCACAGAACGGTCAGAGGAATCCAACATGCTAACGCAAGGCAACAGACCATATCTGTGACAACTTGTCGACAGGAAGTTTGGATTTGACAAAAACCTCGCTGGCTTTATCGCCTGGTGGCGCCGTTGACAATTCGAACATGAGCGGAGGGGTTTAGGGCCCAGCGTAATTTGACGCACCGCTTAGCATTCCATTGACTGGGTTACATCCGTAGAATATCTTCATAAATTTAGCCTTATCTTGAGGTGTTAATGGTGGAATTGATGAAACGGGTGGCGGGGGCGATTTGGCCCGACCCGCAGAACTCCCGGTGTGTTGTTGGAGAATCGGTAACGAGAAACCCTCGATGCTGGGTGGCAATCCGGCTATGCAAGGGTGAGTTACTGTCAAAAAGGCTGAAACGGAGGAGCAAATCGCGTTTACTCACGCTTCGAAATCAATGCCTCGGAGACCTGGTCACCGCGTTGGGCATGACCCATGAGTCGGAGGGCAATCGAAACGCCCTTGCGGGTCAAAAATCCGTTACCCTCCCCACCCGCGATGGCCCACACCGCTCCTAGGGTGGCGCCGGAAAGCTTGGTGCCGTTAAAAACGTCAACTGCGGTGTCGCCGGTGATTATGCCCAACTTCTGGGGGTCGCATTTCTCGAATATCTTGTTGGTCAGAGCCACCTCCGCCTGAGAAGGGATGAAATCGCTGGACATTGTGTCCAGAAATCACGGGGAATTGTGGCAACCAGGGCAGGTCCGATGTGGCGAAGATGAGGGCTTGACGTTGAGAGCAGACAGGCTACGATTGGTTGACCCCGGCCAACTCCGATCAAGCCGCTGGACTATGCCGTACTTCTCCTCAGCGTTCTCCATGACCTGTCAAAACAAAACACTCCGTCTAGCTTTCTTCGTACTTTATGATATTTCCACTGATTTTCTGGGGATTTTACGTCCAACCCGAGCCAGAGTGTGACGCCGTGATGTGACTGATCGCGTGACCTGCAATGTGGACGCGCCTAATTTGAAAAATCGCGAAAAAGTTGAACTTGCAGGTTAACCACAAACCACCAGTTCACGCCATGGAACAGCTCACCTCCTCTCTCGCTCCTCGCACGTCTACCAAGCAAACTGCCCAGGGTACCTCTCCAGATGCCGCTGGTAGCGTTACTAAACGGTTTGTGATCATCTCATTACAAATCGGAATGAATTTCAGGGACTCAAGCAACATTCAACAGGCTCAGTAGCGAGCTTATGACCTTGATGGTACGACCCAATTCCACAACGATGGCACAGTCCTGATTGAATCTTCTAGATGTCTTCTTCTCCCGGGATCGTGAGCTATTACCTTGCCTTCCAATGGCATTCACATTGACGCGCCTCGATTAGTCTGCCTTCCCAAAATCCGATGCCAACCTCTTTGAGTGGGCCGGAACGATTGAGGGCGCTCCTGCCACTGTAAGCCGGGTTCCAAACAAGCCAAGGGTCTCCGCTTACCTCCTCACGCCAGATTTATGTCGGGTTGCGCTTTAAGATTTCCATCTCCTTTCCTCCTAACTACCCTTACGCCGCCCCAACGATTAAGTTCGACACGCCATGCTACCACCCCAACGTTGATTTGACCGGTGGCGCGATCTGTCTGGACATTCTCCAAGTATGCAAATCTCGCGTGTTCATGGAGAGACGAGGTTCTAACATACGTACAGGACAAGTGGTCCGCTGTTTACAGCGTGCAAACCATTCTTCTTTCTCTCCAATCTCTCCTTGGTGGTAAGCTCGCGTTCTCTGTAGGGTGGATTTGAAATGATTAAAAAATCCTATTTTAGAACCTAACAACGCATCACCACTCAATCCGGACGCCGCGGGGATCTGGGATAGGCCTGAAGGCAAGTAATCTAGGGGGTCCCCGTCTTGCGCGCCCCACTAACGCCTTCTGCGATCTTGTTGTCACTCAGAGTTCAAGACGCAACTGATGAAGTTCTACCGACCGATTAATGATGATGGTTCTCTCTAAGCCGAGGCTTAAAGTTGTTCCAACCGTTGCATCTCATCCTCATTCATCTCATAACGGCCTGTTGATTGTATACCTCGTAGTCTTGCTTTTGGGAGCGACCCCGTAATATAATGTATCTTCTACTTGTTTTCGGATACTGTAGGAACCAACCGTCGTGATGCTACCCCCGTCACCATCAAACTTGCACCGCGACGACATTGATCGGCTCTCCGATCTTCGTGGGCTCCCGCCATCTTCACCAGACCCGCATCTGCTCGTCCTTCTCTTCCACCCCCTCGTTCCCCCTCTCTCTGCGTTGGTTGGCTTTCTGAAAGTTAAGCCGTTTCGTTCCTTTGGTCCTGGAGATCTAAGCCATACACAATCGCCCTTTTGCATCCACGGTCTGTATCCATTTCTCCATGACTGACATTGAGGAGGGGAGAATGCTGATAAGACTACATTTTTCCAGGTACCTCTGTTCCAAACAGACACCATGCCTCGCCGTCCTGCCCCCAGTCCTCTCCGTCTCTGTCCGCCTGGACCTGTTTCACGAGGCACACCCAAGTTCGTGATGCCGACCATTCCCCTCCCCACCTTCCAACCGGTCTCTGCCTTTCCGCCAACCTTGACCTTGACCCCCTCCCGACGGAGGGCACATAGGGACCTCCCTCCTATCGTCATTTTCCAAGACCATGTCTCACAGGAACAACACCAGGTTTACGGCCACATGCCCTCTGGATCGACTTCCTCCGTCTCCTCCATTTCCTCGACCTTGTCTTGGGATTCCAAGTGCCTCTCACCAGTGAATGCCCAAATTCGAGGTCCCTGGGATCACTCAGGCTCCATGGGCAGCAAGTTGGATTTCGCCGATGTTTTGGCACCTCCGAAACCGGTCGCAATCAGTCCTTGAGACTCGAATTTTCGACACCGACTTGACCCCTCGAACTCTTGACCGTCTCCATTCTTTCGTCCCTGGTGGGTGATTCAGTACTCTCCATGTCTTCCCCCGTCAGTCCTGTTAGTCCCCTTTGAAGCTTTCGTCTTCGGTTCGGCTAACCGTTGAACGTTGAACAGTTTCCGGTTCATCACCTCTCTCCTGTCATTTATGTATACATTCCTTCATTGCTCGCCCGATTTATATAGCCCGCTCACATCGAATCTTGCCCTCGTGTCGCACTGTGTGCTTCGCGAAATTTTCTCGGTTACGCTCGACACCCCCGCACCATCCGTAGCGTCGTTTACGAGCAATACACCCCCGTACATCGCGTACATATGATCGAAGCACAAATACATTCCTTTCCAACTTTCCATGGCTGTCCATCGTCATCTCTCTGGCGCAATGAACTTAGGCTCTACCAATGTCCTCAAACCTTGCATCCAAGACCGGGTGGATTTGTAATAGGTCGTCCTCATCTGTAATGCGTGGGCTCTTCTCGTCCTGGCTCTTTTCCTCCCCCGCCTCTTCGGTTCGGGGAGCCCCCCACTTCCTTCTCATCTTTTCGCCATCAAAACAGTCCACCTCACTCATGTGTTCAACCTGAGTGATGCTCAGGTTTTCCTGGTAGTGCCTCTTGGACCTAATTGACTTGATCACAAGTGAAGCTGCGAGCTTCCAATGCATTTTCCCTGGGTTTTGTAATCTCTGGGACCGTTTCCTCTCGCGTTGGACGATCACCTCTGTGTCAGCTTGGATGAAAGTCCGGGAGGCAGCGTTGTCCCTCGCTAGGCGGGACATTCGGTTCACGAACCGTGATCCTGTATGATGCGACGTGTTTCAGCCGCGCCCGTAGGGATATATCCATCGCTGACTCACCGAGGAGGTACTTTCTTACGACTGTGCTCATCATCTGTCCACCTTCGTCTTCGATCAGATACTTGTTTCCTTTCAACATATCGTATCCATCGTGTCCACTGGCCAGGTACTCTCTCGTGACGACCCTATACATTCTTCCTCCCTTCTCCCGTTTCACCTCTTCTGCTGGGTCGTTACTGACGTTCACGACGGCTGATTGGGTGGGTGTAACGGAACCAGGAGTGTGGGTTGGTGTATCAGCGGTGCTTTCACCGATTTCGGGATCAAGGTGTACGCTAAGAACGCGCTGTCCGGGTGGACGACGAGAATCCCATACCGCACGGAACCCTGAGATGACAGGGAACCGACTAGTTACCGAAGTCAGCGGACTACGGGGGTGGACGGGGGAGGAGTTGTTACCCTTCTTGCGCAGGCCAAGTTTCCAACCCCGCCTCTAGGGCGGCCCAGATGGTCTCCCCATCGAGTTCCAACACGACCAACGAATCTTCGAAGGGGAGGATCTCCATAATGTCTCCCAATGTAATGTTTCCTACGGTTCAATGGTCAGTAAACCGTACAAAAGCGCCAGTGATGCGTCAGGCGACCTGGTCCATAGACTGAGTCTCCACGCAGGGTTCCGGCGCAGATCAACACCGCATCTGCCCCTCCGCATCCTTTCAGACACAGTACATCGTCGTAGGTGTGCCGGAGGATGTCAGCGAACCAGTTGCTCGAAGCCATCTGGTTTGGGGAACGATGAGCTATGGGAAACGGAACAGCATTTGCTGAATCGGACCTCTTGCGTTCGGGTGTACTGAGATCTTAGATCAAGCTCGACGTCTGTCTTGGCCACAGGCGCCCCTAACGAGGCAGAGACAGAATCAAGGACGGATTTGAGGGTCTCCTTGAGAGTTTGAGACTGGGGCATTCCTGGCTTCGTCTCCAGCCGTTGTCCTAAAAATCACACCTCAGAATCCTCCCGAAATAGTTTCTCGAATGGCATGCCTTTAATTGACTTGATCAATTTCCGTCGTACCGCACCATCTGTGGACTCGGGGACATCTTCCAACTCCAGGTCGATTGAGGTCAAATCGCGGAAGTCTGTACCGCTCTTGATAACCAGGACATCCCCCTTGTCCCCCTCTGATCCTAGGCACTCTTGGTTGACATCGTAGTTCTCCCAAGATGTCACACCTTTCGAGGCGAAGTAGAAGTGGTCGTGACCTCCGAGGAGTACGTCGACCCCGTGTGTAAAGGCAATTTTGCTCGATGGGATGTGTTCTGGTGAGAGAGCGAGAAGGTCCCTTGCCAGGGTGATGTCCTAAGCATACTCGTCAAGTTAGAGTGTTCACTATGCGTGCGGAGCAACGATGACCTACGTTCGGTAACCTATGCAAGACGGAATTAATGAAATGCAATACACCCCACAATGCGTGCTAGTCACCTCGAATGTGTCAGGGCAATAATGATATCACACTTCTCTTCTCCCCTCAGACGGGCGGAGAGGTCGCGACCCGCTTCGGCCATACTTTTGTGTTCGAAGTTTGGAGGCCAAGAGGATACGGTTGTTATCCATTCTCTGTAGCGGATGTAAGTGTGGAGGGTGACACATTCGGGGCTCATGGTACTTTTCTACGAGGCCGATGACACCGATACGAACACCTCTGCGTTCGAATATCTCGTACTCCTTGAGACACTCTGGAACCGTTGAAGTAGTGTTATCGATGATGTTGCTGAGCAGCCAGGGCTGTAAAACCAATCAAAGCCCACCGTTCTCGAGCGCATATGAATGGGGATGTACGTACGAAGTTTGTCGCTGGGATGAGCTTCGTTAAATGGGGATATCCTGTAATGATATTTCGTTGAGAGGTTTGTTCGAAGCTTCACACCGATAGCCATCGTCGAACCAAAATCAAAATCATGGTTTCCTAGTCATGGGTCAGAAGTCGGTAGATGTTCTAGACGTCGTGTGCATACCTGTGAGGGCTACATCAGGCGCGATCTCGTTCATTACAGGAACCTATCACGATCGCGGGAATTGTCAACACATCGCGACAATATGCGAAGCAGAAACACATACCATGTGAGTTCCTCTGGTCACAGAGCTCTCCACAGACGGAGCAAATAGATCTCCGGAGAACAAGACGAGACCCTCTTTCGATGAACTCCTCCAAGCCTCTCGGACATCGCTCACCATCTGAGCGAACTGAGTGACGTCGATTGTGTCCGGTGATTTTGAGGATAATTTTTGTGGTCTAACCCTGTACACATCGTTGAAATGCAGGAGAGAGATAGAAGTCATCGCGATCCCGTTCCAGCCTGCGCCCAAGGTCAAGCCCGTGCTTTCAATGCGCCGATCATTCTCCGAAGGTGGTTGTTTGTCCATGTTATTTAGGATCAGACTGCCATCGGATGGTCCGCTGGTATGACGTCCTCCCATCACCAAAGCTGAACCGCGATGAAGGCTGCCGTGCGCTCCAGCGCATTGCTCACCCGGAACCACTGGCGCACCTTTGCCAACACTTCCGCACGCCGCATCGATGCGCCGGGGCCAGTGGCATCCACTGCTACCGCCGCGGGCACGGTGAACCCAATATCACCGCCAAACTTGAAGGAAGGATGGCTCTACATTGACACCGTGTTCCCAATTCGCATTGGAGCTTGGGAGCGAGTGCTTTTCAAAATTCTCCAGGAACAATGCGACTAATTCCGCGCAGCATTCGACACTGGATAGGAATACTACGACAAGACCATCTTACAGAGGCTATCCGTTCAATGCTTTCGACCTCGGGCACACCGAATTTCTCCCTGGTATCGCTAGAACCGCAGTTGAAAGAGGGCGGTCTTTTCGTGCGGTACAAATATCAGGACTTTGACGACGACGGCACGGCGGTTAAAGTGATCGAAGAGCAATTGCGCGCTGGTCTTGCAGATCAGGGTGGGATTCCTTCCTGGGCGAACCTCGGCAGGAGCGACGTCTGGGCTGTCAAGGGTATCCCATGGAGAGAGGTGTGAGCGTTTTGGTTGCGGACGAGGTTCCTCACTTATCGTGGCGTGTCCAGGACCTGAAACGATTTCCAACCCCAATTCTGAAAGTCTCATTCGATGGTCCAGATATCCCAGAAGAACAACTTTGGAACCTTTTTAGAGTACGTCACTTGCGCTTTATTGATACTTAATTCCGGGGTTGATGTCGCATGCAGCCCTTCGGTCGAATCATAGAACTATCGCAACCCACGATCGGACCTCCCGGCACCCCCAGGTTTTCAAACGTATCTTTCCGGACTATGCGGTCGGCGACAATTGCCAGAAATGTCATGCACAACTATCATTTCACCATGAACGGGACGACCACCAAGCTGAGAACTGGATACGCACAACTGATACAGGCTCATTTGTTGAGGAACTGGATTACCAATCACCCGAAGATCGTGCTACCGATTGTAGTCTTCCTGTTGGGAGGCTTAACGTATGCGGTAAGGACTAGTATGCCATCTACCTGTTCATGGATCCTAAGACCACAATAACAGATATTCGACCCCATTCGTGTTTGGATGGTGCAAGCGAAGATACTCAACTGGTTTGACTTGCAGGAGTACAGCCTCTTCAGGTGGCTGAAAGAGAATACTCCTTCACTCTCTTCTGGGAATTACGGGACCTTGAAACCCTCCGACGTCGCAGAGGTCTGGAAAGATAGAACGGAGGCCCAGGAAACGGTCAAGAAGTATTTAGCCGAATATCCTTGTGAGCAAACCCATTCTCGATCCTATAACCGTACTGGATCTCGTTCTAGCTTGCACTATCACGTTCATCCACGGTCCCCAGGGTAGCGGCAAGACCGCTTTGGTCCACGAGACCCTCACGTCACTCGGAAAGTATGCACCTCAAAACCCACTCTCCAATCATGTTGTTAACTTCCTTCCAGGAAGAGCTTGCTCATTGATTGTGGTCCCATCATGAAATACAGGGATTCTGATTCCAAGGTGGTTGCGGCACTTGCCCAGCAAACTGGCTATTGGCCCGTTTTCACCTTATTCAACTCCATGAGCAACCTGATCGATCTTGCCAGTGTTGGCCTGATGGGACAGAAAGGTTCAACTCGCCGTCCTTGAAGGCTTGATAGGTTGCTGACCCTAAACCCACGCAGCTGGATTGAGTGTATCGCTGACCGATCAACTCAAGCAGATCCTGGATGTCGCCGGAAGAAGTCTCAGCAATGTCCACGCATATCACGAGAGACAGGTTGAGGATGAAGCGAAGAGGCATGATAGTCTGCGACAGCAGCGAGAGAGATTGAAGCAGATCCAACGGGGAGAATGGCACGATGGAAGGCTCGACTGCGTTGCTGGAAACGGTATCATGAGCGAGCTTGGAATAGGGGATGAGAAATTTGGTTCTGATGACACGGACGTGGGTGTCAAGGAAACTGAGCCGTTGGATTTGGGGGTTGAGGACGAGAGCAAATCTGGTGATCTTGATGCCATCCAAGGTTTGCCGGTTGTTGTCATCAGAGGTTTTGAGGACAAGGTCGGAGGCAAGTCGGAACTCTTAGACGTCGTAGCCCAATGGGCGACAAGCTTGGTCGACAACAGGGTAAGCGGACTGCAAAGCTCATCTTTACGCGAGCTGATTAGGGCGCCCCCCACATCCAGATTGCACACGTCATTGTGTTGAGCGACAACCGAGAAAATGCCAAACGGCTTGCGAAAGGTATTGAAGTCGCCGACAAGCTGTTTACAGGCGGCTTACATAACTTTGTAGTCAACCATTCAAAGCCTCTCAACACAATCATCCTCTCTGACGCCAATACGGAGACTGCGCTTGCCTTCGTGGAGCAGAAACTCAAGGAGGCAAAGTTGGACATCAAACTTACATCCAAGACGACCGCTAGTATCGGACGTCTGGGCGGACGAGCAAGTGACCTTGACAACGTACGTCCTCTCAGTTTTGACAGGTCCGTTCGATGCCTGAACGTGGACACCCGTCAGTTGATCTATAAGGTTCGTAACGGCTCGAGCATCGAAGATGCCGTGGAGGATATCATCGCTCGCGGTGTTGGGGAGCTGCGGAAGAACGCTTTCGGCGATGATGCTGAGGACGCGAAGGACTTTCCGTGGACCCGTACTCAGGCCTGGGGTCTCATGAAGCAATTAGCGAAGGGGGGAGAAGTATGGGTTTCTCTACCATTTCTTCGACCTTCTCGTGTGACCTGACTCGCGATTTTCAGATCCCATACCACGACACGCTGATGGACTTCCCGTTCAAAGGAGATGAGATGGCGTTGAGGAACATGGAACATGCCGAACTGATAACCATCACCACTCATAATGGCCGACCATCGACGATTCGACCGGGAAAACCGGTATACAAATTCGTATTCGAGAGGGTCGTCGGAGGTCCGTTCTTGTTTCCCTTTGTTTCGCCGGGGGACTAATGGGTTCTCTGTTTGTCAGACACGGTGTTCAGCGCCATGCAGGATATTGACTACAACAAACAGCTTATCACCGCTTCGGAATCCACGATCAAGGCGTGTGAAGAGGAGCTACTTCGGCTTACCGGAATTGCGGAATATGCGAGATCCTCGGTTTTTGGTACAGATAGAGCTGTCAGCCTGCGGACGAGGTACCTTCTGAACACGATGGGCCAAGCGTCGGCGAAGATTGAATCCTTGGAGAGGGCGAACGCAAAGCTGAAAAAGCTGTTGGCAAACCACTAGACGACCCCTACCCTTACACACGAACGCTTACATAGCGGAACTGTCTGCTTCTCGGACTGTAGTTTCACTGTACTTTACGCATATCACACAATATTCAATGGCTCTCCACTCCCGAGCGATCGGTGTTTAAACGACAAGCCGCAAGCGGAAAAATCATTGAAATCCACAGGAAGTAGGAAAAACCACAGGTTTTCAGCGTACCGTGATCAATCCGACTGGCTGTTGTTGGACGCTCGGTCCCTGTAATGTTGCATCTGCGGAGGTGGAGGGACAGGCGCGGGGTGGAGCGGTGACTGTTGGAAGGGTACACGAGGCGTCGGAAAAGATCTTTGGCGATACTGTGGGTCTTGACCTGGGTAGGGGACAAATCCAGGTGGTAGAGGGGGTATCACCGGGTCGTCCGAGACGTACGTCAACGCAGAAGATTCTCGGCTTGACTGTTGTCGCGATTCGGGGCGAGCATGGTTGGAAGGGGTTAGGGCTCCTGATGTCCCGGTGGTGACGCTTGGCATTACGGGATGCGTAGGAGCTGGGGTGTAGCTCCCCCGAATCGGTACGGCAGGTCGCGAGTACCGGTAAAGATTTGGGTCGACTTGATCCTCGAGCAGGTCTTCGTCCGAAGTCGTAGAATCGACCAGATCGGGGGATCGCCGCCTCGGTCGAGGGGTTTGTACCCTTCTAGGTCTACGGGGCGGGTGTCTTCCCATCCTCGTCGTTGCTTTGAGGTAGTGAGAAGGACACATTCCAGATTAAAAAGCCACAATAACAATGAAAATGTGAGCTCACCATGCCTCGCGCCAGGGACAAAATCGACGAAAAACCGATTGAGATCTTCTCGTAAACCGTCGACTTGGAAGGACAATTCCTCGACGTCTGTGTGGCGTTCCTCTCGGTTGGTTAGGAGGGATCGGTTTAGATCTCTCAGGGAGTCGTGAAGCTGATTTTGCTGCTCGAGAGCGGCAAGCTGATACGCTTTGTTATCCTGGTAATTCAAAAAAAACCGAGGGGTCGGAAAGCGTTCAGAATTCATAAGAGTTTCAATATAGATTTTTATACTTTGAGAATGTCGGATATGTCATGGAGGAGGGCATCTGACGCCGTCTGAAATACGAGAACCGGACGATGTTGAGCTTCGAGAACAGATAGAGAAGTGGGGTAAGTAACGTTCTCACCGTGTCCCTGGGCAAAGCGATTATCGGCGGGATATTTGGGCTCCTTTGCATTATCGTTGGGAGGTTTTCCTCGCTCGACTGGAACCGAGTTTTGGAGCCCGGGCGGTAAATCTGATCGAACGCAGAATGGGGGGGCTCTTCCAACCCCCCAACGCAGAGCTAGAGCACGTTCATCGCCAAGCAGCGCCGTCCAAGAGAATGACAAGTTCACTTATTCGGACCTGGAGGCTCATCAGATGTCGTCTAGAACCTGACCAGAACGACCAAGCAAGTGTGCACATGCACATTCTACCCCCCCATTACAGGAAAAGAGTCCACATCTGTTCGGATCCAGACTCGAAACAATTGCGGGGCGGGATGATCATCAAAACGTTGCGCCTCGAACGCGGGAGTCCCCTACCGATTAACGCGTTACCGAGCGAGATATTCGCCTTCCTGGGTTTTTGCCTGTACTTGTGGCTCTCTGGGGGGTTTGGTCTTCCGAGACACTGGGAGGGCCCTCCGACAACGGGGATCACCCATCACCCCACCGGGGCATACGACGGCACCGTTTTTTACCTTCTGAGTCAACATCGAGAGGGATTTGACACTCCCGCTCCGGGTCATTATTAATCATTAACGGTGAGTCCGAGAGTTCCTGTCTCGTCATCACAAACGGCGCGAATAACAGCATTGCCCCCCGAATCATCCCCCAAGCCAGTCAATGGACGGGGACGATCCGAAGCCTAAAGAAACATCGAGGCCACTCCACCTCCGCACACGTCAACTCGAATTATCAAAATGACAATAATCCAAGAAAATCTTGGATCATTCACAGGGAAAGAACGCGAAATGCACAGCGTTTGCGGATTACCAAACTTCTGTTCTTACATCAAATGGGGAAGAACACGACCAGAACGCTCCATCTAGAGACCTGCTGCGAACAAGATGCAAAGATTGACTAAGGAAAAGTGGATGGATGGATAAGATAACGGATAATACAGTTATGAGGAGAGAGGGGGGGGGGGGGCGCATGTTTATATGTATTACCGGGGAACCAAAGCAATTTGACAAAAGAAAATAAGCTAGAGTGACGTAAAAACTCAGCTCATGCTTCTTGTCGCGCGGTCTGGTTCTGCGGTCTTCTGCTTTGAAAAGGCTACGACCGTTGCACGCCTCAGTTTCCGTATCCACGGCGCCGGCTGTGACTTCACCTGTGGGGGCGGGTTAGGACGACCTAAAGACGGAGAAGTTGCAGAGAGTAAACTCACAGACGGCAGAGATGCTTTGCGGTTCAAGAGGATCAATTGAGTTTTGGGGCCCCGTTCGTCAAGAAGGGGAGTTGCAGTGCGTTCTTGCACGGGAGTTCCAACACGACTCTGTGGAGGAGTGACGATGTCGAACTAGATAGCAGGTAGCCTAGATAAGACGAGCGGTCCCGACGAAAAACCGTTCGTACCATATAGTGAACTGGCGCGCATTTCGTCTCTTCGTAAACGTAGCATACAGTTTGCTAAAAAGTGACATCAGATCAACCGCCGCCGCCGCCGCATTGGGGGCCACAATGAAGGAGGGGGACGAACCATTAAATCATCGTTCTGGTTGGCGTGAGGCACCTCAAAAAAGCAGGCGCTGTTGGTCGTAGCTTTTGATTCCGTGGAAGCG
>Ga0307517_10001222_pt1 | contig 43178 bp, 34 predicted proteins | sample 23_EM_MG_FD_194515 | JGI IMG/M metagenome (GOLD analysis project Ga0307517, IMG submission 194515) | Populus trichocarpa ectomycorrhiza microbial communities from riparian zone in the Pacific Northwest, United States - 23_EM | ecosystem: Host-associated > Plants > Roots > Unclassified | place...
CTGAGGACGTTTAATGAAATATATTAAATTATTCTATCCAATTATGTACAGTATTTATTCGGCTGAGTTGAAACTGGGCACTTAAGGTGGCAGTTCGCGTATTGAGTGTCCGGCTTCAACCTGGCCGAGGGAGTACTACACGATCCGCGGGCATTTAAGGGAATGTTTTAAATAGGTTGAATTGTTCTGCATGAATATACGGCCAAGTTGAAGCCATACGCTTAAGGTGGCAGTGTCCATATTCAGTGTCTGGCTTCAACTCGGCCGCCAGCATTCTGCGGATGATTAATCCGAAACTATACTCTCCCGTATGAAGGGAAGCCAACCCAAGTAGGCGGTCTGCATGGCAGCTGCGCCGGGCGTCTTGTGAACAGTAAGGGAATTATTGAAGTGACAGTAGGGTGCAGACGAAGAAAAAAGGGACGTAGGATGGCAGCGGACGGAAGCGGATGGAAGCGAACAGATCTAGGTCGCCAGAGGTGTGAGGGTAGCAGAGCTGGTCGCCGGATGCGCGCAACCGCAAGGAGTAGGCAGAAGGCCAGTAGACGAGAGGATAAGGGGGCGGATACAAGGGGGAGGCACAAGGAGGGTGTGGGGCCGCAACAAGCACGTCGAACGCTGTGGAGGGAAAGTGGGGCGTCCGGGTGCACCAGACGCAAGAAATGAAAGGCAAAGAGGGCATAGGAGATCCGGGAGGACCAGACGCAAAGAGCCGACGTTATTCGTCCGGAAGCGGGCTCTGTCCGTCCGGAGAAAAAGCTTTTTTTGCTGATGTACACATAAAATAATTAGACAAACGAGAAGAAAGCACTCATCCCAGAAGCCCAATACCATCTACACAATCGAACACAAGACAATTTTCTAATCCTGACTGTGCTAGTCCTATCATGCGAATTACTGACTACAATACTGACGTCTTCTTTTTTGTAAAATATCATGAACCACTGTATTTTCCCCTATTCCCCCTTCCTACTTCCTGCCAGTGCTGCAGTATCATATACTACAAGATAACAGTTACAACAGAATATACCCGTGCCTTTATCACAGCTTCTATCTACTAAAAGCATTTCATAATGTCAACTGCCCATAACCAGATCTCAAGAACCCAGATATTGCTATCCTAGCTAACAATTAATCCAAGCCTTCAATTCCCCTTTAACCAGTATTTTTTCTTTTCTCAAACCTGTCACCTCCCGCTAACCTTTCCGATCATATACATGTGCCTTTTAATTTCCCACTTCCTTCAACCCTCGCCACACATATCTTCTCCTTCCTATTGTCCTCCATGTTATAGACATAGAAATCTTGGTGCAATTTCTCGTACCCCCCACACTCCCAATCACAACACGAGCGCCCCTAACAAACGAACCCACAATCAACCCCAGCAAAACCCCAACCAGCTCCTATCTCTATAACTGAAATTCAATTTCCTTCACAGATACCCCTTTTCGTGTCTACCACCCCCCCATTATTCAAGGCAAACAACACACATTCAACCACTACCGAGCATTCTCTCATCCAACGATCTTTGTTCGTATCCATTGCTCCAAACAGAGCGAAAAATGTCTCCGTCATCTGGAATCTCGTGCCATCGTAAACAATCATACGCCACTGCTCTCCGGTCGTGACGAACCCGTATGCCTTGCCGTTTCCGCAATGCTTAAACATATCAAACATGGCGAGTAAACATTGTCTGATACCGAGCCCAACGGTTGTACGCTTTGATTCGATGATGAAAACCATGACGTGTTCTGTTGTAGAAATTCGATCGATCACGACGAACTCCTCGTAACCTCCGGTCTCGTAGTCCGATGCAATTATTTCCATCTCCCTCCGTAGTCTTACAGCACGCTTGCTCGCCTTTTGAAAGCTCAAGATTATGGGCCCCAGAATGTATAAGACAAGGTCGTTGATGTTAACTTCCTTCACGCTTGCCTCCATGGGATAACCCTCAATTTGCACGTACTCTTGCATTCTGCCATATACTTCGTCCTTCAAGGCTTGCATGTCACTCGCCCCCATTCCGTTACGGTTACCTGCCTCCACGGCTAGCATGTCACGCACCGGAACAGCTTCCCTACCGAACTCTTGTAGATCTAGGCCCAACCGCTTCAGCGCCTGTACTTCCTTCACCTTCGAATAGGGCGTCTCCCATTTCTTTTTGCCACCTGTAGGTTTCTGGGTCAGGGAAGCTTCTCGTAGTAGTTTCTAAAATAGTCCACTATCAGTAAGTACTTAACCAGTCTTCCACATGCTCGAATAACCTACCGCGGGGTCGACACGACGCAATGCAGCAAGGCCGTGACAGAACGATCTAATCATGCTGCTTCTTGGGAGCAACATCCGGTTGGTGCTCGGGTACACAAGGGGCGATGTCCTCTTGGTGCTCATGCGTGCGAAGAAACCAATCATGTTTGCCATGGTGGGGATTGTAGCCGAGGGAATGTGTGTTAAATAAAGATTTAAGAGGAGGACGGACGCGAGCAAAAACAGAGTCAGAGCAGGGCAAAGTTAACTATGAGAAGAACTAGGGAATCGAAGAAATTGGGTTTGTCGGGGTGGGAAGAGAAAGAAAGGGGAGGTGACGGTTGGGGCTCTTCCGGTTGACTTATGTTCAGATAAAGTTTGCTAGAAAAGAAAAGAAAAATAAAGCGAAAGGGGTATAGTTTCCTGCCAAGGCATGACGACCAAGCATTCCCTGCACCCTCAGCCTTCCCCGGCCACCCAGCAAAAGGAGCAAAAGCACCGGTAATACCATCAACCACCCCTTCACGCGCTGAGAATCCCCTATGGATGACAGGCGCCTCGATCTCCTTTCGGAAGGGCGCATCACGGACGACGTTCACCAAGTGGGCACGCTTGCTGACCGCCACAAGAAGGACTGTGTAGACTGTCTAGGAAACATAAGAGACCGCACAGCTCTCTGACAGACTTCAAATGCGGACACACCAGAGGAGCGGGAATACTCCTAAAGCGGTGTAGAGTTCACCAGGATATCACGACGATCAACCCCGCCAGCCGAATAGCATCCGCGCAATCTCCCAAGAAGCAACTGGACAGAAATCCAAACAGGCGGTTAGATAGCCCAAGGTTTATTCCTCAGTCAGCAAGAATAACTCGCCCAACCGCACTTCTCCCAGGCTAGCCCTCTGGGTCATCTAGAGCTCCTGCAAAAAGATCCAGAGATCCTCACATTAATAACAAAAGCCCTCGCTTGCAGCCCTACACTTTCGCACCACTCGACCTCGCTCCCGATTCACACCTTCTAGCCCCCCTGTCTTCCTCGTGCGTACTCTTACCCTCCTTCTTTTACTTCAAGGACCGTATGGTATAGTGCTTACACAATGTATATCTTCCCTGGTACTGACACTTCGTTTCTCTTTTTTTTCCTCCCTGCTCCTTTTATCCAGAACGCTCATTCCCGTCCTCATCCTACCATAGCTGACACCCGACGAATGAGGGCTTTGTACGGGAAAAGTAGGTGACCTTTTCATGCTATAGAAATTTCCGTTTACAGAGGAGCGTATCAACTTAGCGCTGATCGTTACCTTTCTTCTTGTCTGTTCGGTTATTTATTTATATTCCTCATATTTTAGAAGGAAAAACATGAAAATCTTGTTCCAGAGCGCCTTGGCTTCTCCAGCATGTTTCCTTCCTCCTTTTCTTTTTAATATCGACCCTTTCCGATTAGAATTGACCTTGGTGGGCTTTATAGAGTTTGGTATTGCCTCAACTGTAGAATCGTTGATTTTCCGCCCGGCTGAGGGTCCTCCTACCCTGGGATGGTAAGACGACCAGCTAGTCTAACCCGAACGACCACTTACCTCAAGTCGAGTGAGATTAAATTTATGATACGGGTAGTGAACATGAAATGCCCAAAGTATTATCTACTCAATACTCAATATACTATACAGTACAGTACCTAGCAGTAGCTCCTCCAGACCTCGATAAGGTTAGAAACCATTTGCTTCATTCATGCATGGTCACAGAGCTTTAGCCCTATAACACCCATCTCGTGCCAATGTGGAGATCTGACAGGAATCTTCTTTCTTGTTCTCGATTGGATCAGAGATAGCTGTTGATTACGTTTCTCCTCTTTCTTGTTCGTTTTGTTCCTCCTTTCATCCTTTCTTTCTCCACAGCTTGCGAGAGATACTCCACTGTTCGTAGGTGTAGGTGTTAGGGTTGAAGGAGAAAACAAATATCCCACCTGTTGACTTACTAAACCCAGATTCCCAGATGTCTCCCTGAGAGAAGTTGTGAGTACTCGAGTACAGAATAATCGAGTGGCCTAATAATGAAAGGAGATGAGCGGTGTTATAATTACCGGTGAGAGGCAGAAAGGAAAAAGGAAAACTAACGACAAAAAAGAAGCAAAAAGCGGAAATCACAACTTATGCACCATGCACCACCACAGGGCCACCTACGTTAATTATTCCCGCCCGTTCCTAAGCCCACGTTTATATAGATCCGGGAAAGTTTCGCCTGCGCCCACTCCGCATGTATGATAATATTATAGTAATCATTCACGACAGTAGTAATAACATGATAGGTAGGGGTTGATGATAGCGAGAAAATAGAAGAGAAAAATAAATGAAGAAATAATCATGAAGGAGCCAATCGCCATTCGGAGGAGGGATCGGGTATTAGGGGGAAGGGGCTTTGTTGAAGAGCAAATCACCAGGGTAGATTGGGAGGGGCTTGGAAGTAGGTCGGCCGGATCGGACGGGGGGGTGCTCGTCGATATCTACGAGGGGAAAGGAAGGTTCACGTGCGGAATACAGACACATGCATGATTGTACGAGATTGGTGACAAAATTCGTGGCCCCCCCCCGTTTTACACCAAAAATGGCCATTTTCACCTCATAAAATCACAGCCAATTGCCTTGCAAAAAAATTTAAAATTCCTCAGAGTCTGTTGGTTAATGCCCATAGTGCAATACCAGAAATAGTGCTGGTGGGCAAAAGATACCTCTGATTTTGTAATGAGAGTCCCATATCATACAAAAAGTACATTGTAACCGCATCCAATGACAATCCTCAGCTCTCAACTCTCACAGGAGAATGAGAAAATTCTCATAATTTTTACCTAGAAATTTTGAACAATTGCCTACACTATGTCTTTGTTTTATTAAATCTATACAGTTTTGGGATGAGTTATGAGTCCGAAATCAGCCATTTTTGGTGTAAAACGTGGGGGACACGAATTTTGTCGCCAAGATCGTACTTGTACGAGTACTCGCCGGGGCCAACGAAAACCGGAAAGGATCCCTGTTTGGATAGCTTAGCAACAAGCTCACAAAAACGGTTAGTTCCTGATAAACCAGTATGGCGGAAAAGCAAAAATAAACCTATGATGTGCAGATAATAAGAAATGACGTTTCCTTCTCAAGGAAACAGAAATCTGGTCTTGGGGTAATATGACCATCAAAGTACTGGTGCGTTGCTCATCACATTGCGCAACAAGTATACTTTTAAGATGTCCCATAACACTGTCTCTCTTTCCAGGCACTCTGATCGCCGGATCTCCTTGGCCCTGATTCAGCACGGGTAGTTTCTGGCCTTCCATGACCCCGACGAGTACTTGTAGGACTCTGGCGATACCCGAGTACAAGGTTAAACACCACAGAACAGAACACTGAGATCGACACTCGGGGAGATGGGGAACCCACACTTCAAGCTCTCAATGAAATGCAGTCAGATAATCTGTCAGGTAAACCTAGTATATAGGTCACCTTGCAGTATTTACTAGAATAGCTAACCAACCTAAACTACCGGTATTGCAAAGCCCCAATATCCCTAGAGAATCGGTAGACTATCCCAATCACGAGATAAGCTATTATTACGGCCGGATCCCAGCGGTGCCTTCTTTGGTATTAATGTACTTATGTTCTCATCGTTTATTCGGAATCAGGTAACTATTAGGACAATCTTAAAACCAAATCCAGAAATAATAGCAATAATTACAAGACAATGATGGCCATAGTGGTGATGCGAATGAACTAAAGTTGAGGTATCATAACAAGAATTGCTGGCTTAAAGGCTGTATAAAAACCAGTGATTCAGAAAGGGCAAAAAATTGCAGGCAAAACTATGCTAGAACTGAAGACTAACTGTGCTCGGAGCAAGATAATCATGAGAGCTGAAGGCTAGCTGGGAGCAAGGAGAGAAGGGAAAGAGTTGGAGAGGATTTACGGATTTAAGTATTAATGGGCGTACAAGTTAGGTATGCTAGGGAGGGGCTTTTTGGAAGGGTTGGTAGACCGTGGGCAGGGGGTGGGATGAAAGGCCAATAGGGAGTGGGCCAGACGGAATGTGATTATTTCAGTTTATATTACTGCTTGTTTGTAGTTTTTCTCGCCTCTCAGCTCCATCTGTGGTTAAAATAATCAATTGGGATAAGCACAAGAGCCTAATTTGTGTCCCCTTTCAGAACCCCCTTTTGGGAATGGTGCCCCTAATAGTCCCCAATTCCGAATACAACGATGAAAATATAAGTACAAGTATCATACCAAAATAAATGCAACCGTAATCCCACACCTCGGTCCATGGGATAGGTTTATCCACGATATCTCAATAGGCAATTAGCCATGTCGCTAATGGGATATCTCCCGGGCCGAATACTCCGCTGAGTATCGAGGTTAAGCACCAGCGTGCGTTCTTATTTCTTTGCTTTTTTATATGCCATGAGCTCAGGGTGAAGAAAGCGAAGTTAAGCACGACCGTGTGTTCTTATGGCGGTCGCTTTTGAAGGTAGTGGAGAATTCTAGTACGAATAGGGTAAGAGTTGTTTTTCCTCTCCCTAAAACCTGATCTTAAACCAATTATATGCTTTGTTTATGTCTCACATCATAAGCACGAACAAGTTTTTTTCCGTTCTTATTATGCCACAAGAGAAGGTCGTTGCAGTGCTTATGTCTCCAAAAATGGTTTAGCAAGTGAGGTTTAGTGTAGTTGCCGTAGTGATTTAAGAACGCACGGTAGTGCTTAACCTCGATAGTAGCCAGGATAGGACTTACCTAACCGTGTATCACGCATACCTCCGGAACAAATTTCATGCGATAACCTCCGTGGATTCGTTCCACCCCGTATATCTCCACAATCCCGAAAAGATATACAGTACATATATATCTACGTCTACTAACTAGATCCCAAGAATGTCCCACCCCAACATCACCACCTACACGGAACAATGAACTCACTGGGAACAGGACCGCGCCCTTCTCTTAATGTCTCCACCTCACAAAGCGGGCGGGTCATTGCACACACACAAAAAATTGGCCATAGCCTCGGCATTTTGGTGTTATGCGACAACATTTCGTTTCACAAACATCATCACATTATGGGTACTCTACAGTGAGTGCGGACCACTGATTTTCTAGTTTAACACCTAGCCCCTAGCAATCCAGAGCTCCAGCAGCCGGCTTTCTCTAGTATTTTCAACCAAGCCAGAGATATCCCGTATTCCATTTCCTTACTCCCTTCTTGTTTCCTTCGGCTCTTTCCCTCTTCTAACCAGCCCGCTAAATATGTCTTGCTGTGGTGAGCAGAGGTAGAGCGCAGAGAGAACGTGATCTATTAAATAGATTATTCTATGGCTGGAACCCACTTTTTGATTGATAAGTTGCAGAGCACACAATTGGATTAGCTAAGCCCCACTCAAAACCTCGACCCTCAGAGTTCCCATAGGCGTTATCTCACTACCGTAGTGTTTTATTCACTACCGGCATTGTGCTTTTACTCTTTCAGGTGCCTCGTGCGCAAATCCTCCTTTCTTCCTTGCCTACGCCCAGCCAGCCTTTCCAGGACTGCGGCCCCTCTGGCAGGCGGCGTGTGCCCACTCCCTGTCAGCAAGAAAGAAAGAAAGTTGTAATTTTAGATTACAACATGGGGCAGCGACATTACCAGATGATCCAGGCAGCAAGCCGCTCTTCCGAGAACAACTGCCCGAGCCCAAGATATTATATATACGAGTGATGCAACATGAGCCTTAAACCCGCCGGATCTTGTCCTTTGATCACCCCGGTCCTTCCTTTGCTTCCTCTCTAGCTAATCGCCATGCGGCTCTGTGCTGTGAGGATCTTGCGTCTCTCCCGGCTTCCTCCTGGCTAGATCATCTCCCCAGATTTCCTTCCCCCTTCCGGTTCTTACCAATTCGTCTAGTAACTGACTCGCTGGCCAGCCCGGGACTTGCATTTTCGCGGCACCCGTCGCTGCTAGCACTACTGGGGTCTGTTTGAACCTGGTGGAGCCCGGGAACCGTAAATATGATCTATTATAGCTAGTAGTAAGAAAGGGCCTCCGTCAGAATATCTCAGCTATCGTGATCTCCTCCTTAAACCTGCCACCCTCTTGGGATTTTATCTGCCCGGCCCCCCCAGCCGAAACCACCCTCTTCTCACCGTAGGCAGATGTAGAAAGTGATTGCTTGCTTACGATACCGACCACGGTGGCCTCTTCAATCCCAATAACTCTGCATGCTCGAGGAAACTCTGGACCAAGTTCCACACAGTAAATCGGGGTCTCATAATCTCGATCTGGATCAACCGGCCTCCGATATTACGTAGTTGGCTCCCCTGAGTCAAAGTTCCAATCGTGAGGGGATGCCTTCGCGATAAACTATCTGGCTAATCCACCAGTGGACAAATAATCCACTGATTTTTAGATTACCCCCCGCGACCTTCACACGCTCCCCCCCGCCAATGCCAAAGGGCTAGGCCATAGACGCAAAAGTCCTAGAGAGCCCATACTTGTGTATAATGTTTGCCCTCTCCGACCAGAAACGGGGGGTTTCTGTCCCCCGATGTGCGATCACACGCCGTTCACTTTACCGCAGATTTCTTCCCTCTCTCGTTAAATAGATGTGTAAACATTCCAGAACTCTGATACCTATAGCGGCGATCCCGCTCTAGGCGTATATATATATAACCCGCCGCTTGACCGAACTTAAGTCTGATAAAAATGTACCCCCGAAAAACGCGCCCTTCCCATCCAAACTTCATAACCGTTGACAAATCAAACTGTCCCCCTGCAGCAAGCAAACGCCTCCTACTCCTCCAGAATCATATTCCCTCCGGGGCGCCATAAACTTATAAAGAGTCCCCAACAGCTAAACAACAGACTCCAAAAAAATATAGCATAGCGCTCCCAACTGCCAGATCCTTCATTCCCTGCTACTCAACCCCCACCCCGCCCCACCGGAAAGGCTGGCCTACCTATTGGTTCATTAGTATCTTCTCTCTCCTTCCTAATGAGGACAACCCCCTGGAAAAGACAACGGATACGCACCCGTCAGATCTGCCCGAACATTACTCTCCTCAAATTCCGTTGGAATGTCAAAGTCTATCTCCGGGCGAAACACAATAGCCCCCGGATCCCGGTTCACCCGCTCCTTGACCCTCCTAGCTGACCTCGGACGACTCCGCTTCGTCTCCACAGGGGGGGGGGGATGCGAAACTGGGATTTTCCTGGTAGACCGCCTAAGGACCGACCCCGGTGTTTCGGCAGTCAATGCAGGGTCGTGATTGGACACGTCTCGGGCACCTAACCGAGCCGGTGGATTTTTCACTGGCGTGTCCGCCGCTCTCCCCTTGTCCGAGGGAGTGGCGACTGGCTCTGGGGGGGGGATGGGAACCCCGTCCATTTTTTCATGTGCAGCTTTGTGCATTCGGCTTCCACAGGCCGATCTCCGCGCCCGTACCACGCGGGCGGGAGTGAATTCGCTTTGCTCGGGCTCTTGTGCAAAGATTTTCGCCCGAGCCCGCGAGCGTGTATTTCTCGCCCCTGACGACGCCCTCATAGGGAGCCTATCATTCGGGCACGTCACATGCTCCGCTGAGTCCACAGCTTGAGCGACTTCAACGGTTGCTTTCACCGTGCGCACGCCCTCGCGTGTCTCCCCACGCGCCACGATCTCGCCGGGAAGTCTGGCGGAATCGGTCAGTCAGCGCATTTTACCCCCCGTCAACAAAAAAACTCAAACTGGAGATGAACAAACCGCACGACGATGCACTCGTATATCTCTTCAACTTTTTTGTTGGCGCCATCGACTTGCCCCCGCTGGCTCCGCTTCTTTCGCCGGCCAAGGGCGGGCTGCCTATTCCTGCTTGCACGATTCATGGAGGGGGAACGAAAATTCAGCTCGTGGGAATGGGCGATGTGGTGATGTGTTGTGGTGGTGGTGGTGAGGTGAGGTGGCGCTTTGATACCAAGGTGAGGTGGCTTCAAGCACGGTAGATCATCGCTATGGGTATAAAGCCCAAGGGGATTTTTTGGTTGGCGCCCGCCTGGATAAATGGTGAGTCAGAAAGTTTGAAAGGCGGCAGTTCGACAGGGAATAAGAGAACTGAACTTTTGAGCCTATGAAAAAAACTCGATGGTGTGGGGGGGTTTTCGGGGGCTGGGGGGACCTCCTTTCCGGAATGGCCTAACATGATAAAGAAGTAGTGGCAGCTGGGCTCTTTTGATAGGCGGCGAGATTAAGTACTGCTCGGTTGCTAGCTGGTACCTGCGTATCTTCAAACTTATCACCAAGTTGAGAGGACCGACCGCTTCACTAACTACAAAGTAGCCTCTCACGTTACCCTTTGTCAATGATAGCGTTATCGGGCTGATCGGGGCATAGCTCACCCCACGCCGCACTGCCAGCACTCCGATGCATGTATCCAAGACAGGGGCGCCGTTGGCCGAATGGGCAGATCGCAACCGGGAATGCATTTGGGGAAGCCAGAGGAACGAGAATCCCTTTTACTCGTTGATGTCATGGCATTCCACATCTATAGCTCTTTTCTAAATACCTTTACCAACATCATCGGGAGGCACTTTTGTAGGATCGAGCCGTAGTTGTGGCAGCGAGAGCTTATCGTACTGTACCTATCCCCCCCCCTGAGATGAGGAAGCAGGCAGTGGCAACCCCCGAATCAAATCGGGCGGACATACCGCAAAAACGAGAGCACCGATAATCGAGAATGGCGCTAGGACGTCCAGGATTTCCCCCTTTGGATTAAGGCGAGAAAAAGGCAGCAAAAACGCTCTCTTTCAGCCAGCCAGCCAGCCATCGGGTGAGACAAGAAAAAAGAAAAATCCGGTCGAACCTCACCACAATCTCACCCCCGCAATCCCGGCCGGCCAAAACTCGACGAACCTTTCCGGGACAAAGCGAGTGATCCGGGACAACAGGTCAGGTTTTTGTGTAAAAAAAACACTCGGAAGTTCATACCGGGATTATCGAGATCCGGGATGTTGGCTGTAACTGGGAGAGAGGCAGCTCCGACATCCTAGGGAAATTCTCAATCACCAATGTTCCAACTTTCACGAGTATGTGGAACCGCGGTAAATGCCATAATAACTCGCCAGGAATTGCTCTCTATCGGGGACCCCCCCCGTGAGTTGCCGCCAGCTATAGCCCTTGAACTCAAACCCTCACCCTCACCAACCAATGTTCCCTTCCTCTACGAGAATGATCCTGGTGCTAAAACCCGTGATGGTGGATGAGACGACTTAATATATGTCCCAGCTTATTAGAGGCACTCAGCCCCAGGGTCGAAAAACGGTCATGCGGGTTTTTCCAATCGAAAAACTTTGTGGCGTGTGTAACGAACGCCCCCTTTCTGCATATCATACAAAACTGACAGATCGACCAGAAGCTCGGCACTCGGAAAGAAAGCTTTTTAAACCCTAGGGCTGAATGCCGAGGATATATGATACGGGTAAAGAGGAATACGTGAACACCGAGCCTTGCCCCTGCCTCACCCAAACCCCCACCAACATATTTAATATACAATTCCAATGCCCATGAAGACAGCCACTCCGTTCCAACTGCCAACACCTGAGTGAGCCACGCACCCGAAAGCGATAGAATCTCTTCGAATTGCAAAAAAAAAACCCCGTAGCGCAGGACCACAGCATAAAGCATCTAGGATTAACCGCTAAGATTGGATGGTAGAGTAGGGTGCTTGGGGGCGTGTTCAGGAACTTCGAGCTTCACAATGTGTGACCAACGGTGGGAAAAGGCTGCACCGGTGGGTGGACCTTGGACACACATCTTATGGTTTTTACCGAAGGGATGCCGGGGCTGTTGGAGAAGTCTCAAGAGCAGCGGACATGCGGGATGTTCGGTGATTGCAAATTGCACACAATAGGGAGGGGATTGTGGTAGTTTCGAGTGATATTATATGACCTCACACGTTGGCTTCGGTCCTGGGAGGCATGGATCGCCCAAAGTCACGTCATACGCCACGAAACGAGTTCTAGTAAAAAACTTCTAGCTTTCTTCACGGCGTTCCACCGAAGGACCAAATTTGCTGATTTCCATCCGCCTTGGTACTGTATTATACTAACTTAGCACGGGGAACCCCCGATCAGATCCTCAACGACTAAACACATCGGGTATTGCTCACAGACGTCACAAGAAAACTCTCTGATCAAGAATAATGATATGCACCATTCACATTTTCAGTGTACCTACTATACACTATGCCATCCCGCTAAGAGAATTGAGATAAATAAAAATTAAGGAAAAATGCCAAAAAAAAGATTGCCTGGGTCACCAACTCATCCATATCATAAAAAACACCAGGCGTATCGAAATGAAGAGGGTATACATATCATAGCTACCAAAAAAAAAAAGGAAAAAGAAAAAAAAGATTGAAGCAAGATGGTACTAAAACGCGCTCAAATAAAAACAAAAATCCAGGGCGAACGAAATTTAGAGCTACGTCACAAAAACTTTTGCTCCCTCGCGATAAAATATGAGAGGAAGATAAGGAACTGATATCGTATCATCTCATAGCCAAGCGGCAGCCGCCATCGCCGCCCATATGGCCCATCCAAATCTTGGATCATCATCATGGACCACCCCAGTATGAACTGCGATCTCTCGCCCTTCCCCTGTCCCCGCCATGATGACTACTGCGTCTACCTCCCGGCCCACCCCCGGGCTGCTGCGCGCGTCGGTCCCTGTCATATTCATCCTGGTAGGCGTACTCGGCCACCCTCCTATCATCTCTCTCCCTCCCGCGGCCCGGTGGCGGTGCTGGGAAGTCACCATACCTATGCCACAATTGTAAGCTTCAGATTCATTACAGAAAGAAACCAGAGAGAATAGAGAAAGGAGGGGTTATACTCGTATGGATCGGCAGGGGGTTCGTAGCGCCCAGAGGGCCCAAACCCTCGGAGAAGATCCTCCTGCTGACGTGCAACTCGGGCAGCCTCATCTGCCTTGCGCTGGGCACGAGACCTCCGGTCTTGTTCTAGGGGAGGTGGGGCGGGAGCGGCACCTGGAATGGGAACACCAGCGTCAGGAACACTGATAGGGGTTTGAGCAGATACCCCGCTCGACCCAGACCACTCTTGGTCATGCTCATCTGCAGATCGGTCGCGGCGGCCACCGCCACGGTGGTGGGAGTGGGAGTGTCGATGGCCGTGGCGGTATTGGGAACGCTCTCGTTGGTGGCCGCGGCGGGTTGACTTACTCCGTCCAAGAGGAGTCTCGGGAGAATCTGACAAATCCCGTGGGTCTCTGGGCTCCCTCGGATCTCTAGGATCCCGAGGTTCTCGAGGTTCTCTGGGATCTCGTGGATCCCTAGGATTCCGGGGATCTCTAGGGTCTCCCGGATCACGAGGGTCACGGGGGTCTCTGTCAGGACCTGGCTTCGCATATGGCTCTTCTCGGAACTCACGAGCATCCCGGGATGGATGATGGCCATGAGAGGTATGCGGGCGGGATGGCGGTGGAGGGCCGTTTCGTGTCGAGGATGCTTTGTCTTCACCGAGAGTAGGACGAGGGTTTAGTTCTTCTTTCCACCCAGGATTCCCGGTACTAGATGCATAGGGCTTACGATGTCTTTCTATCGGAGGGGATTTATCCTTTCCGCTCTCAATAATTGCGTCCAACTCATCATCATTCAAGTCCCGTGGGTTCGGTGGGTATTTCTGCTGCGTTCCCTTCCTCGCCATCGGTGCGGTGGCATAGCCAGGTCCCGGCAGGGGACCATGGAGCGGAGGAGGCCCGTAGTATCTGTTGCCGTTGCTATCGCCCGGTGCCGGTAGAGTTAAAGGAGCTGGTTCCTCCTCCTCCTCTTCAAAATCGGGTGGAAACTCTTCCCATACTCGCCACCATCCCTGGAAAATCAGCGAGTCCTCTTTCTCGGGGAAACAGCGCCTTGGGATGGATTTCGGGAACCTCCGACCCTCCTTCGTGTCATGGATCGGCCAAGATGCCACAATCTTCTGTATCCGAGCTGCTTCATGCGAAGGGTGAGTCATGAGCTGAGTAAACATCCATGTTTCAAACCCCTGAGGAGTCAGAGCCGGAATGGTGGGCTTCTGCTCACGACTCGGGGCGACATAAAAGTGCTCGCAGCCCAAGACCCTATAAATATTAGATAGGGAGGAGTCCGTCCGGTTGTTGAAGTAACCTAGGTTGGGGAAGCTGGTCAACGAACGTCTCCACGAAGGATCGGCACATCAGTATATATCTACCTTTCCAGTCCATACGATCATCACCTTCCACAGCGTTAACTGCGTAAAAATCGACCATCTTGTCGGGAGTGATGACAATGCTCTCTGCTGGCGCTCGCTCTTTGATCTACTAGAAGTTAATCCAATATGTCTAACTTGGAGCAGAGATAAACTTACAATATAATTTGCGATTTCTCGGAACAAACGCACCAACTTCTCCTTCGGCATCGGCTCCCTTCCGAGCTCCTGATCGACCAAATCTCCCCACAGTTCATAAAGGATACTTCCATCTTTACCAGCTGGACCAGAAGAAGTCGAGGTTGCCGGCGTTGATGTATGACTGTGATGGGTTGAAGTAGTATTTGACCTGTATCGCTGGGAAGTATCACGGCGTGGGCCATCGTTCTGTCGTTGCTGCATTGGGGGGTGAACAGGGCCTGACGGCGGTGGGCCCTTGGAGTCAGCTGTGGCTGGAGCGGGAGGTGCAGACGGATTGGGAGCTGGTATCGGTTGCGGTGGAAAGTACCCTTGCGGCTGCGGTGGATATCCTTGCGGTTGCTGCTGCTGTTGCTGTCGATACTGGTGATGAGGGACCTGTGGTGGTTCATGTGGAGCAGGGGCTGGAGGATAGGAAGGAAAGGAACCGGGAATGTGTATTTGTGAAGGCTGTTGCTGCTGCATCATCGGCGGTTGTTGGGGTGGGGGTTGTCCCATACCGGGGGCTGGCGCCCCTCCGGGCAAAGCAGGGTGATCGAGTCTTGGGGGAGGCCCGACTGGAGCAACCGTGGGTGATGATATATTAGATTGCTGGATACTCCTCATCAAATCGGCCGCAAGCTTCTGCACTACTTCCGGTGATACTCCATGACTGTTCGCAAGACGTGGAATATCCGACGGGTATCCCGTGGATGGTGCCGGGGGTGCTGGAGCAGCCGAGGTTGGAGCATAGTCGTTTCTCGGTTGCTGTGTTTGTTGCAGGCCTCCGTAATCGGATGCCGCTTGCTGTGGTTGCTGTTGCTGGGGGCGATAGCCTTGTTGGGATTGTTGTTGCGGCTGTTGCGGCGGAAATTGCTGGTAATAGCCAGCAGGTCCGGCGGACGGCGGGGGGGCAAACCCAGAGCCAGCATAGGGTGCGGTTGTGTGGGGTCTCAATGGAGCTTGCTGAGGGGGTGAGGGGGAATAACTTTGAGCGGAGACTGGAGAAACCGCTGGATAAGACGGTTGTTGTTGCTGGTGTTGCGGGGGTGGGGCTCCATGGTTGGTGTGCAACGGGAGCTGCTGTTGCTGGGCATAAAAAGGTGAGGAGGGCTGGGCTCCGAAATAGTTTGACATCTTCAGCGTGGCGACGCCCGATGGCTGGGGGGAGCTATCAAGTTATGGCAAAAGTGCTCGGCAGAGGCGAAAGAATGATCACAATGTTGAGGATATCGGTTAGGAGGTTGAAACGGTAAACCAAAGTCTGCGGGAGGCTATCAAACCATTACCATCCAAGGGAGTGATAAAAGAGGAGGAAGAGAAAGGGGGGTGAGGGGGGTGGTGGGGTATAAAAATAAAAATACTTCGCAATGAGAAGACAAGGCCGAGAGATGTGAGGGAGGAAGGAAGGGAAGGAAAGGGGACGGGAGGGGAGGGGAGGGGGGATGGAAGAGAAGAAGTAGCAGGAAGAGGAGGGGGAGTTGGACCAGGAAACAGGGAAAACAGCACAGCGCGATGGGTGGGTAGGCGATGACTGAGGACGAAGTTGCTTCCTATCGTACCGTGCAGTACATTCAGTTGGTTGATTGGAAAAGGAATAATCTCTTACGATTGGGACCATGAGAAAAAGGAAAGAGATATAATCGTATCTCGCATTGCTATGCGTGGTTTCCTTTCGTCTGGCAGCATTTTTTATTTTTATTTTTCCATAATATTTTTATATTTTTATATTTTTATATTTTTATTTCCCTCTGCCTCTGGTGATGCTGGTTGTAGATGCTTGTTGCTCTGCCACACACACATTTTTATTTTATTTTTCCCTCCCTCTCCCATTCATTCCACACACACACATACACAGCACACACCCTTTTTGCTCCCAATTCAAAAGCCCAGGTTCATACGGTAGCATTGCTCCTCACCAAAGACCCTTTCGAGGTGCGGCGTGACGTGGTTTATCACTACTGAAGGAAAACAACTCCCCGAGTACTCGCGTGATGACTAACATTCACGATATCATAACAAGTTGGGTTAGTTATTTCTCTATTAGACGCGTGCCCGAATAATTATAGCCAAAGAGATGTTTGCACTCGGGTAACATAAAATGGCTTGCTTCGCGCAGAGAATGGCTTGAAGGAGGGGGAAAGCGAAGAAGGATGAGAAGACGAAGAAGCGTTTCACCATTTCCATCAGCCTGATGATTCCTTCTGCCAAGGAAGTTATTATACAGTTATCCCAGCAACCGGTGACACGTAAAAGAGAAGACCGACGGAGGACTCTCTACTCTCTTCCCTGAGAATAGAAATAGTTCGCTGTCTGGATTCCCTTCTTGGGTAGCATCCATGCGAAGAGCCTCATTACCGCCGCGCAAACGACCGAGCCTTCTCTACAAACCACAGCAAACTCGAACTCTCCCTGCTACCGTACTCGAGCATTCTCATCATCACCTCTGACTCTTCCGCAGTGCATACAGGATACGCTGCATGCTACCGACTCCACCACGCTCATCAGACATCCTCAAGCAGCACTTCGTATTTGCTGCATAAGTGGGTAGCTTCAAGAACTTTGTATGGTGCAGCTCACTACCAATGCAGACTGCATTCCCTCTTCCATATTGCCTCGCAGCCTGCCAGCTCCAACTCTGGTATCCACCATTCCACTTGCTGTATCATCTTATCCCCACACTCGACCGCCATTCAACTGACGGGAGCGCTCATACCGCACTGTACTCGAGCACCGGTAGCTCAACTAATTGCGTCTTCAAAAGCACGATACCCCCATCGAGATCGAATCACCGTACCCCTAAATTATACCCACCGTACCTCTCACATCGTGATGGGAATAAATAAAGAAGCTGAAGGAGAGGTCTGGGGGAGGAGGGGGTGGAAATATCTCTCGTCGAATCAGATGGCAGCCCCGGCCCCACACCAATGATCGTGCATGTATTGCATAAACAATAAAATAGCCCCCCCGAGACCAATTGTTGCAGCGAAATATTTCAGAGCAGCAGGGAGCTGCTCACTTCTCAACCGAAGATAACCAGATCAACCCTCTCAAGCCTCTTGCCCACCGTGATTGCAAAAAAAAAATCAATCCACCCGAAACTTCTGCACTTTTTTTTTTTCCTCCCCACTCCATGTTTCTTTATTTTATTTTTAAGTTTGGCTTTATTCCATTATATTTCGCTGCTCATATCACGCGTCCGGTGGGAGTCTTGTTTCTTTTTCAAGTGACCCCATCGAGACGAACGCCTGCCATCTCGGTGGGGATTTAGACGGCGAAGGAGCGGGTCGAGCGGTTACGAGAGCAGGATGGGGAGAGGCGAACGAGACGTGCAATGACATGAGAGAAACGAGTGGGGAAGCATGCAAACATGAGTGGTCGGCATGCCGAGACTTGAGCGCGTCCCGTCGTCTCGGCGCCGTATCACTGTGACCCACGAACATCCCTTTCCTAAACTCACGATACAGTACTCAGCCCCAATATATTAAATACAGCATGCGCGTCTCGGATGTATTCCTATTACTCGAGTACAGCACCTCTAAGTCCCCGGATAGTTATCGCATAGATAATCAGCCCGTAAATAGACGACCCTCTGGTATTTCATAGGAAACAACGGGAATCCTGCTCCATGGCCGCACAAGGCCTCTGCATCGTTAGTGGATGCTCCCTGTATCGATGAAACGGATTAACCGTATTCCCTCAATCACCTCCCCGCGAACACCACAAATGGCGGGGACAGATGCGAAAAACAGCTCACAAGCCCAACCCTCACAATACCAAACCGCACTCCAAGCACCGTAAACCACCTCCCAATTCTCCCTATCACCGAAAGTGGGAGCTGAATTCGGTGGCAATACCGTACTCGCATGCTACTGCAACATCCCGGTCAATTCACAATTCTTTCTACGGTAGAATAGATGTAGGTCAAAATCCTCATTTCCACACGCGCCTAACCTGCATTCCTTCGCATAAAGGGCCGCCTTGCGATACCTCGCCTCGCTATCATGCTGGCCCTGTAGGCTGTATACTCGAGTAGCATGTACCCAAAACGAACTCCTCGGGTGTAACAAAAAAGGAAGTATGTTGGCCACGGACTGCTGCAGCATTTTCCCTGGCGTAACTCTCAAGGCCACAGTTCAGTCCGGGGACCAGGCTGCGGGTAGTTTTGGTATGGTTGTGGTAGGTGTTGTGGCGGTGTTGAAGGGGTGTCTTTCAGCCTCGTTGGAGCGACGCAGCGCCACGATCTGCCGGGGAGGGCACTCATAATGCGTCACTCGAGTATCGGATTCCTACTTTTGTTATTCGGTGCGATTTTGGATAGGGAGCGCAGGGCCAAGAACTGTGTGTGGAGTTGAGTGGGGGGTTTTAACCGAATGCACTCTAAATTCTGGTGCACAGACCACGAGTGCTGTTTCTCGTGTCTGGTATCATCTTGGCTGGCGGCCGACGAACTTTGAGAGTTATCGGTGATAGAATTATAATGGTGATGGCTGTGGCACTTGTGTTGCGTGTAGCTGGATTTGGCCCCGAGATCCTTTGACCATCGCCTCCGGGTACACTAATCTAGGGCGAAATTGGGAGAGATCACGTGAGAAACTCGGGGGTGTATTATTAATAGGATGTTTTCTCAATTCCTTGCTCTGGTGCAGATTGCCCACGGCCGACCATTTGAGTGGATACGGCAGACCTTCGTGAACTAGGACAACTTATGCTCCGTTCCAAAATTCCATGAAAAAAAAGTCAGGTGTAACGAAAGACACCGCCTCCAGGGTCCATCAAAGCCGGCGGAGGGGATATTCTACTCTCCCCCCCGGGGACACCGCTAGCTTACCCATAATGAGGGTATCGTCCCGTATCACCCCAAAGCAGAAACGAACAATCAACAATAAATCAAAACAAATATGACAAAAACCCCTCATAGAAACAACGAGCGGGTAAACCCGCCAGGGTAGGGTTGGTTGGTCACATCGGATCATTCAGTCTCTTGGAACCCAGCATTGCAGGTTAGAAAGCCTGGAGACACCCACCATGGCCACCCAAAGGCGACCGTGTGATGGAGCAGCTCAAGGTTCCGACCTACCTTATTTGACACGCTCACTCCCGGCACCCGACCAGGTTGATTCCGCCCAGCCAATAATCCAGAACATCCACGATCGTTACTGGACCACATGTGCGATTCCAAGAGGTGGGGATGCAGTTTCGACCAACAATAATACTCGAGTGCTTCAAAGGCGAACAAGGAGTGGTGTTTTCATGGGCCGATCATCGCTCGCACGGGATACCCCACCCCTATTCTTGCGCCGTTCTGGGTGAGCGTGGATTGGGACAAACCATGAGCCTAGGAGCTATTGGGGAGAGTTGCGCCTGCTCCGAGATCAGTCAGACGGGAATCAACAAATCACAGATGGAAGCTGCGCGGAGAGGAGTGCATGTCTGCCTTGCGTTGCATACTGACTTGCCGAGATATAACGAAATATTAACCTATAGATAGCGCGGATCGACCTGAAGAGGCGGAGTTCACGAGTGATGACCTATGAAGATTGTGCTCGGGGAAACGGTGGCTAGATCATCACCCGATTGCGTGGCCTGTTTTTGGTTTATTGATCATTTGAAGAAAAGCCGATCTCGATATATGCGGCCACATAGTGAGTGGGGTTTGATATCGCGGCAGGTGCTAATCAGAGATCTATGGAAAAGGGGAAGGTGTCGGACTACTGCTCACAAGTGAGGCGATGCATTCCGGGTCGCTTGGGGTGGTGTGTTTGGGTTAAGAAATCTGAGAAGTGCTGTGGGGAGTGGATAGTAACGGAATATGAGAGTAGGTGGATGTATTGGACGCTAAATGAAGGTTCTGGCTGGAACAGGTTTCTGGCTTTCGAGACTCCGAGGGGCCCGGCCTGTCAGAACTACTCGGTCTAGGTTCCAACAGCGTGGCGGCAGGGGTTCTTGGTGGGATGAGGGGTGAAAATCGATATAAGCGGCGATAAGATACCGCATGATTTGAACAAACCAGAAATCGAGCCAGGGGCTGGTGGGGAATAGAGAATCGAGTGTGGCATTAAAATGGGGGGTTGTAGCCCAAGTGGGTATCGGAAATTCCTGGCTCTTTATGATGGTAAGAATAACTTCAGGTCCTTGTAGTGGTGGGCTTGGAAGCATACAAGATCAAAGTTCTTTCGGGTAATTTCCAGCAAGCCCCAAATAACTCCACCCCAGGAGCATTTCTGGCTCTGCTACAGAATTTACTTCTCTGAGTATTTGCCAGGTACATACTGTGATACAGTGCCAAGGGCCGGTGCTTGGAGGGGCATAGGGGATCTGGGCTATTAGAGCTGCAGGGGAAACTAGAGGCAATGCCTCCTCGCTCTTTACTAGGCTCTTTGGAAGCCACAAATATCTAAACCGAGCTTTCAGCCAGCAGTATATAGTACCACATCGCAAATTTTCTTCAAGCATCGAGTTTTGATCTTGGAAGCTTCAGGTTTAGGCCCGAAGGAGCGACATGAATGCTAGTATCCCTTTAGACCGTTAAAGACCACCCCCGTAGCTAGCCTTCTATGGAGGGTCTCTAGATATAGAGTTGCGAGCCTTTGATGCCATCCTCTCTGTTTTTTTCTTCTCATATCGGAGCTGATCAATCACCTTCAGTTTCTCTTGAGAGCGTATAGGTTGTTATTTTGGTTGGCTAGAAATTGAGGACGTTGGCCGCAGGGAGGGCTCATGAGCACGAGGATAACAGATAAATTAAGGTAGCGCTATTAAGCACCTTGAAACCTGGTTTCGCACAAGATTTCCAGAGAAGCCATCTTGTTGGAGGCTAATAAATCAAGAGGTCCTGAATTTCCAAGGATTTTGGGCGGTAGGCAGGTTTTGGTGCACCGATCCCCAGGTAGCACTACAAACACTCTCGGGGTGAGTGATAAAGTGTGATAATAAGCCCTGACCCCTCCGTTCAATTACGAGGGCTTGCACTAAAAATTTGATGAAGTCGGTTATTAAGCTTTATTCTCCCCTTCGCTTAGTATCCTCGCGGGCCGCAGCATCCTAGCCCCCCATCTCACGTTAAGCGAATCTATCGCCTTTTTTTTCTTTTACTCACTTCTTGATCGGCGATTTCACTTGGTTAATGGTATCCAACCTACGAGATTCTGCGCTACCGCAAGCGAAGGAGCAAGGCGGCGCTGACGCTTAAAAGAGGGTGGGAGCAGGAGTTGAGGTGGAAAACAGCATTTTCGACTCATGTGTTTTGTGTCAATGGGCATCCGTTTGTCCGCCATGCTTTCGGGGCTACACACTACCGGTATTACGGAAGATGGGGGCAGAGTATTGGGTAGGCCAGTGATTGCTGATTGGATTACAAGGAGGAAAAAATTCCGCCCGGATGGGGGGGGAATGGCCTGCTAGTCCACCTATCTGTGGGCTGGTACTGGCTAACTTGACAAAATGTGGTTATGGCACTAAGGAGGTACTGTGCACTGCTCTGAATGGGGTGCAGAGTTTCGGGGAAAGAAGCTATCATGAGTGCAGGTACGGTTCCATTACCGGATGGCAGTCGGACGACTTAAAAACTGAGCCTTAGAAAAAGAAAATATTGGAAAGAAGGGTTGGGATCAAGATGTGCTGATTCCACTGGTAAGAAGTATCCTACGATATTCAAGATCTACACACTCGGGCTGGCCCGATCGGAAAAGTGAAGCAACAGGAAGAGACGGGCTTGGTAGTGCGATGTCATACATAAATCCCGAACCCGGGCAGAAGTACTCCCTCGAACAGAAATCTCAATCTAGCAGGAACAAAGGCCAAATCCCTACGCCGACCTCTCGCCGTCTCCTACACAGCCTAATTCCTATTACCCCGCCTTGCAGTTTTTGGCAAGTAACGGTCATGATCTTCCCTTCTCCCTCCACCTCCGAACGAGCCGTTCGGCTTCCACTTGGCTGAGATGGTGCCTCTTTACAAGGTGTGCCTTGAAATTGTCCACTCTGGTGAACTTCTTGTTAGGAAACTTGCAGCCCCCTATTGGGCAGGACGGCCCCATCGCTGGACCATGCCCCATCGCTGGACCATGCCCCTTTGCTGGACCATGCCCCTTTGCAGTGTCGAGATGTCTCTGGAGATCCCCGGGACGTCCAAAAGGTATATCACACTCTGCGCACGTGGGTGAGCGCCTGCGTTTTAGGGGGCTGATATCTTCTTGATTCCCTTGCTGGGCGGAGCGATAGTTGTGGGGTAGCTCGTAGTTGAGGAGATATATGGCGGGGCTGAGATCCCCGGGATGTTCAAAAGGTATATCACACTCTGCGCACGTGGATGAGCGCCTGCGTTTTAAAGGGCTGATATCTTGTTGATTCCCTTGCTGGGCGGAGCGATAGTTGTGGGGTAGCTGGTAGTCGGGGAGATATATGGCGGGGTGGTCTGGGCTGAAGTTGGAATCTGTGTTGGCGGGAAATTGAAATTGAAGGGGGGGGGACTCAGTCAGGATTCCGAAGGAAACGCTTCCTGGGTGGTATCTGTGGCGGCGGCAAGGGCGTTATCCTGTGGGTCTAGATTTATGTTTGGAACCAGTGTGAGGAATTAATTACCCGCTGTATTGGTGGATGCCCCAGCTCGTATCAAACAAGCTCTCGGGAGTAGGCTGGCGCAGTTTAGGATTTGGGCTTCCGCGCAAGGCTGCGTAAGGAGGTAGGGGCGTGGAGGTATTTGTATTCGACATCTGTTCAGGTGGTAGAGTTGGTAGGGGGATTGAATAGAGATAGTTATGACTCAAAGATTATATTCCAAGCTTGCTCTATTTCTCCCAAACAGAGGGAAGTCCTACCTCTATATATACTATTTAACGCTACACAGAAACAGCCCCATATCATACCAAGGAAATATCCCTTAAACTGCTGAAGCTTTCATGCCTAGTTTGTGATCTGGGATACTGCAGTACTCGTAATGGGCCCACAAGGCTGCAATATCTGCACTATCGGTACTCATCGTGGCCGTGACAGAAATAACATTTAAGTAGGGTCACTGTAGTAGATGTGGTCATGATTACTGGCTGGTATCCTAGATTGCAATCTGGTCTGGAAAGTCTCAGCGGTTTAAGGAATAGGAGGAGAGTTTTCACGCAGACCGGCCACCGTTAAAGCACTTGAAATCCACCACTTCCTTCAGCCCCGCAAGGCTTCGAAGAATGAATCGCGTTTCCCTGACACGTTATAAGATCAACCCACTGATGTGTTGGATCTCATATCCGGTATCCGCAATTCTGTTAACCTATCAGACTAAACCTATCGCAATCTGACTGGCCGGTCCGGCTGATCTAGTGGCGGACTTCGAGAGGTTTTGTGATCTGGGAGAAGTGGCAAGCACTTCGGCCCCCGGTAATTCGAGGCCAAGAACGGGGACTGTATTTCACGGCGGTAAGGCGAGTCCGTTTAATGCACGTTATTTTTCTACCTGGCTAGGGTATTGAAGGCTGACTTTTGCTAAATTCTCCAGGAGCACCACCCCATCCTCCCCCCCACATATCTACCATTATCCCCGCAAGACTTCACCAGTAGCCGGTAGTCGCTCAAGTACCAGCGCTGGCACCGCCGCTTCCACTGCCAACACATCGATATGCGTGATCTGGTAATGCGATTACCAACCTTTTATCACGGGTGGGCCAGCGTCCGGAAAGGTCAAGCCTTCCAGGAGCATATGCGAAATGTAATTCGATACGACCAGGCCGTCTTTCGTCCGACGACCTGGGTTACCTGCGCGTAGGGGGCGCATGATTCGCATTTTTGCCTATGAAGGATTCCCGCGCCCGACGGTACCCGTCTAAGTCCATTCTGGAAGCGTTGACGGAGATAAGGTCTAGCGGGAGCAATTGCCGACCGTGATCGGGTTCGTTAGCAAGGCGGCATTCATACCCACTCTCCCCATGTCCGCCATCTTGGTAGAGCAATCAACACTACTCTTAGCTCGAAGTTCTGACAGCGCCTAAAATTAACACGAACTGCGTGGCTCGGGGATGCAGCAGCGGCGGCGATAGTCATCGCAATACCGACAGTATGATACTTCTCCCGATGGCCTGGGCGACTACGGCGCCGATGCCAAGCATGCCTCCACCCCACGCTTCCATGCATTGCCTCGGAGTGCTTGCTCCAATTGGACAAGGTGGGATTGAAAGCTATTTTTCGGACACAAGATGCCGTGCTAATATCTGTTAGGACGTCTTGATAATAAAGCCGAAGCTCGATTCCTTTGGGTGGCCCGGGAGGACATGGAACAGGTGATGGGCGAGGCGTAGAGGCAGACAGCAGGGCCGGTCGTCTCGAGACCAGATTTAATCTTATGATGTGCTCTTTCTTGGGCGCCTTTGTATGATATTGAAAGGCGGTTTCGGTTTCATCCCCTGGGAAAGGAGGGAGTAGAAATTCAACGCTGCCTCAAGTGATAGTTGAGGCCTGGGGGGGTTAGCGCCTGTGATAAGGTGTTTTAGCATGACGGTGCTACTAAGGGCTACTCCCTCTGCCGCTGGCCTCGAAGCTGTCTGAGTTACTTGTTTTGCAGGGGGATGCAATCTACTATGATATTCGCCTATTATGCTTTGGGTTTGGGGGGTCCCTTGGATGAAGCGGAGCCCGCTGATCGATGGGTGAAGGGTCGGGTTCAGGTGGCTAAATCCTGGCTGCCAAAGGAACTCAACAAACCCTTCCGGCTTTCGGATTTTTGGGAAGGAATCGTCGCTGTCGCCACAAGAACGATAGTCCGGGCTTAGGGAATTGGAAAGCTTGCTTTACTTGGAGAGAAGTGACGGAAAAAGTGCCTAAATTAGGGTAGTTTTTCAGGGTGCTAAGCTCTTGAGCCTAAGATGGGGTGCAATTTGCAGGCGGTCTGGCCCCGGTGGAGGGTTTTTTTCGTGCCCTAGAATGTAGGCTCTTGTGGCTGGCGATCCGGATTGTGTTCTGGGGTTTACTGGATCGAATGCCAATGGTGCTGGTTGAGTTCCTGGCGAGTGATGGTCTGTGATGCTCTGGTGGACTTGTGGGTTTTGTCCTTGGGGATCGATAGTAATTTGGATATAGAGTAGGTAAGGGGAGTGGCTCGGGGAAGGCGGGGATGGGGCTGGGGGTGTTTGCCAATTCGATTTTTGCTCTCCTCTTTCTTTTTCTTCTGCAGTCGTTATAGAACTAGGGGACTGGGAAGGGCCCTTTGAGCTATGACGACGCGGGCCCGTGCGAGTAAGCCTTGTTAATCCGATACCAGATTACGTGCTCATGGGGCCAAGGCTCGAGCTCAGAGAATGAATCTTCTGTTTTGTGAGCGGGCTCTAATATAATATCTACCCGCTATAGCTCATCGGATAGTGAGAACACAAACTCCCCTTTACTACTACCGACTTGGGCTGCAAAAGAAGCACTCGGGGTGCTCACCGCCGCCGGTAGGAGATAGTAAATACAGGTCGGTAGTCCGTAGGGGGTGTGGCAGTAGCCATGCTGGATTGGCCAGGATGGTGGAAAATCGTAAGCCCCTTTTTAAAACGAAAGTAAACTGTGGGTGGGAAACATAAACATAAAGAGTGACCAAACTGAAATCCAGGAATAGGAAGAGGAGACATAGAGGACTCAATGGCAAGCAGATAGGACTCGCTCGAGGGAGAAAAGATAGGAGGTATTTATATACACTGAATGGTATTGTAGTGTTGTGGGCGCAGTGCGGTATCAGCGAGGGCAACTACTGTGGACAACAAGCCGAAATGTATCGGATGGTGGGAAGGTCTAATAGCAATGGGGAATCCGGGGAAGGGTAGAAAGGATTAATATAGTCTCACTAGGCTTGAGGGGCATTGCAGTAGATAGCCAATGTTAGACTTTAGACACAGATAAAAGCCCTAGAATTATCATACTCTGATATCGTAAAACTTCCCGAAAACCACCATTTCAGCCACCAACGCAGCACACATGACTGTTCCACTTGTGTAAATTTGAATGCGTAATTCTCCGATTCACGGAGGCGATCCTTATTCGTGGATTCTTCAACACCAGTCTTTTAGCGTAGATGTATTTGCGCGCAAGTATAGCAGGCTGAGGTTTGGGCAATTGGTTACGGTAAATCACCAATTATCGCATCATACGGGGGGCCGACATCTGAGGAGCGATAGGGCCTTTGCCGTCTTGGCGGGACTCTGTATGAGTTGAACCCAGATGTTTGCCTTTCCGCCGGCATCCTTACCGTGCTTGGGTAGACTCAATATTTTTGACCCACAGAGTTTTTCTAGTCCATGCCATAATTACGACGGGGCTTTAGGCGATGAGAAGGGGGTTAAGTATTGGGCTGCTAGCATGAGGGAACTCTCTTCTAATTCCCGAGAAAATTTCTTTAATCCTTTCTCTGCCCACAGCTCCATATACCCCCAGCCTCTCTTATTTGTACGACAAACACAAAACCTCTCCTACAATTACGACCGATGTTTCCTGACCAACATCTATTCATTGATGGCACTTTTTCCCCTTCCGTGGAGGAGAATCCCACTTTATTTACGTCAATCAACCCCGCTACAAGAGCTCCACTCGCAACGATACATGAGGCTTCGCCAAGGGATCTTCAACGCGCTGTCGATGCGGCGACAAAAGCATTCGAGACTTGGTCTAAGACGACACCGGTTGAGCGCTCCCGTATACTTAACAAGGCAGTCTCAATTCTTCGGGATAGGAACGATGGAATCGCCCGTGTCGAGAGCCTCGATACCGGAAAGCCATTTTCTGAGACAAGCACTCTCGATGTAGCCACTGGTGCTGATGTCCTGGAATATTTTGCTGGTGCTTGTCTGAGCGGCCTGGAGGGGAAAATGGTTCGATTACGGGAGAAGGCGTGGTTCTATACAACCAAAGAGCCATTGGGTGTTTGTGTAGGGATTGGTGATAACTTTCTCCCTTCATTTCTATCCATTTTCTGACCATTGAAACTCTTTATAGGCGCATGGAATTATCCGATTCAGATGTACGCTTGAATACCGTTCCGGATCCCGACATGCTCCGCACTCCACGCCCATCTCATTCCTCCTCCCTCTTCTGACCCTGGGTTCTCGCATGTCTTCGATATTTCAATTTCTAACTGTTTTTTATTTTCCAGAGCACTTTGGAAATGTGCACCTGCTCTAGCAGCAGGAAATACTTTCATCTTCAAACCATCGGAAGTTACACCCCTCACCGCAAACATCCTTGCCGAGGTTTTTACAGCTGCCGGCCTTCCCAGCGGGGTATTCAATGTTGTGCATGGAAGCGGGGGTGTGGGGGCTTGGCTTAGCAACTGTTCGGGAGTAGCTAAAATGTCCGTCTTCTCCTCCGCATATCAGTCCTCGCTAACCGAACCTTGCAGCTCATTCACCGGTCAAGTGTCAACTGGGAAAAAGGTTTACGCCTCTGCCGCCGGCTCATCGCTCAAAAGTGTTACGTTGGAACTGGGAGGAAAATCCCCGTTCATCGTATTACCCGAGGCCGACCTGAGTCTAGCCGCCGACGCTGCCATGGTTGCAAATTTTTACTCTTGCGGTCAGGTGTGCACGAACGGTACCAGGGTCTTTGTCCATTCATCCATCAAATCCAAATTCGAGAAGCTTTTACTAGAGAGGGTTAGGGATGGGATCCGTGCGGGAGACCCACTGGACCCCAATGTCAATTTTGGCCCGTTGGTTTCAGAAGCTCATTCTGAGAAGGTCAAAGGGTACATTCGGCATGGAGAGGAGGTTGACAAGGCACGTCTTCTCTGCGGTGGATTGAAACGGGCGGCTTCACTCCCGGATGGCAAAGGACTCGAAAAAGGGTTTTTTGTTGCCCCAACTATCTTTACCGACTGTAACGATTCCATGCTCATTTGTCGTGAAGAGATATTTGGCCCAGTCTTATCCATCCTTACCTATGAGACGGAAGAGGAGGTTATCCGCAGAGCCAATGATACGGAATTGGGATTAGCAGCGGGCGTTTTCACCAAGGATATAGACGCCGCGCACAGGGTGATCGGGAGGATGAACGCGGGTATCTGCTGGATCAACACCTGGGGTGAATCGCCAGCGGAGATGCCGGCGGGCGGATGGGGATTAAGCGGTGTGGGGGTTGAGAATGGCAGTGAAGCATTGTCGCAGTTTGTGAGGACCCGAAGCGTGTTGGTGGAAAGTGGCCCATTCCCGGCTGTATTCTCCGCATCTTAGGTCTCAAATCCCATTCTTTGGGCTAGTTATATTGCTATAGTCACATACGGTCCCTCGCTTACCAGAGCTGAACAGGGATTCTGGCAGGCAATAGTTAGATGGGCTTTGTCACTGGGCATGTGTAGATCACTGCGAGAGGCTGCCTACAGAATATCAGTCGTCGCCATATGGCTACTGCAGTTATCACAAGGCGTGTCTTTTCTAATGTGCGTGCGATAGAACCGATAATTTACAATAGTGATCCGTTCAATTACTTTTGACTCGCTGAACCCTGAAACCCAGAAATCATCTACTCATATAGTCTAGCCTGGAGGAAGGAAGGACACTGGCGCCGTAGGATCTTGGATGTAATCTAGAAAGGGTCTCGGTATATTTTCTAACACTGAGCCAAAATCTGGAGAGCGAACCCCTGTGTCCGAACTTGTACTGTACTGCCCGCTGGGGTTGGCCCACATTTAAGAATGCGGAAACCTAGAACCATGTGCTCGTGTGTAAAATTGGCGGGGGAACCTTTTTTGTCGCTATCCTCCACTTCTTAACAAAACAGTTGGCGGGCGGCCTCGCTGCAGTGGGGTGGAGGACTTCCCGTGGGAATCTGGAAGAGGTTTAGAAGTGGTCTTGGCATATATTCACGCCAAAATCTAGAAAATCAACATTCTAAGTTTTCTAAAATCTGAACCACCACCCCCCCCCCTGGTTCCGATTTGAAAGGGTTCAGAAACCTGGAAACTTGTATACAATTGGTCAGCCAGCCCTAAGGCTACAATTCCCGACACATTAAGCCCAGTTCTCAAAATGAAGATCTAACAAGCTACATACCGCGAGACACAAATCCTATGAAAAAGAATCTCCTATCATACTTGTATCTATCTGGTTTCATATGCGGGGTTTTGTTTTCCCGCAATGATCGTGATCTGGAAATTTTTGGAAAAAATGTTTTTTTTTTTCCTGGGGGGGGCGACCTGTGAGCCCGGATTGCTGCTCCGGGCTCCAGATTTTTTTCCAGATTCCTACGGGAAGTTCCTCCAATGTTATTGAAAATCGTTTCCTAGTTAAAGTTGGTAGTTTTCTCGTGGGCAATATCGTTTGACTGCAGCGCTCGCGACCCCGGAAACCTAGACTATCCCTGTTGCTACCGAAGTAGTCGGTGCTCCAGGCCTCGGTCCTGAATCTCGGGCTTTTCTCTTCTAAACACTGGCGGGAAGTTCGTGGTTCGTTTTATAAAAGTGAAATTCTATAAAACTTTTCTACACCTCCTAGTCTATCGAGAGTAAAGTACATGGAAGGAACAGAGCCCCCATCGTAATACCTAATGCCCCTAGCATGCGTGATTGCGCTGTAAAGAAACAGCAAATCACCCTAAGCCAGTGCTTTAGCGGTAGTACTCAACAAAGTAACCCTTCTTGTTCTTGTCACCGCATCCGCAGTGATCATCCTCATCCTCCTTCTTCTCCTTCTTCTCCTTCTTCTCCTTCTTGTCCTTGTCTTTCTTCTCCTTCTTCTCCTTTTCATGCTTGTCCTTTTCATACTTCTTATCGGTCTCGCACTTCTCGCACTTCTTGAAATCCTCCTCCTCTTTGCATTTCTTCTTTTCTTCCTCCTCCGAGCAACGGAACCAGTCCTTCTTGGCAGCCTGTTTGTCCTTCTTGTGCTCGTCCTCGTGGAACTTCTTGTTCATGTCGCGGTAGTAGCCGTAGGCTTTGTCGTACTTGATCCCCTTGTCGAACCCTGTCCATCCATCCACCCATCAGCCACAGCTGGAATTACCAAAAGAAAAGAAGGAGGAATTACCGAATCCCTCCTCAAAGCAACACTGCTGATCACAAACTTCCTCACTCTTAGACTCAGCACACTCCTCACACTTCCTGGATTCCTCTTCCTTCTCCTTCTCCTTCTCCTTCTTGAAAAGTTCCTCTTCATCCTCCTCAACCTTCTTGTAGAACTTATCCTTATCGTGCTTGGACTCCTTCTTATCCTTATCGTGCTTGGACTCCTTCTCCCACTTCTTCTCCTTCTTGTAATCGTCCTCATCCTTCTTCTTTCCTCTTCCCTTGCCTCCGTCATATCCACCGTCGTAGTAGACAAAGTCCTTTCCGTACGGGGGGCTCTTGGGAGTGCGGTGGTAGCGCTTCTCATCGTAGAATTCCGGGAGGAAGGAGTAGCGCTCAGGCTCCTTCTCGCGGTGGTGGGCGTAGCCGTCGACCTTATGGTCGGATCCCGGAGCCGGGGCGGGGGCTGCGCTAGCAGTGAGAGCGCTCATGGCGAGGAGGAAAAGGGTTGGAGCGTGCATTTTGGAATGAATGAAGTTGTTGTAATGAGTGATTGTGATTGTGATAAAGAAGGTAGTGTGAGATGCGGGAGGGAAGTAGAGTTGGGCGGCGAGGATGGGGTTTTATAGGAAGTCGTATCGCACTGTATGTCATTTAAGATCTTAGCGAGTGGGTGATCAAACGCCTATAGTTTGGTACCCTTCGCTTTCATTCGCCATTTCGCTAACTATTCGCTGCGTAGCCTATAGACTGTGAACCGCCTGTTATTCCTCAGGACTTTGTCGACAGCGAATGTACTCCTTTCGTCAGGTTTACAACAAACCCCAAGACATCCCCACAATTCCGGCCACAGCCTTGGCCATTATGCATTCCTTCTCAGCCGGCTTTTCCAATCCGGCCGGCAGCCGCAGCCCGGGCCGTGGCGAGTGATGCCCGATGATTATCTTGTGGTGAGAAAATAAGTGCTCAACTGTCTCCGGGCATGACAAGAGGTGTTGTAACAGGGTCTCCTTCATGTGAGAAAAAGAGATAGTTCAGGAAGGTTCGATTCGTCTTCGTATGGATGAGAGATGTTGGCCGGCGTTTATACTCAGTTGTGACATAACGCCTGTCGTTACTGTTAAATTAGGTGAGCCTGGAGGTCGAAGCTAGGTGCTAGCAGCGGACGTTTTTATTTTTATTCTTATTTCTATTTGCTCAAGTCGGAGGTTCGGTTATATTATAGGTAGAATCCGGCGAGGCTAATGGCTCTGAAACGGGCACCTGGCTTAGCTTTTGACTGGGAGACAAAAGCGCTCAGTCGTACCATCTCCTGCCATACTCGCAGCTGCAAACCCATCCTAATTCCAACCGATAGCTTAGCACAAATCAAGTCTAGCCCAGGAACCGTCCAGTCCCAACCACAATCACAAGGGCGTCGAATCGAAAAAAAAAACTAACCAGATCGGGCGCAAGGCCCATTTCCCCTCCAACAACAAAACCCGAAATATCTAGTTCCTCCCGGGACTAACTCCCCACCCCCGCAACCCACTACCGTGCAACCGTCCCGACCCGCCCTCCGGACGATCCCCCAGACTAACCTCGGAACATAAGTCTCTCCCTAAACCGGTATTGTATGCCCGCAGATCCACAAGAAGGTGCCTTCCGGGGCTAACCCAACAATTCCTCCTTCAAATTACCAACATCTGCGCAACAACCCAGACACAGATGGTGCTAAAGATTAGCAACCTCCCCCATGACGTCCTACTCCTTCTTAAGCAGAACTATTAGCCGCGCGAACCCCGGCCCCATCCGGTGAGGTGCATATCCCGATCATTTCGGGTTCCAAGCCTCCGCGCAGGCCATCGAGGAGGGGGTTTGGGCTGGGTTATTTTGGACTTTGCGGGGTTTCTACAGTATTAGTGTGATGGGGGAAGTAGAAGGGGGTGGAAGAGGTTGGGGTGTTGATGGAGCCGCATGGGAGCGATCTATCTCGTAGAACAAGGTGGAGTAAACCAGAAGCCCACTAGCCGTGACTAATGCCGGTATGGTATGGGCTTGGGGATTAGCTCGGTGTGGTAGTAGGGGACCAGGGGTCTTACATGGAAGCATGGTACTTTGGAGAACCGCGAGAAATTTTTCCGGAAGGGACTTCTGAGCGCCAAGCGTTACCCGGTGATGGATCTGGGGTGGCCTACTCTTTGATGGCTTGGTAAGTTATTGTAGGTATTAATAGTAGCGAGACAAAAAATTCAATCGTCACGAGTTCCTCTCTGTCGCAATTATAGTCAGATTTTGCGAGTATCAAACTCTGCTTTCCAATGCACAAAAAAATAAAATAACCAAGTGTCTGAATGCCATGACACCTTTTTCTCAATCTTTATCCGTCCTGCGCACGGAGGGAAGTTATTTGCGCAAGAATCACTGCCATACCGGTACGAGTAGTATGATGGGTATGGTAGATTATAATAGGTGGTTGGAGGAGTCATCTGGTATCACTCCGTCCAAAGAAAAGCAGGGAAATCTTCAGGCTACCCATATTATGTTCTTGGGGAGTTTGGGGTGATATAATTTTCCCCGTCTACCCCACAAATCTTTCGCTAAGATTGTTGGGCTTTGCTGGCCGGAAAGGCCTAGTCCTTGGTATGGGGTGTCTTCTCGCCCGTTATCCGATGGACTGCGCTCGTACTGCTTCCGGTGTCGGGAAACATTGGGTGGGAGCAGTAGGAAAACACATCAGATCAGGTATCCTACACAACGTGAAAAATCCCCTGGTACACACGGGAGACTGCTCGTACTACTTTGGCATGCACTCCCGGTGTGGGTAGGCTCGGGGGGCCGTGGGGTGGATTGGAGCTAAGGGATTGACGTCTATCTGACGGAGGTTTTTAGAGTATCCATGTTGTCACTGAAGGTCTGCGAGCTCTCCCAAGGAGGGGTCCCAAGTATTCAATCCCAGGAAATCTGGGAGTAACGTGCTAATTCCATCCTCTGCCACCGCCATAAGTAACCACTACCACTCTGCCAATTCTACTTCTCCTTGGAACCTCGAATCTCTATCTTAACCTTCTTTATATCGAACTTTGCTCCCTCGAATTCAATCTCCGCATCTTTAACCTTAATTTTTGCAAAGTCCATCTCAATATTCACTCCTTCCATCTCGACGGTACCCCCTTGCGCCCTGACCCTATTCACTCGCTCTCTAAAATTTCCGTCCCCGTCGCGTTCATCTTCGGTAGCATCCTCGATATCACCAGCATCTTTTTTGCTCCTTTTAACCATCTCCGCGAGCACCAGTCCGGCATTGTCAATACCAACGTCTAACTCCCTCTTACGCGGGTCGTTCACTTCTTTAATCTTGACTTTTCCTTGCTTCATCCCCTCCTCGCTCAGGACAACAGCGAATTGACAAGTTGGTTCTGGCATTTCTTTGTACAGGAATTCCGCCTATAAAGGTTAACAGGGTCCGTCTCTTGGAGGTTATAAGGGCTGGACCTTAATTCCAGCATCCCAAAGTCGCCTGCACACCCGCATTCTCTCCATCAGAAAATCACCGCCGATAGCCATGACATAAGCATCCACCTCGGTCTCCCGGACCTGGTCCGCAGGAACTCTTGCTTGTATAATTTTGAAAATATCCTCTAGTTTAAATTCGATCCCGGTGATTGGAAAAGTAGTCTTGTAGAGATACCCACTCCACTGGCAGTAGCTACCACCGGATGCAATTTGCATGCTATCAATTGTCGTCCCGGCTGACTTGATTGAAAGTGGAAGTGTTACAACCTCATACACTAAACCCATGTCAAGAAAGTCGGGGCGGGTAAGCGACAGGTCAAAAGCGATCTTTGGCATGACCCCAAGTATCTCTAAAAAGTCGAAGAAGTTCTTCATCTCGTTGATCCCCTTGGAAAAGGAGACGTTTTTTGTAAGCCCCTCATCAAGTAGTAGGTCGTAAAGCAGATGTCTGCCTCCTTGCCTCTAGTTAGATAAGTGCCGCAGGATAGTTGCGCGCGATGCACACCTGTTTTCGCAACGTAGCCCCCGAGTTTATCAGCTATTGCCTCCGGAAGCTCCAAATTTGTAGTCATGTCTAGATATACCTCGTCCCAGGATGTCTTCGCGCGTAGTTAGAAAATAATCTTTTAAAAGATGGGGTCGAGCCCTAGGAGGGCCATAGATACCAATAGCATTTCACGGAGTGAGATATACCTTGCTGATATTGTTTATCGCCTTCGCCAGCCTCCGCCACAGCTTCTCGGGCACCCGACACACCTCCAATAGCCCTCTTGAGATAAGAGAATGATTAATCTTGATAGAGTAAGCCCCTAATTTAAGCCCGTCTAGAACTTCCAAAGTAACCCTGAGTATCTCCGCCTCTGCAAGTAGTCCATCAGACGCTCCAACAATGCTAAAATGACACTTCATCCTCTCCTCCGTAATGATTCTGCTAAACCCATCCGCGACCCGCCGGTATTCCTTCCCGACCTGATATATCTTCGCAGACTGAATGCCCCGCATCGCCAGCCACCTGGTGAGCGAGTCTCTAAGGGAATATCTCAACGCGGCGAGCTCCCCTCCTTGATCCGCCAGTTTGCGAATCGGAGATGCATCCTGTCCCGATATTGTCGGATTTAACAGCTCAAAAACGCTGAAGCTTGGTCACTACTCTTGCCCCAGCTCAATACCACTTATTTGTTTTCAAAACTGAAAGGGAGCTTGGTGCCTTACGGTGTATCAACTGTTGCTGCTCCGTGTCGCTTGAAAACTTCAACCATCGACGATATGATCTTGTCGCGAATTATTATGTCTTTGCCGGACCAGTCGCGTGCGCCCTGTGGGGCCTTCACGTCAAGTGGCCTTTTATCGGTGGTAGCCATTATCTCTGGCGATGGCGCTGGAGTTGATTGAACACGATTTTGCGATGGGATGGAGGGGGGGCATTGGAGATGAGCGGGGTACAGTACGGGTATTTCCGCCCTGTCGCAAAGCCTCAAAGGTGGCGTCGTGCCTCTCACGGGGTGGCAGACAAACCTAACACACATACTATGAAGTGGTCTGTATACCACAAACCATGATACTTTATTCAGGAATACGGGGGAATTAGCCAAAAAAAAAAACGAGCCCTCGATGCAAGATAATCGCGGTGCTCTAACAAAAAGCGCGGGCAAACAAATGGGCCGGCCACCCGCTAGGCTGGTACAGGCACAAAACGTTGCTGCACTTGCGCAACCACAAATTATCACAACATATCACTCGTTAGTAGCTCCCCTCAGTTTTTGAACATAACTCCTAAATCTAGCTGCATCCAACAACAGTTCAGGGAATCAGAGAAGCTGGCCTTTCTGTTCCGGCTCTAATGCTATCTGTAGTGAGTCACCTCGTCTCTCTCTACCCTTAAGCGAATGCTGACCGACCATTACACCTAGACAGAGAGCGAAGTCCATCTCCTTGTACGATACGGAAATATGTTTCAAAGCTGCTCGAGATTTAGGTTTATAATTTCTAAGGTCTCGAGCTGTCACTCACACGATCCAGGGAGAAAATGGGGCAGTTAATATCTTTTTTCGGCTGTCCTTGCGGACGAAGTGGAGCCCCGTCCAATGGCACCTGCTAGGTAACTTGTAGCGGTTTCAGGGCCACCCAGTTACGGATCATTGGCTGTTAAATTTCACTTGATTTTGACCCCTAAAGATATTGGAAGGTTAGGCCATTCCTACTCTCTCGACCACCTGCAACCCTTCTCCGAGATACCCGGAAGATCCTAGTAGGGGTCACTAAGGCACGATCGAGATGTGTTTGAAGTTTTCTAGCCGCAATTTCGGCCTGCTAATACCGGAAGCCATTCCACCATGATTCACAGTTCCTAGGAGGGCTGGGTGTAGAGGCTTTAGCAGGTTTCGCTTGCTGAGGTTCGCCGTCGGCTGATGAAAAAACGAGCAACGACAACCCCTGACCAACAATGCTGAGGTTATCCCAAGAGGTCACCGCAGGGCAGCGGAAGAGGAAAGATATACATTCCGCCCCAGCATAAAGCACCAGACAGCCATAAGGGCGCTTCGTACCTCACCCCATAGTCTGTCAATTTTGTCGTGGCCATCCTCATTTAAACCCCACCTTAAAACGGGCTTGCTCGTGTTAGGGCAGCCTTCGGTATCCCATTGCCCCTAGAGAGGAATCCACGCCCCCAGGTAATCTCGCAATCCAGACTAAAACAGCTGTCGATGGATCCCTTCTTATTCCTAAGCTCTCATTGAGGAGTGGTAGTGTAGTTGAAACGCCATCTCCGGTGGCCCCCCCGGTACCTTGCCTTCTCTCTTTTCCAGTTTACATGCATAGCAAAAAGGGTGATTATGGTGCGATTAACACGAAAGCTCTTTTAAAAGGTTCCGATAAGAGGACATCCAGCCCTGCGCCTAAACAGGACAAGCATGCCAGTATGATATCCCATTCCAACCCCCGAAACCTTAGTGCTAATGGATCACAACGCACCCATACAATTATTAGCCCGACCCACAAGAAAGCAAGCCACCGGGAATCGCCCACCCCATCACTGAAACTCCTTCTCTATCCTGACACTGGCCGAACCCTAAAACCAGTTCTCCGTGACGCAATTGATTACAGGGTTCGACTGTCAATCTAGAGGTTGGTAGGCTCAAGCCTCCCTGGGGAAGTTATTCTCTTCCTGCATCCAGCGGTCTTTCCCCGGCCTGCCATTCCCGAAGAATCTGGAGTATCGGCTGACTGGGTCCTTTCTTCACTCTAGATGATAGTGTATTCTAGCCCACTAGCAGGTTCTGCTCAACTAGGAGTTACCTCAGCCAGGGCTTGCCTACGCGATAGGGAAACTCTCGCTGAGTCTCGCAGGGACCATAGGACAATCTTAAAAGTGGAATTATTCTCTAGGCTATCTAGCACAAATCCCATCAGGGGCAACGCCCGAGTTCCTCGGAAAGCCACTTAAAAAGTTGTATCTATGTGAATAGCTCAGGTAGCCGCAGAAGATGCGATTAAGCAGGACTTCGAACCCTCGTTGTATAATCCCAGCGCGGACACTCAGAAGCTCATGGTTTGTGTAAAATTCTATCCCCTGTCAACCGCTCCTAAAAGGCGATGAGATGGAACTGTCAAGCTATGCCCAAACTAATTTGGCTCATAATAAATTTGTTCGTGGATTCAAAGGTACCAGTTACCCATTGAGCGCTCCCATAATCCCTGACCTCTGGACCTTATCTTGCCCAGAGATACGAACGGGGGTCTAAGCCTACAGGTGCTAATATGAAAGTGATGTCCCCGAGCGATAAAAGGGATAGAAGAAATACCGAATTCACCTCTTAATATCCTCTCACGACCGGAGTTCTACAAGTAACAATCTGCTCGGAGCCCCACAGAATATCTCCCCTTCCTATCCGCCGCACACTCCACCCATTTTGTGGTTTACCTTTCCGAATCGGAGTGCGAACCTGAAAATTATTCTATAACCCCCACTGCTGGCGGTGCCACCGTTATCCCTAGTCTATCCCCTCCGCGGAAGCTGTTGGAACGCGATAGGCAGTGTCACAAACAAAGCGCAGTTTTCCCTTTTTTATATTTCCATGTGTACGTTATTCACTTGGTCGAGTGCCAGATTGGGGCACTATCCCATGACTTAGCCCCTACTAGAATTCTCGCTATTGGATCACTAGTTGGCGGGTGCAGAACTTTCCCAGGTGGGGTAGCTAGAGTTGGGCGATTCCGGGGGGGGGGTGGTTGGCTGATAAATTAGGCTGAAAGCTAAGATTATTGGTGTGTAGATATTGGAAATTATCAAAGGACTTATACCTTCTGTGAGGCATGTCATATAGTTGTGTTATTGACCAGGCGGATACCCATCCCGCCGTTGCATTAGCACCGACTCTTTCAGTAGGGTAGGGGAAGGCTTGAAATCCAAATCCGCTCCTAGAGAGGATGGTTGGATACAAAAACCAAAAGCTTTAGAATTGAATTATCAGGGCTAAGCTCCCCCGAGACCATCTTCATTCACCCTGCCATTCGAGATCAATCACCTGTCAAAAAATGTTGAAACATACTTCTGGCACTACTGTGGTGTCACTCACACTGTTTGTTTTTTCTCCTTGCATCAAACCTTATCATACCTCTACATCTCCGGCACTGTTGAAGATACCTCCTTGCATTTCCCTCATTCTTCTTTTATTGTTATTGTTATTGTTATTGTTCGCTCGACCAATTTGTCTCGCTCCCCAATGGTAGATAGTCAGGGCTGCTCGCCCTTCTCTTTGAGATAGTTAACGGTGCTTAGTTTTTCCCTCAAGCAATCAATCACTTCTTCATCATCTCGTACTATCATTCCATTCAATATTTCCACAACAAAAAACTAGAAATATTTACGAGTGATGAACCATGACTAAACCAATCCGAACATTGAAAGTGTTATCTACCCCTTCTAAAAGGTTAATGGGCACGAATCCCGAACTTTAATACGCCATATTGAGAGCCACAGCTATAGTGCTTCTCCACTACCATGGCCCCGGGGCCCCAAAACCAGCAGAGAGCTACTCCAGGGCAACACACCAATCCACACCTGCATGGAGACTAAAAAAAACCCCCTCCGAGCACTTCCCAGAAGCGTGAAACTCCCATCTATCTCCCACAAAAACTGCCGTTGTGACCTTGTTACCCCTAGAGCACCCCAGGATGGGAGGAAAGATACCAAAAAGGTACTTCCCCGGGAAGGCTTGAACTTCCAACCTCTCGATTAACAGTCGAACGCGCTAACCAATTGCGCCACGGAGAATTGATGTTTGAAGGCCAATTTTGGCGCTCAGGAATTACAATGCATGATCAAGCTGGATCCCGGGGGAAAGGTAGATTTCGGGAAAGCCCGGTATTACTGTATTATATATATAAATGATAGCGTTTTGGAAGACCTCGAGAACCCTGGCTCGATCCGTGGCCGAATTGATATTCTGTGGGTGTGAGATATTTTCGAAGGCCCCAGCCAATAGAATGCTACACCAGTATTAATCCCTCCCTAAACCTGGCAAACAACCTGGCCTGGCTTCATTACAGCGTCAGGAGCCAATTTTGCTCGTAATGTGCAGGCTATCTAACCACAGCTCCCTCGACGAAATTGGCATCAGATCTACTCACATCTACCCTCCAAATCCACAATATATCGTCCAGCTGAATAGAAACACAATCTCTCATGCACATAAAAATAAACCCCGTATCCAAAGCCCAACACGCAACCTCCAACCTTGCGATCTAGTCAGCAAGCTAACTAACTGAAAATCCTATTCCAATATTTCATGAATTCATTCCTATTTATCATCGTTAGCAGGATATCCAAATCAGCATGACAAGAGAGGGAGGAAGCGAGAAAAGTCGGATATGACTTACCGAGGCGGGGTGGGGCAGTAATCTCTATCGTACTGATCTATCTCGTCCTTATCTTGAAATAAGTCTATGTCTTCGGCCCTCCGCCACTTTGTCTTGTGTACTATCTTCCAGCCGATAAACAGCACTGGCACGACCCCAATCATAAGGTATGAGAATAAGAAAGTGGTGATGTCCCAGCGCCCCGGGAGGAAGACGGCGTATCCACTAACGAAGCACATGAGTGTTGTAGCAGTGAGGGAGTACCAAGCGAAGTAGGGCTGTAAGAATCCCTTGTGCGGTAGTGAGTCGCGTGAAATGCCTTGCGCCTCAAGCCCCTTCTTGAATTTTATGAAAGTGAAGGTCATGACAGAGAAGTTTATTAATTGAGACGCGGTAACCAGGTTAACAAACCATTGGAGGACTACCGCTGCATTGTTGGAGACTTGGAGGAATGATAGGAGGGCAATTGCTATGACAACTGCTACAGAGTATATAGGCACGCCGCCCTTTGTGCACTGTGCCAATATTCTAGGCGCCTTGCCTTCCAAGGCTAACACCCCATATATTGTTAGATAAGAAAGGCGGGGGGTATTTCAAGTCACTTACCAAGCCCATATAAACTTCTGCTAGCGCAGTATACAAAGGAATTTCCTGCTGAGAATGCCGAAGTCAAAACTAGCGCATTAACAATATGCGGCAGAACCGGAATCTGGAGGCGATCCATCGCAACTACATAGGGTGAGGCAGCCGCTCCCGGCTTCCCCTCTTTAAACGCCGCAGTCATAGCAGGGTCGTTGTAGGGGACGACAATACCGGCAGCCAAGGAGCCCATAACGAAGAAGAAAGTGAGACGGTAAAACACTCCTTTGTAGGCTTTCGGGAGAACAACTCTTGGATTTTCCGCTTCTCCTGCCGCCATAGATACAGCGTCGGGCCCGGCAATGGTGAATGATGCTTGGATGAGGCATGCGAGGAAACCGAGAAAGCGACCTAAATCACCAGTCTTGATATGCTCCGCGAATGGTCCGGGGTCCCTCCAATATCGAAACCCGTAGCGATCCTTCAGCGGGTTTCCGCCTAACATAGTCACGAAGGTAAATGCGATTAACCCGACGATAAGGATGACCTTTCCGAGGGCCAACCAAAATTCGCATTCACCGTACCACGAGACGCCAAATATGTTTATCACTCTGTCATAAGACAGGAACCCATCACAGTCCAATTCTTAGTAGACCTTTCATTGGGGAACGGGGGGTTTACTGGGAAAATCCTCTGGATGGGTACAGCACAAGAAGACTCACGCGTAAGAGATCAGAATAACGGCGATAACGATTCCCACATGAATCTCATCGGTCCAATAGCGAATAATCACATTGCAAGCCACTACTTCGAACGGCACGAGGGCTGCCACAAAAACGAAAAAGTTGTACCCGGCAGCGAAACCAAAAGCATCATCCACGAAACGACCAGAAAGACGAATAAATGGTGATGATATTGGCAAATATGTGACCATTTCCGCCATGGAATTTGTAACGCCCAGAATCACGGTGCACCTAATTCTCGCGCAAAAATGTGAGAGCTACACTCCACAATCTGAACCAGACCGGATTGCTCGCCCCCTTCAAAGAACCCAATTCGATCTCAATTAATGGGTTTCTGAGGGAATCTTTTGCCGGGAAGCCTCCTAAGGGGCAAGGAGAGACGGCGCTCATTCGCAGTCACTCCATAATGTTATGCCCAAAATAAATAAATAAATAAATAACGTACCAGAATGTGAAAGCAATAAACAAATTTGCGGGTCCTCCTTGCATTAACCCCGCTCCAATGGAGACAAATAGAGCCGTTCCTATTGTTCCACCAATACTAAACAATTGAATGTGTCTTGGTTTGAGTTTTCGGTGGGTATGATCATAACTCGGTGGTGCCGATCCTATCTCTTCAATTTCGTAAATACTAGGTAGCTCGGCCTCCTCGGTGTCTATTTACTTACTAATCGAGATGTGTTCAGGAGGGCTCTCTTCTGTAAGACGTTGCTCTGGCTTCGAGGAGCCATCTCCAGCGCTGAAAGAAGAGGATGCCATTTTCAAGAGCCAGCCACGAAGTGAGAAAGGTGAGGGTACCTGAGGGGAAAGGGTCCGTAGGTGAAAGGGTCTGTAGTTGTTAGAAACCAGAAACTTTAGGTTCTTGGGACATTATAAACGGACCAACGGAGCATGGCCCCGATTTAGGACTGAAGCCAGAGGCTCAAGCGGGGGAACCAGTTTCCATCATCATTACCGTCATGCGTGAAGTTGCATACTTTGCATGGGAATTGCCACCCCCCGGTGTCCAACCCCAAATATTTGGTGCGAGCACACCAGTCCTATCAAGTCTCCGGATCTAGTATAATATATTTTTCCCTACCATTTTGTCCATTTGATACGGTAGCGCTTAGGGAAGCCGTGCAAAGGCCCCACGCTTAATCCTGTGCAGTAGGTGACCTCCATTCTAGGTAGCACAACAGCGCAAGTGTCGCCAAGTTTTCTGGGCTAGCGTACTCCATTTCACCCCCAGCATTAGCAAGTGTTTCTGAAGGGGTATTTCGGAGGGATCAGGAAACGGCCACGTATCGACCCAGTGATAGTTCTATGGTAGCGGGTTGCAGACTTGCAAGGAATTATGGGGTATCAATGAAAATCATGTCGCGGATGCACTCCCGCTCACACTATACAACACTATACCGGGCAATGCAAATCCCACGCCGGACATAGTCGGTTTCGAACCACCCTAGCCCAACAACTGGGACAACCCCAAGCTCGAGATCTTCAGTAAAAGCGTTTTTTTAATGATTGCTTAGAGAATTACATGTTGAAATTCCGTTATATTTCCTATGTGCATTTCATAACACTACCGTGTATTCTTTTACTTAGTTTGTGTTTCGGCTCCACCTGTACACCGCTTACATTACTACAGCTAAGATATATATTATGGTGTTTTATTGATTGTTTTAGGATAATATTTGGGGATTTAACATGTGCTTTTCTATCCGGTGTTAAGGATTTTATGCATCTCTTATGCACTATTATTGGTCATGATATTTCTAATATTCACCTCACACCCTCATAGTTTCACGCACATTGTTTAGGATTACTTGGCAGGATTTCAGGGTCAAACATGTTCGCACTTATGTTTCTTACATAGTTTTCCCTATATTTCTTTCATACATATGGGCGCACACT
>Ga0307517_10001223_pt1 | contig 43175 bp, 21 predicted proteins | sample 23_EM_MG_FD_194515 | JGI IMG/M metagenome (GOLD analysis project Ga0307517, IMG submission 194515) | Populus trichocarpa ectomycorrhiza microbial communities from riparian zone in the Pacific Northwest, United States - 23_EM | ecosystem: Host-associated > Plants > Roots > Unclassified | place...
TTGTTGTCACAGTATTTGAAAAAAAGGCATGCAATATGTTATTGTATTAATATTTTTTTAAAAAAAATATCATCTAAAATATATTATATTTTGAGTAAATAATAATTATTTTTTATTAGAAAATATGTTAACAAAATCTTACTCGTAATTTAGCGTTGACTGATAATATAATTTCTAACTATTTAGAAGAATTAAAAGAGAAGAGTTTGCTTGTGATTGTCGTATACCCTTACCCTTGAACTGCTGTGGCAGCTAAATGAGAGGTGCAGAAAAGATTAATGTTTTTATTAAAGATGAGGACGGTGCCAGGGAATATAAATTTGACGTGTAAATAAACTGCAATGAAGGCCTGCCGTGATGCCAACTAACCAGTGGATTGCGTCCCGTTTAAAAATGTAAATTAACCCGTTTTTTAAAACAAATTAATTTTTTTATTTAAAATTATTTTTTTAATTATTTTTAAATCTTTTTTATATATTAGTATTAAAAATAATTTTTAAAAAATAAAAAAAATATTATCTTGATGTATTTCTAAATAAAAAACACTTTAAACTTTAATCGCAATTACAATCTCAAACAGGCCTGCAATGTAAAATATTTTGCAAAGTAGGTATTCCTTAACTTGTTTTTTATTTTTTTAAATTTATTTTTAATATTAAAATATTAATCTTAGAATAAAAAATTTAAATTTTTATTTTTAAAAAAAAGTTGAATTTGAACTTGAAACAAATAATAATAATAAATTGTAGTTGATCTCCGCGCTGCTAGTATTAAAGCCTGGTTTCGATCCAGGACCCGTGGGCTACGGAGCCATCACGCCTGGTCCTGTAAGGGGAGTAAGAAAAAGAAGAAGAAAGGAATCTCACATTTACTCCTAATGCATTATCCTAATATTTTTTAATTTTATCTTTCTTTAAAGTGTATGGGATAGACAATGTATAACCTCTCAATCTAGTAATAATTACATATTCATCCTAGTGTTCATTAAATGTTTTCATCCAAAGCACTGAAATAAACCTCGATATATTTTAAGAGATAATTTTAATATCAAATCATAGTGAATTTCTTCTTGTTTTCTCTTCTTCACTAAATTATATAAAAGAAATATTACTATGATTTGATGTTAAAATTATTCATTATAATATATTAAAGTTTATTTTGACACTTTTAATCAGGGATGACTATGGTTAACTATGATTACAGCTTTAAATATAACCACAACCTTAACATTAATCATCAACTTTCGACTACCCATTAACCGTCCCTTTTACTTTTAAATAAGTCTAAGATAACAAATAAATTTAATAAATTCAAATAATCACATTGTTAATAACATTATGTCATTAATAATAAAAATATTATTTATTCTTTCGATTGGTTATCGTTTCGGTGGTCGTACTGTAGTTATTGACCAATCCATTACGTCTGGGATAAAATTCATAAAGACAGAAAAGACTTGGGACTCAATTGATAATTAGATATTTGTAAGGGCTAGATTGAGGTTTTAGAGAGATAGGAGTAAAGGAGATGGCTTAGACTTGGTCGGCGTACACTGGTATCGTATTGGACAACTATTTAACCATTTCCCTTTCCGAACCCCCAGACAGTAAAAACAAAAACATCGACAATCTCAAACCTCTTGCCAATTTCCAAAACCAAAAACCTAAGTTTTCATGGAATCCATTAAATTGTTCAGAGGCTATGGCAAAGTGAATCCGCACCTTGAAGATCAAAGCCCTCACCAACAACACAGTGCTTCAAAACGCCGAATCCTCATCTTCAGCGTTTCATCCATCCTCCTTTTGACTCTAATCATCGGTATAGCGCTTGCAACATTGATCCATGAGTCAAATAGTGAGCCAGATGAATCCCCGTATCTCTCCTCATCAAACCCAGCTGAGTCGATCAAAACGGTCTGTGACGTGACTCTGTATCCATCCTCCTGCTTCACAAGCATATCCTCTCTTAACATCTCAACTAAACCTGACCCAGAAGTCATCTTCAAGCTCTCTCTCCAAGTCTCCATTGCAGAACTCAAGAACCTCTCTTCTTTATTGAGTAGTTTCAATGATGTTAACTCTCAGGCTGCTTTGAAAGATTGTGTGAGTCAGTTTGATGATTCCCTGAGTAAACTCAACGATTCTTTGTCGGCCATGGAGGTTGGACCTGGAGAGAAGATGTTGAATTTGGAAAAGGTCAACGACATCCGGACATGGATCAGTGCTGCTATGACAGATCAAGATACTTGCATAGACGGTTTGGAGGAGATGGGATCGAAGTTTCTTGATGAGATCAAGGCCAAGATAGAGAGATCTAAGGAGTTCTTGAGTATTAGCTTGGCTATCATTGCTAAGATGCAAGCTCTTCTTGAAAAATTTGATCTAAAAATGCATTGACATTTTTTTCTTCTGCAGGTTCTCATTTTTGTTTGATGCCAAATCTGCCGTTTGAAATATGTAATTGAAAGATGATATGTGTGTAAATAAATGATCAATAAATGTAAAATATTTTTGTGATCTGATAACTCTGCTCGGGTCATCCAAATTCAATGTTTATGACAAGAAGAAACGTTTAACAACTCAGAGACTAGTGATTAGTTAAAAAGTTTTATCATATGCTGTGTGAATGGGAGGTAGACATCATACATGTAATGACTGGCAAGCTAATCTGTTGTTCAAACAAAATCTGTACACCTCTCTGCTTCTACTTCCTATATAGCATATATACTTGAATAACTGCTAGTGCTAGAGAAAGGCAATTTAATCGAAGAGAAATCTTAAAGGTTGTTCTTGTGTGGGTGAGTCGGATTCATCATGAACGTAGGTTTTGGAGCAAAACTTCTGCAGCCATTTATTCCCACCAAACCTTTGTTTGATCATATTCATTGGCGTAGGAACATCCTTATCCGGTAGAGTTTAATTCTGTGGTTCGGCAGGGTTCAAAATGTTGCCAAAATCGGACCACCTAGCGATTTCTGGGTAGAAGCATGAGTGCTTGCTGTGGTATTTTTATCATTCCTGCAAGTTTGCGAAACATGAACACTGAATATGGAATTGTGCAGGTTAAAATAAAATGGTCGAAAACATGTTTTGTTCCCTGGTCTTTAAGGGTAATCTCAAGCAACTTCTCTCATGTAAATCTTGCTATCATTTTTAGCTGCAACAACTGTCCTACAAGGACGAATAGCTCTAAGATAATCACAGCATCTTTGCTTGTATGATCATTTTCTTTTAGCTCAAAGCATTGTCCTTTGAGTTGGGACTTTGGGGGTGGAGATTTATCAAGAAAGGAAAATATGAGAAATGACTTTGAACATTCTCAAGATATAATTCTTAATTTCAGGCCTTCCTTTCTGTTTTATAATCCATAAAGAAAGGGATTGGATATTGCTTACACGTTCCTTGCATATCCTGGCTAAGCAACTATCAGATTTGTATTTTCTTCAAGGAAATTGCATGAATAGTGAACTTAATTATAAAATTACTTAAGGTAGAAGACTCATTTAACAGAACAACAATTATGAAATTGTCAAACTTTTTAGTGATTTTACAATCTAGTTGTTCGTTACTTAAAAAAATTGTTATTATTGACTAAAGATTAAATTAAGAAGTTGAGAGATAGATATATATTAATTTATCTAATCTTATTCTGCAAGGAGCCCTTCAAAAAAAAAATCTATTTAATTGTATAGTAATAACCTTTTTTAAGAATAGTAATAATTTAAATTCCATTGAACAAAATAACCTACTAATATGATTCCTTCTTTTCTTATTAATATTTTTTTCTACAAAAAAAAATATAACTTTTTTTTTCTAGGTTCTTTATTTAATAAAAACCAAAAGTAGTTTGAAAAATATTAAAACAATTTGGAATATTTCAAATAAGGATACAAAAAGGTGTCTCTAACTAAAACCCTTTGATTTTATTAACGCACTTAATTTTATTTGGAAAAACTTTTATCAAAATGATTGTTTTTCAAATAACACCTTATCATAATTTTAAAAGCAAGTTTTAATTAAAAAAAATAATTTTCAGATAATTTTGATATGCATATATTAAAAATATAAAAATAATATATTGCAAGCGTGTAGTTACGATGAACATTTTAGCAATGTTATTAAACACGGTCTTGCAAATCAACCTGAAGACCCTCTGACCCGGTGGCTTCTTGTCTAACACATGTTTAATATCAAATTGGATGAGAGTAACCCGATGTGACCTGATTGGATTTAGCTCAAAGTCAACCCGGTCAAAATCAAGTTTGACTTCAAAAGCATTTTCAATATGGTGTTGTTTTTCAATTTTATTTAAAAAATTGAGATGATGATGTTTTGGATTGACTCCAGTTAACCTGTTAAATCTCTTATCTAGATCCTAGACCTAATTGGGTTTAGTAACTTTGTTTTATGGAATCTATTTTTTTAATTTTACAATAATAAAAATAGACTAGAATAGAAAAGTCACTAAATAAGATTCAAGAAGAAAAAAAATTCATGAAGGGTTATATAAAAAAATTGCTAATGTTATAAAAAGAATGTCATAATCTTATTAAAAAAACTAAGCAAAAATTGAATAATATTTAATAAAAAAATATCCTTAATATATTTTTTATTAATTAATATTGATGAAATTTAATTAAAATAGAAGGGGAAAAAACCATATAGGCTTTAACAAAAAAAGACCAAATATATAGGCTTGGGTGGGCCAACGTGTCTGGCGTGTATGGGCCTACAAGGCCAGTCTTATAAGCCTAACCATTTTATTTTTTTTCAAAAGAAAAAATGATTTTTTTTAAAAAAATAAAGCAAATGACGCGTTATCTACTAGCATGATCTTCAACCACCTCAAATAGCCAAAAAGTTAAGCTCCACCTTCTTCAACCAAAAAACATTTTTTTAACCTAAAAACTCAAGAAACTCTCCCACAAATCTCGATAAACTCATATCTAATCTCAACTCAACTTTTAATTAACAAAACCGAAACATAAAACTTTTTAAAAAATAAAGACCAAACAAGTATAGTTCAAAATTTTAGGGATGAATTTGGATTTCTCCATGTTTTTTTTTGTGTGAAAACAACTTTGTTTTTATCATTGTCAATTTTGATCCTTCTTCTATTAATTTTTTACAACAAACTTAAAATTATATTTTGTGAAATTTTTTTTATTTTAATGTTAAAATACTCAACAACACATCGGATACATGGGGGGCATAAATGGAAACATAAATTAACACAAAACCATGAAATTAGATTTTGAAAACATGAAATTGAAAAAGAAATTGAGCACCATGATCAAAACCATGAAATCAGATTTTGAGAAGATGAAATTGAAAAGAAATTAAGCACAATGATCAAAATGTAAGAAAATAAACAACAATTAATATGTAAAAAAATAAAAAAAATTAAGGGACTAAAAAGAAAAGAAAATTGGACATAAACAGCTGGGTGAACAATCTAATTTGAGTGTTTTGACTGTATGAATAGTAACATGACAATGAACAATCTAATTAGCTCCAAATAACGGGTACAAACAAGGCCCAGTCTACAAAAAGCTCACTAGATCCTGGGGTAATTGTTGGGTATCAAAGGTTTTTCAGGACCCAGATCAAACTGAGCTAACAAGCCTTTTTTCTTTTTTTTTGAGTTAATTACAACTTAAGTTATCTATTCATTAAACTAATTAATTAGTCCTCATAGTATACTACAGAAATTAATATTCCATTGAACAGGTTGACCATCTTCAATTTAATATATTTTTTTCAAATTTCTTCATGCTACTTAATTCTCTTTTCTTTTTTATATTTATTAGAAAAGGCAAAATAAATAAATTTAGAAAGAATAGAATTGACAGAGACTAATTATGAACAAACTTAGGAACTAAAGGGACTAAGTAATAATTCTTTTTGGTTTTTTCTTGCTACGCTTTGCTAATTGACTGAAACTAAAGCCATCTATTTGCTCTGTTTTCAACTTGTAATGATTCTCACTCTGAATCAAGGCTTAAATTGATGTCAAATGTCAAATTCAACCACAAATTGAAATCCTTCCGGGCCCTGCAAATAATAAATTTTACATGGCTCTGCTCGTAGGAAATCCCCTGGCATTTCGTCCTTAATTGAAGGTCAACCGCCTTGGCAGCACCGGCACGAAATTATGGGCTCATGGTGCGAGTCACTATGTGGAAAAAGCAGAGGCAACTGCAGAAAAAAAAAAGAAGGTTCCTGCTCTCATCCCAATAGCCAGGTCACATGATGGATCGAATGAAAAATCTTGCTGACCGTTCAAGTAATTATCGAGCCCCTTCGATTCAAGTGGGGTGGTGGGGCTTTAGCAAGTTGCAACTCATGATCTGACTTTCCTCAAAACGCATAAAATTAAGATGAGTAAATACATGTACAAGGCAAACTATGCAGCGTCGCGTTGGTTTTGAATGCATAAAAAATCTCAGTAATCAAGTTAAATTCTTTTATATTTTATGATCGAGCGATGTCTGAATCAAACTGGATCGGTTGTTATTGAATCTAGTTTGACATAAATTTGAATAAATATGTAAAAGGACTGAGATTTTGATCAAGAACTTAAAGGATATACACTGGCAATTAAAATTTAATAGGAGATCTAAAGCTGGGGTTTCAAGAACATGTAAAAGGACGAGAATTTAGGAATTGTAGAAGGTTGCTTTTATCGTGCTCCAGTTGTCCAGAACACTTGACTTGGAAGAACTTTGAATTTGAATATGGCTACAGGAAAACATTTTCGACACTATAAATCATAGAGAAAATAAAAAAGAAAGTTTGGAAAGAAAAGAAACTATTACATCTAAGATCATAAATCGAACCAATACAAACTCCAAGAAAACTGGAGTTCATTATGATCTTCACTGCTTATATGAACAGTGAAGATGCACAGGAGCTCGGTTTTGGCTGTACTCGGAAAAGTTAGGTGAGCAGATGGGGGCAATGCCAATGGATTCAAATTACAAAGCTGCTGTTAGCAGCTTGCTGGCAAGCGGTATATAACCAAAAAATACGAGATTCCTGCCATTCAATATTTCCTGCCCGTGGTCCTCCTGCAAATTCTACCGCCTTGCAAGTGGATTGTATTCAAGTAGGGGTATGCCGTATGCGTGAGAGAGCGAAAGATTCTGGTGATATCTATGATAAATCAATATATGTTTATATTGTTTAAATGAGATTTGAAATCATCCCATTCATTAATTAGAAAAACTAGAATTACCTAAAACATTTGGAAAATATTATGGTGCTTCACTTCGTATGATCAGTGAAGCACCTCAATTTTATTTTAATTTTTAAATTTCATCTTTCAATTAGACCCTTTTGCAATCTAATTTAATGAACTTAGCCTTTTTTTTGTTTTTTTTTTCAATTCAACCCCCTATATTTTTCCTTTCTCCTTTTATTTTATCTCAATTCATCATTTTTTTCTCAATTTCTTTCTCAATTTTTTTTTTAATAATTATCGAGTTGTCTTTAGACCGACCAGATCAACTGGATCATGTTAAAATAACTTTTACACGGTTTAATTTTAAACATGGGTTAGACAAAGAGTCGGGTCAAGATTTTTTTTCCTTTCAGTTTCATAGTTGCTTTCCAAATTTTGTCCTTATACTTTGTAAAATGTTGAGTGGGTTGTCTTTGGAATAACTAGGTCGACTGGTTCAAGTCAAAATAGCTCCTGAACAATTTAATTTTAAACTTAGGCTAGAAAAAAAGTCGAATTGAGAAGTTTTAAAATTGACTCGCTGGAATGAGTTTAATAACAATATTAAATAATTCTTTATAACCTAGATATATTTTGTTATGTTTTAAAAAAAAATTAATCCAATTCACAACGTAGTTGTGACCCGTAAACTAATTAGTGACAACCAATTAAATTTATCAAATCATGTGAATCTTTTCATGTTTGATAGCAAAGTCATAATTATTAAAATATAAATATTTTCAAGTTATTTAATAATAGATTCTTAATTGCGGAATAAAGTAATTGCTAATAAATCTACTATAAAATGAAGTAAAAAACATTAATGATTTAATTCATAGTTTTAGGTTTCGTATAATAATTTATGTGAGGAAGAGTGTATATAAAAATCATTGGGCTGCCCCTCCATGTTTAAAAGGGAATTAAGTTTAATTGTGAAGTCGGCAATGAGGCAAATGGAGCGGCCTCCGAAGTTAGGAAGGAGACAATAAGTCTTTAACAGGCGCCGAATGATGTGCTGGAAATCAACGGCATATAGTAGAAAAAGCATGCACTACAACCTCTAATTCAAGTCACAGACAGTGAAGCCGAAAAGGAAAGGATTATAATTTATGAAGAGGAAGAGGAAAAGAGAGGCTCGACACTGACATTTTTTGTAATCATTCAATGGGGAGGAACGCAGAGTAGGCTCATTGCTTTTCCACCGCAACCCCTCCAAAAAACAAAAAACCAAAACCCAAGTTAAAAGAGCTATTCATATGATTTTATCTACATTTTTCTTTCCCTCTCTAAATTAACCCAAGATATTAGTGTTTAAGACTTGAAGGAAAAAGAGGACAGGGCTAGAAAGAAAAATAAAATAAAATAATTCTTTTGTAGACAAGGGACGACAAAATTCCAAGCCCTGACGAGGCTGGTCCAGCAATGCCTTGCCGTTCCAAACGAATTTTTGCGGGTAAGGGAAGAGGATATGTTTCAATTTTAGGACAAGAAACATTATCTCCATGATGACGTGGACTCGTCGAGTGCGTATTATAATTTATCAAGAAGTATTGCTTATTGTATCCCTTTGGGATCATCCCAAGAAAAAGTAACGCTCGTTTTCTTTTTTATAAATTAATTGATTTCTCTGCATGTACCCCTCAATTATTTCCGCGTAGTTATCAGACTTTTTTATTATTTTTTTGAGAATTCGTAATTATTACATTGAAATTTGAATTTTTACTTAAAATAACACCTTATTAGTTTTGCCAAAAATAAAATAATATATATATACACACACACAAAGAAAGATTTTAGATACATGAAATTATATTATGGTAAAAATTTAGGTGGATCAAAATTTAAAAATATATTATTTTAAAAAACTGTATTATACTCCATATAACTAGTTAAAAAAATTTTATCTTTAAAATAAATTTGTTATTTCACTGTTTCAAATAACTAACATTGATTCTTTTATTATTATTTTTTAATTCATTCGAGCAAGAAAGAGCCTTCTCTTTTCTTAGCTGTAATCCCCCGTTGACTGGACTGACTCTACAGCCGCGAAAACTTGTCTTCTCTTTTCACTGTTTTTTTTTTAATTCCTCTCTGTACTTGCAAAGAAGTAGCCCCCGTTTAAATTTCTCTCACCATTAATTTAGTCCACAACGAAACAGCACTGTAAGTAACACTTGAAGCTCCCAAGAACTCTCTCTTTTTATTAGGTCTCGCATCACACTCCCAACACACACACACATGCATGTTCCCTTTCCATATCGCATTTCTCTCTTAACACCAAAACACGATGGAGATCACAGTCATATCAGCCCAAGGACTCAAGAAAACATCATCAGGCCCTTTCTCTCACCGTCTAAGACCCTTCATCACCATCACCGCATACCCACCAAACCCACACAACAGTAATGAGAAGTGTCAAATGTACAGAACAAGAGTCGATGATCAAGGAGGAGAAAATCCTACATGGGGTGATAAGTTTCATGTCCCTATAGACACTGCCTTCTTTCAGAATCGGTATTCTTGTATTTATGTCCATCTCTACACAAAAAGGCCCATCACGGGCCAAGTCCAACTGGGTTGGTGCCAGGTTCCAGTTACTGATATTGGGTTTCTGTCTGAGGGTTCACTAAAGTACCTGAGTTACCGGATACTGGCTAGAGATGGTACAAGGACTCCTGGAGTTGTCAATCTTGCTATAAGGTTAACAAGTTTTCAACAGGTTGCCGTTCTTCCAGATTCAAGAGCTTCCGCCGAGTGCAAAACCGTGATCGGTATACCGGTGACAATGTTTTCGCACACCAGCATTTGTCAATGAAAGTTAGGTGTTCCTTGATTATATGATAATTGGGTACGTTTTTCTGGTTCAAGAGAGATCTAAGGGATACACGATCGAAGCTTAGTTCGGTAACCTTCTTCAATGAAGTAAATTGAAGATCTAAGGGATACACGATCGAAGCTTAGTTCGGTAACCTTCTTCAATGAAGTAAATTGAAGTCAAGTATCTAGATCCGGTTTTTTCAGCTATTAAGTGAGGAGAGGGAGTTACCCTATATATTATGTAGCTCAAGATTCTTTAAGCCTTTCGATGAAGAAAAAGAAAAGCAAAACCAACAAACAAACAGCGTTTAAAAGTCTGGAGCTACGCTCTAGGAAGTTGTTCTCTCTTCCATAAAACCCATCCCTCTCTTCGTAGAGTTTGGGTTTTCGCTTGTTTGTTCGTATCGTTGTAAATTGGATTAGCTTTTACTTTTCGAATCCCATGTCCAAATATGGACAAGAACTTATCCTTTTTTTGTGAGGATCACAATAGACAAATGGACAATCATTGTGGTGTTTGTTGCATCTTTCATTTTGTGTGATTGTCGTTATAAACGAGTGATTTTTCCTGGAATTTGTCCACTTGACTTGGTTTTCTAGTCTTGCTGATTCATTTTTACACTACCGTCCATTTCAATTTCCTTCTTTCACAGCGTTTTTGGTGATATACATATGTTAAAAATAAATTTTAAAAATAAAAATACTTAAAAAAAAAAAAACAAAGCAGTGTAAGAAAGTCATGGAATCGGTGCCAATGCGGCGGCCGCGATGCCCTATTCTAACACTTGCACCATTAATCTATTAATGCTAAAAAACCAACGATTAGAAAAAGTCAAGACAGATCATGATATTTAAATTTCAAACCCAAGAGATCTCTTATAAAATACTTGTGCTCTCACACTATAATGACAGCTTTTTAATACACACTGGACCAGCTTGAATCACTTCATCTCTTGCACACGAAAATGGAAGCTGCGAAGTTGGTGGGACCAATCTCTGAGTCATCATCCACTCAGGAACCGCTTGCCAATCAATTATCAATCAATCAGCTGGTCTACCCTTTCTACAATAATTGCACTTCTATGTTTCGTTCAGTTCAATCCAGACCAAGCTTTAAATCTAGTTTCTTCAAGTAAAATCGCCGAGACGGCCGGCTTTAAAAACTATAGATAGAAGTGCCAGTGGGTTCCAATGTGCTTTCCCGTGCTCCGATTGTGACAGGCTTAACTAGGGAGTATGATTTGCGTAAACAGATAGACAAATCCAACTGTTCTCATTGTAGCAAAAGCTTTCATTGTGATAGAGAGAGACTAATCAGCAGTTGCGGACATTGACATTTCCACGAAGGCCCTTCTAAGACCTCACTCGCCTACCTAGAAGTGACTTCGCTAAAGTTACAGAGACGAGCGTTGAATCATAAAATGCTAGCTCTAGCTGTACGAACCATTACCGGCTCGAAAAGGCTCAGAAGAAAAAAAATACAAAGACCCTGAAGAGGGGGGGAGAGGCTGGGATTGCGCTGTACTACAAAATGAGCAATACAGAAACAAATTCCCATAACTATGGGGACAGCAGCAAGTCGTTTCTATAACTAAACATATCCGTCTTGCCTAGGAAGTAGCTGGTTGTATGACACCAGGATCATAGTTGATTTACACACAAATATATATGGTGCAGAATTTTCCAATGACTTGCAAAATAAACTCCAACTAGTTCTGTTGAAGTCGACACCAGAAATAAAGATGACAAAATACCAAGAGGCAGCACTGTTACCGGGCCACATCCCTGATTTCAGATGTTGCTGCTTGAAGTTTCTTCCTTATCGATTTGAAACTGCTTTGGCCATTTTTCGGCCAATGAAATGAGGTACTTCGCTTAAGAAGATCTGGTATAAGAGGTGATCCAAAATTTGAATCCCTTGATGAAGTGTCATCATACTCTGCCAAAACACAAACCAAATTTCTAAAACACCTTAATCGCATGTAACGGCAATACTACATATAACCATGCTCTCAGCTTATTATGATTTGCGCTTAATTAAAATTTCTAGCGGAATGCCATGAGTTACAAGATAAAGAATTTGTCCTAGCATGATCATAATGCTGAGAAACAGCCAAATGGGCAACACAGATCTTTACTCCAATTCCCCCCATCAAATACAGAGAAAGGTAATGGAAAGCAATGAGAAAAATTGATGAGTTGTTCTGGTTAATGACATTTAGAAAGCTACTTTTCTCAGTTCCAGCAAGTGAAGGGTAACACATAATTCATTCTTGCTGCCCACCCATTAAATAGCCAAGAAAAGAAGATTCCATCCAACTATGAACTATCATGAAATAACATCTCATGTTAGAAGCAGATGCACCAACTGCGCTGTATGATTTCCCTAGATACAAGGAATGAACATAACAAAGTTCCAGAGTTGACAGGGAAACCTAACACCATTATAATTTATTTTGTGGGAAGACAGTACTGCTTATCCACAGGCTGAATTTTTTCTAAACCTATCAGAGGGCAAGTAGTAGGAAGCAAAACTCATTCAGTGTAGGGAGTCATTTTTCCTGCCCCACAATTAGACCCCCAGGTTCCCCAGGTACATTACAGCCTTCAGGAAGTAGACAAGACATAATATCGCCAAAAGCAGGGGCCATCAAGATTGCCTCTGTATACGAGTGTATATACAAGCATGCAAGTGCATGTTTGTTTCTACTGTTTTTTTATTTGGATGGCGAACACAGGAAGACATGACATAACCTGATGAGAACCTGTCAAGGATTTTAGATATTTTTATATTCAAAAGGAAATGCATGGGTATTGGCCATTTATTTATTTTTGTTATTTCTACTCATTTCTTTGGTGCCATATATGAAGCAGCAGCATATTTTATGTTTTGAATCGGCTTTGAATGAAACTACACTTTCTCAGCTCTCTCTCCCTATCACTGGTGTTTCTCCCTCCTCTCTTCTCATTTTGCGGCTGTTTCCAAAGAAACATTAAGGAAATACCAAATATCATACTGCAGTCACATTGAAAGGAAATATACCTGAAGACATGGGAAGCTCATATTGCTGTTTTAAGAATTTAGACGCTTCTCTGTCTTTCTTGTGGCATAGCACTCGTACTAAAGTATGGGCATCTTCCAAGCCCATGTGACCATGTTGAGAATCCACTCTCATTGATATGTGTTCACTTGCATTCATCAGCATGCGAATAACAGTTTCAGTCTGCCAAAAGAGAAATTGTGAAACTTCCACTTCCAACATTTGGTTATGAAATATCAACCACTTAAGAGCTTCAAACCTTGAGGGAAAATAAGCCAAGTATTTGTTGGGCAAATTTCGCTTCTTGCTCAACTAAGGAACGAGGAAGGCCTTCTCCTTCAGCAACAAAGAATTCCTAGAGAGTAGTGATTGATATATCAGCAAGCAACCCGGGTAGAAATAGCTAGGGGCTAAATTTCAAGCACCAGGGCAACCGCAAAGGTCATAATATCAAGCAGGCCAAAATGAATTCACTATCATAGTTGCATCAAATGTTTAATTATTTGGGAAAACTTCCTCCAAACTATCAATATGTGAATCAAGAACAATTTTCAATACAAAATTGGTGATAAGCGACTTTCTCTAACTTCAATTTTTTGTTTGTTGCTTTGGAAGTATCAAGTAAAAAGGAAGTGATTTTTTAAACACCCAAAGTTCTGCCATAGATAAAATTCATAATGTATGAACATGTCAGAAAATGGAGAGAGAGACCTTCAATACATTAAGGTCATCTTCCATCATTGTGATATCTGAATCAGAAAATGCACGAGAAGGACCTCCATCCAGCAATACCCACACATAACCCTCCTGAAAAATGCACACGCATTTAAGCTACTAAGAAAGGTAAATCAACGAGTTACACGTAAGATAGGAGCTTACCAAAGATGCACGACAGATGCTTAAAACCACAAGGTCTCTGAGAGTATCATCAATCAAACCACATATATGATCAAGAACCTACATCAGAGTCACTTCAGTTGAGAGAATGACTTTCACTGAGAAACAAAGCTCTATGATAAAGTTTCATAAAATACTAACAGAAGGTACATGCACAAACATGGACACGACTCACGCAATCAATATGTGGGAAAGAGTGAGAATGTGCATAAATATCTTACAGTATCAACATGAGGAAGAAAACTTTCCAAGCGAGAACTTCCAACATCGCCACGATATAAATGAAAGAGGAATTGATCTCTCAGATCCCAAAACACAACTCTTGCTCCTAGAGGTTGCCAAGTGACATTTAGAAATTAAGGCTACTTCTCATACAACTTGAAATGCCAAGTAAATAGAAGGAAATAGATGCAACAAGATAAAAGATAAAGGTCCAGAGATCTCTTGTCACAACACAAAAATGAGGCAGATAATAATAGAGAAGATGAGTCGAATAATGTTACACTAGCATCTAATATCATACATGGACAAATATTGCCTTCCATTTAACAATAAAGTCAGCAACACAGCATTACTCAGAAAGCTTCAACTGAAGTTTTTGAACATGCAGATAAAGTTCCATTGCATACTTTGTCCAGTCATTGGATTTTCAGCCTGCCAGTTTCCCCGGTTATATATATGGTCTCAAATCACATGTAGATAATAGGAAGTTGGGAATACACGATGGCCTGACCTTGGAAGGATGAGTATAGCCTCATCCTGACCTACTATTAATTTTAGCATGTACATGCAGTTTACCCGTACACGTTCAAAATGCTTTTTGGCTTGTGTAAAAATGAGCAAGGTAAAAATAACACAAGTCAGACATGGCATCACAGTTAGAATTAGCATGCTGTGTTAATATATTTCAAACAAATACAATCATTCTAGCTATCACCTTGCTTGCTTGCACTCTGGCAGTCATATAGCAGCTGGTGGCAGAAAAACTCTAATCCACAAATAGATGTGACAAATTCATAAAAGATCCTAGCTCACCAGTAAAGTCGCAAAATTTTCTGATAGCATCTGTTGTGGTGTCCCTGATTATGTGACATGTGGTGGCGAACAGCGCATCAACTGCTTCACTGCTTGTTAGCAAACTCCTCTCTTCCAGGACCTCTTCTTTCGCTGCATTAAAATAAGTCATCCATAAGAGAGCACAATTTATACACATGCATGCATCTCCTACTTCTATCTATGGTTTCTTCAAGGTTAAAGCTATAATCACCACCATCACACCCATTTTAATTACTGTAGATCCTACAGCTACCGCTGCTGCTCTGCTGCTATAGTTACACTGCTATGGTTATTATTCCAGCTAGTACCACTGTAGTTACAGCTGTTGCTGCTATACTCACCACTACCATACTACTACTATTACTATGAAACTTAACTTACTTTGTCTTTGGTCAAGAGATGGTCTAATCAGTCCCCATGACTTTCTAATTCCATCTTCTAGAATGGCAACTTGTTTCTGAATATACTGCATGATGAAACAAAATAGTGCAAAGAAGTCAGTTTATTAACCAATGTAACAAGCGTTTCTAGACCACGAGTAGAGATGTTTATGTTTCAACATAAAAAAATAGGTAACAGATTATGGACAAGAAAAACAGATAACATGTCTCTTATATCAAGACAAATTTGTATATCACAGGAGGGGTGTAGCTCAACTGGCAACATAAAAAAAATAGGTAACAGGTTATGGACAAGAAAAACAGATAACGTCTCTTATATCAAGACAAATTTGTATATCACAGGAGGGGTGTAGCTCAACTGGTCAGGCCCTAAGTTTGCTTCTAGAGGTCACCAGTTCGAGTCTCACAAACATCAAAACCACTGAAGGCTTACATGGTCGTTAACTTCAGGGCCCATAGGATTAATTGAGGTACACGCAAGCTGGCTCGGACACCCACGTTAATCAAGTGTGTGGGGGGGGGGGGTAGTCGAGGTGCGCACAAGTTGGCCCGGACATCCACGTTAATCAAGTGTGTGAACCCAACAGATATGTTGCATGTAAATTTCATTTTAGTTTTGAGTGTACAAAAAATGCCCCTCATTGATTAACCATAGTAAGAGTGAAAAAAAGACAATTCCTTATCGTGATACTGTTTTCAGTTTTGGAACTTATAGTCCCCCTGGGACACGAACTATCTATGGAGGAATCTGTACTGCTTTGAGTCAAACAAGAAAAATATAATTGAGTTGGTCATTTTCAGTCTCTTGATCCAATCAAACCTCGCCTTAAATAACCAAACGCAGCTTGAAATAATTAATGTCAAGTTGATCCTATAGCCCGAATGAAAAAGAATATGTTAAAACACCCCAGGCTGAATCTTGTTTGACCCCAAGCAAGCCTAGCCTTATTAATAATCCTAATATTAGAGCAGTAATTCATGAGGTGTTCTTTAATTATATGCTACACTTGCCAGCATGTGTTTGAAAACAGGAAAAAAATGAGCATTATGAAAATTTATAATATAACTATGTAAGACAGTAAATAGGAAAGCATATTTATTAAACTAAAGAGAGTGGATGGATAACAGAACAAACTGAATGATGGTACAAAATTATTGGACAAAAAAACACTGAAATTTTTCATAATTATTGCACAAGAAAATGCATACAACACCACATGTAAATCACTCACAAGCTTCACATTAGTGTTGCCATGTGAATGTGAGGTTAGATTCCTTGTTCCAACACTCTCAAAATAAAATGCTAGGAAGTATTCATTACAGTTGATCTTATTGGGGGTTCCAAACTTGTTCTAAAGTTTCATATCATGCATGTATACCATAAGGTTTTAAAACATCAGTTTCTTGAATATCTATTCTCAACCTCCAAAATGTCTCTTTTGTTTCTATGTCAAAAGAAAAAAGAGAAGAAATTGTCATATGTACCACTTCAACCAGGCATGCAAAGCAATAAAAAAAGAGTATGTTTGACCATAATAAATTGAAAAAGATGCTTACTTGAAGAGTGTTCAACCTGATGCAGAGTTTTGGTATAGTCAATTCATTCAACTTACGAGCAACATTCTCATCCAAAAGTGTACCAACCACCAAACTTCTCTTTATCATTGGAATAACAGTCTCTGCATAGCGAGTTATAGGAGGCGCTGATGGGTAGAGATGGTTTTTCTCAACTGCACATTAGAGATATTATGATCAATGCCTTGGCTTAAACCGGGATTCCAGGTTCAATTCACATTAATAGCAATCAGTAATGACTTCGTTAATTAGTGAGAAAATACCAGCCAAAGAACCCATTCAAAAAAATATATATATGCTTCATGCTGGAATAGACACGCTGTAGATCCAAAAATACCTCCTCACACCCCCAATAGAATAACACATTTTTTGCCAAAAGTAAATAAAGTGATTATAATACCTAACTGATTGAGCATTTTCATCAAATAGGCATCCAAGCTGTGAAAAATCACAGATAGCAGGGCTTGTAAATGTGTAATATCCATAGGAAGATTGAAGCCAAATAATTGATCCACAGTCTGCACGTTAAATTAGATGCATGAAGAAAAACAAGACTCCAACCTATAGTGGAAATACACATATTTAATAAACGAAAAAGAAAAGTAACAAGAATGGATGCTGTTGTACAAGGGCAAGAAGTGTATCAAGGTCCTTTCTGGCAGGCTGTTAGCTTCAATAAATAGAAAGGAACGACCACTAGAATATTACAAGAAACAGTCTCAGTGCAAGGGTAGCCATGCCAGCAAACTTCAACTTCCTCATAGAGCACCCTCCATTTAACTTATATAAGATGCTATATGGAAGAAACACTGCTGGATAGCTTTTTGCAACCACAAAACTGTTTACAATCAAACTGTCTCAAAAGCACGCATACCTCCTCTATAATCCTAAAAACTTCAACTATTGATGCCGCATGTCTCTGATGATATGATAAAGGCTCCCAATCCTGCATAAGCCCATCAAAAAACATGGTTCAATAATTCTCCTTGACCATTTATTTACATACCAATTCAAAATGTCCCTGAAAAAGAGAATTCACATATGTAACATTGACATGGGATGCTAAAATCATTCCATGGAATAAGTTTTCATTGTTAAAACTAGTTAAAAATGAAATAGATCTTCTGTCTTTCCTGAACTCACTATCAGCAGTGGCAGTATGTCAATCAATCACCAATTCTCAAACCAGAACCCAAACCAATATGTACCGAACAAAGAAAATAATAAAAGGATAAATGTACTTAAGACTCTAATTTAAAATCACAGAGACCCCAACAAAAACATTCTTTCCATACTTTTAACACCAGTCTAGTTGAGCCTCATGTTTTCCTTCTCATTCTTTTCTCTGAAAATCAGTACGGATTTTCTGGGGAAAAACTCTCTATGGAACGTCAAACATGGAAAATCTTCAATCCAATCCAGTTTTCAAATCCATGTTCGAGTTATTCACTGAATGTCACAAATACACTCCTCACAGTTATCCCATGCAGATCTTATCAAATTCTATCAAGCAACGCATTGCATGTTGTTTTGTATCTCCACCAACCACCATTGCAATTATTTCAATTCATTCATCAAGATGTTGTGCATAAAATAACAGGCGGAATCACACATTATTTACTCCTTAATGTTCTCTTCCTACCTCCTCTTCTTCCTCCTAGTTTTAAATTGATGTTGACAAGATGGATACATCAGCCAAATTACACTCCCATTTTCATATAACATCTTTGTAAAGCAGTATCAAACTAACCTCAATATCAAAAGCACGTCCAGTCCATTCCAAGATATGAGAATGCTGAGAAATCACCCAATCAAGAATGAATGGTTTCGAAATTTCTCCAATCTGAAATGAAAGGACAATAAAAATGTGACATGGTATCGAATTAGACTAAAATGCACGAAGTAACACATAAAAAAGTTCTGTAACAATGCAAACCATACTAAGAACATGCTATCAAAATTTCTGAACCATCAATCCATGTCACGCCATCATTGATCCACAGTGAACCAAATGAGGTCCAGTTTGGATGAATGATGGGACATGATTTCAGCATCAACATCTTCTGATGCCTACATCATTTCCTAAACAGGACATGTACCACGTCAAATATCTTCCTCCAATCCATTACACAAATAGGTTGGAGATATACAAATAACTATACCTTGTGCATGAGGCTTATCCACAGTGCACAATCACTGTAATTAAGAAATGCAATATAGAGTCCCTAAAAGTTAGAAGTTAAACATATAGTAACCTGATAGTGTTTGAAATCTTGATTGAAAGAATTCGGCAACTTATTGGCTTCCAAAGCAGAAGTATATAGCTTAGTCAGGTACTGATCCAACATATAAGCAGCTGGAAGCACTGATCTAGCATCTCCAGAAACAGATGACACTCCCTTGAGGAAAGGTTTCTGCATAATGAAAACAGAAGGTAGAATTTGAAAAGGTATACCAGCTGCAACTATATTGAAATGACTTCAAAATCTAAAACAAAAACGAACCAGTCTTTCCCCATAAAATTGGTGCAATAGCACAACTGATATAGTCACAGACTCAGGACACCAGCAACGTAACACCGGGTGAAACACATTGAACTCTGTCTCAGCAATCAACTTCAGTTCTTTAGCAAGCTGAGCCAGGGGATGTATCCTTTCTATTTTAGACTCAAAATCCACCTTACTTGCTACCTGGCAACATTAACACGGTAACTTTGTCCAAATCTATGAAGTAATAACTAAAAAAATTTAAGATTGATATATAACTTCAAGTAGTATTGTCTGCCCAAATGAGTGTGGAATGAAAGCAGGTATAATAAATGAAATCATAAACATGACTCACCTTCCTGAATGCAGCTTCAGTGGACTTTTTGACATAGGATTTAAGTTTTCTAGAAGCTTTAGCATCCGAAGCGTTTAATTTCATCAACTGTAGACGTTAAAGCTTTTCATATGAGTATAGTCAAGGTTAGCCCAACTGTCCTCTCTATAATATCAGAAAAACTAGATTCAACCATGATTTTCCATAGAATGTAACATCCCACAAGAATCTGATGATGGCAACAAAAAATTTCTGTTCTTTTTTCATTCACAAATCTTTTCTTCAAGAACAATTAGTAAGGGTCAGGAAGGAAAAGAGAACCCATTTACATCTATTTCATGGGTTAGCAAATAGATTGGCAAATACTTAATCTTTGAGCCAAGAGTACAAACTGGCAAAGTCACAAGAAGCAGTTTCTTAGTCCAGCCAAATATCAACTCAGGATAGGTCATGGGTCCAATAAGATTAGGGGCTACTCTGAAATTAAGGAAAGACACCATCCCCGGGAGCTCTCAGGGTAAAAATCCAGTAAACACAGAAAGTAGGAAAAGAGTCAAAGGTCAGTAAAAAAATCTTGGTAATTCAGAAAGAACTTTAAATGATCACTTGAATACTTTGGGGAGACAAGAAAAGGTTTCCAACAATTTATAGAGAACCAACTACTCGAATCAGTAAACAACAAAAGCGTGGTACTCGTGCAATTGTAACAGGAGAAAAGCGGTCAAAAAGGGAATGCTAAGTAAGAATACTCATACGTCACCATACTTCTCCTGTTACAATTGCACATGTAACAAGGTAGAATTACTAATGTGGATGCAACATAGAAAGCATCAAATTTAGAAGGTCTTAATAACATCTAAGGCAATAAAGTTAAATCATCCAATAACCAAATGCCCATCCATATAGTTCCCACTGCAGTAATTTCTCACCTTCAGATCACCAGATTCATCAGAAGCAAGAACCCCTACTGCTGACACCAAGGATATTATCATTCGAAAGTTATAAGGTTTCTGAAATAAAACAACAATCTCCTTCAGCAAGAAAATCCAGCATTGGGGGCAGATTCACAAGTTATAGCAGGAAGTTCCCATGGATACAACAACTTTAAGAAGGTTAACAGAGGTGAGTATGAGACCAAGTGATCACATTAGTCCAAAAAATTTATTATAAAAATAAAACAGAAGGGCTCAATTGCACTTTATTCCTTCGCAGATCATATCTATCACAAAAATAATAAAGGACTTAACTGCAACTGTTCCATCATGGAGCCAATCCAAATTTCTTTGAAACCACTTTTTAACTCTTACAATTTAATTCCATTGTAATCAGCAAAAAATTATTTACACATTCTGTGATTTTGACTTTTCTAGCCTTCCCAGCCAAATCTAGACAAGTCAGCATATTCATACTTATATCCACCCCATCCTCGCCCCCCCACCCCCCCTCCAGCCCACACCCCAGAGCGAAGATGGAGCCTTTCCCAAGAAATATACCAGCCTTGCAAAAGCGCATACATGTTGCATACTAATCACATCAGCGGAAGAAATGAATAAAGATCTAGATATCTTTTCTTCCATGTCTCATAGCAAATCATCTCATTACACCTAACTTGTAGCCATGCGCTATCAAGATGACAAAAGTCTATATGAACTTCCAAAATCCTTAAAGGCCTTAATCATTCATGATTGAGCACCAAAATCCCATGATAGTGCTTCTATCATAGATGATGATATTCATTCATGTAATACTTCTATTAAAATCTCTTGATAATTTTTCTTATTCATAGATTATGATTTTTGGACTTGTACAAGTTGGAAAAAGTTTGACATATTTTATGATGATACTTTTGGCATTTTGTGATCACAATAGACAGGATTTTGAAAATTTGAGTTCAGTGAGAGTTGATGAATTTAAGGTGAGAAAAATTGATATATCTGTTGAGTGCTGCCATTATTTCAAGAAAAAACAATTAAGGCATAATGTTATGTGAGACTGAATTAAAAATTTCAAGTGGCAAAAATGGGAAGGGACCAATTTTTAACATAACAATTTGGGCAGCACTAAAGCACTTAAAAAAGTACATGTTTCAATTCAAATTTGCGGGGAATACTTACGAGCTTTGGAACTGTGAGGGTGTAAATATTTGCAGAGCCAGAAAAAAAATAGATTCAAGACCAGCAATCCAACGGCCAAAATGATACAGCAAAGTTACTGAAGGCTTGCAACTAACCTGGCTGAAATGTGAATGATAATCTTGCAGTTTATAGTCACACCACATGCTTATTGAGACGAAAATAGACTGCAACAGATGCAACTTCAAGTGACTGCCATTGCATTGCTTTGTACATACTAGGCTATTCATATACTGCTCCTTCCTGTCATCTTCTTCAGTAGATAGGACCTTCTGCAAGTGAAGAACTGCATTTTCTAATAGCACACTCCCACCTGTTCTAACAAACTTCAATATGAAATTTGTATTACAATGAATCCCAAGGGAAATTATGTCTAAAATAAAGCTTGGCTTTACCATCACAGCAAGCTACAGTTAAGGAAACTTCATAGTGAAAGATTAGATAAGAACCTATGTAATAGTAATTACTACTGAGGGAAAATAAAAGCAGAATATGTTACTATACTGAATATGAAATTCAGTAAGGGGTGAATGCTGTGGAACAATCGAAGACTCAGATTGATTACACATAAAGAGAAGCAGCTGATGTGACACAAAACCAAAGAGAAAGGTCCACTAGAAATATCAGGTATCAAATGTTTTATACATCAAGTAAAAATAGTTCTGAAGCAGTGTTTTCACATTTCAATTACCCAAGACCATAAGACCAGAAAATATTGTGTTCATTCACATAAAAATTGAAGAATACAGCCGCATGATTAAAATTAATAAACTTTATATTATACTTTCAGTGTGCAATATACCTGTTGAAAAAGGACCCACCCATATAATGCATCATGCATTGTTTCAGTAATGCCTAAAGTAGACCAGGTTAATTTTATAAGCAGCAGCATTTCATCAGCTTCCTGATAAAATAAAGAGCAGCAACAGTTAGCATTGGCCAAAATAAGACAAAATGACATCACAAAAGCTGTTTTACTAAACTCAGGCAATAAAGAAACTACCTCTATGAGCTGATCTTCATCAAGAACATCAAATAACCCAAACAGTAATTTCTGATAAAGTCTAATGTTCACGTGATAGATGGCAGTCCAATAGAAGGTTTCACCTTGAATACCAAATTGTGCAGGCAAGGATGATAGTTTAACAGCCACCTGTCTCATAGATGCTACAACTGCAACACGTTCAGAAGCAGACATCATGGTATCCCATTCCTACAGTATCCAGAAAACCATGTAAATGAAAAATCAGAAAAATTCAAAGCAACAAATTCGTTCAGTAGTCAGAATTTCTGTGATTCAAATGTCAAAAAACCACCATACCTTCTCATCTCTGATTTTAGCAACATAGCTTCTGATGGTTAGATGTTCATTTGTTGTACCAGTAGCAGAACATAGAAGTTCTTCTAAAATGTTTGCCTACAAAAAAATAAAGCAAACACCACAGTAATTTCAAAGATTAAAGAACACCGGATTTTTTTGGGTCCAACTAAACAACGAGCCCAATAATAAGTTCACAATATGGATAGAAACTACAAAAAACACCATAACATAGAGTCCAGTGCCATATTCTGTGCACTTGCTTGTATAAAGGGTTTGAACATTCCATGTAAAAAACACCAGTAATTTCAAAGCTTAAAGAACACCAGAATTTTTTGGGTCCAACTAAACAACGAGCCCAATAATAAGTTCCGAATATGGTTAGAAACTACAAAAAACACCATAACATCGGTGTACATATTCCGTGCACTTGCCTGTATAAAGGGTTTGAACATTCCCCATAAATTCAGTATAACAAATTCACTGACCGCAATTTTTGACAGGGAAACACACAGATCCTATCTGTCCTTAACACACACCCATACTACACCAGGAGGTCACCATGACAAAACACAGTCTGGATCTGAGAAGCTGACACATATGGGAATCAGAATTCCTGTTCCATTTAATAATTTTCCTGCAGTCTAGGGCCAAGCTTCGACTGTCAAAGCTAAGTCCAAGTTCAAAATGGCTAGTCAACATGGTACCAAAAGTGCAGATTGGCTCCAACCAAAGCATGGCCACACCATAATAAAAGTGCCCTCCCTTAAAGTTTACAGGAAGTAGAAGCCAATCAGACACGTTCTGTGTAATCAAGGACACAACTCCATTAGTGCATCCACATTATGCAAAACTAGCCTCACACTCGAGGCCAGCCTGCTGATGTGTAATCTGTTGTTTTCATGGTGTACATCTAAACAATGGCAAATGCCCATTTGATTCACAAACTAGGACAGTGAAGTTCTTCAAACTTCAAGCAAAATTTCTACAGGGAAGGAATACATGATAAAATTGATACCTAAAGTTGATCTTTACCTGCCTACTTTTCCATTGCATATATGATCTTTCATTAAGAAAATCAGACTTGAAAGTTCCATTCAAAAGCCCAAGAGCGATATGGGTAAGATCAATTTGTCCACTCATTTTCCTTGCTGCCAACTGCATCAAATTCCGCCTAGTGCATGAATCCATTGCTTCTGAAATCTAGTAAAGAAGCACTAATTACTCCAGAGATTTAACCAGCAATTAAACATTGACAGCAAGCACAAGTATGCAAGCAACAAACACTATCAGGCTGGTAATCCTTAGTTGATTAAAAACAAGACTGTGATATCATAATTAGCCACTTCAAAACCATCAATCCTGACAAGCAATGATACTAGATTAAAGGAACATTTATTGCTTTCTCAATCCCTCCTTCCTCTTTCTCTCTCTTTATTTTTTTTTCTTTTAAGGTGTGGGGGGATCGTGAGTGAGAATAACTTCTAAAGGGTGGTTTTCGATTTAATACCTTGCACCTGAATTTAGAGATTGCATAGGCTAAAAGATAGTAATTAGAACTCAGCATACGAAACTTAGCTTCCTAAAACCAAAGTAATACTGATCTAATGACCTCACCGTGTATATTGATGCTCTAATGTGACAAATTAAGTTGAGATCTATGACCTGTCTTTATCCAACATCTTGGGAGACATTTCATTGTCAGATAATTTTTACAGTTAAAATGCAGAGTTAAAATTCGAAAATATATTTACCATGTTGATACATGTACATGGTCACATATTAACTATAATATGAATGTTTGTTGAGAAATGATGGTGTTATAATACCAGATCTAACAAACTCTTTCTCTTGAATTCACTAAGTAGCATTGAGTTGGAGAAGACTATTTGTATCACGAAAAAATTTTCATATAACATATTATTAAGGAATTACATATAACACAATCCTATAACTTGCCTGCATCTGAACACGGACAATGTCCACTAGTTCTGACTTTCTTCCAACAGACTGAGATTGTGATTGCATTTTATCCCTTTTACTCTTCAACCCTGACAAAAATTTAGAAGTCTTTTCCTTCCTTCTATCCTCAACTGAATTTGCTTCAACCCTATTACAGGAAGAACGCAAATATGAAATGAGAAAGAAACTGGGAGAAAGAGAGGCGTTAAAGTCCACAATATATCAAGCATTGGAGATGCTAATGTGTGCAAGAATGTAAAAATGCAAGACACAAACGTTATCAAGACATGCACGAGCACAGGCAAACACAATCATGCAGAGAGAGAGAATACCCAGAAAAAAATATAGATGCAAGCAAAAGTTCGTAGGCTGATTCCCGCAAGTCGTCATCAGACAATCCTTCAAAAAACCTGAGATTATGTATCAGTGCACTCAAAACACTATGAAAGTACATTTTTCATGTGAAATCTTTGAAACGGGGAATGAGTTGATGAAACTAAAACCTAACTGCAAGCATTTTTTTTCTCGTCAAGATTTCCACCTATAATTGACAAATGTAAAACCTAAACCATCCAACCAATACCTGTCTTTAGGCTAGGTAATCCAAGTGAAGGAATTGGAAATTCAGAATTCTCTAAGGGCCTGGTAGGTGCATTTGTCGCCGGTTCATATCCAGGACCGCTGTCATCCCCAGACGTAGTGGCCTTCTCAACATGTACACGATCCATTTGACTTGATAAACATGATGTATCAGCCACTTGTTTAGCATACAGAGGAGGAGGCGCACGCCTAGGGGGAGAACCAGCTGACTCTGGTTCGGAAACAACAAAATAGGAGCTCCTCGTTTGAGAATGTATCTGCAGCTAAAAAGAAACGAGTTGTTATTGTAGTTTCCAGAAATTAATCATCACAAAGAAGTAAGGATCCAAAACTTTAACTCTTCGATTAGCAAAACAACTTGCATTTATAATTCTATCATCTCCGTGCCACGTATCACAACATTTTATTTTTTTGAACAGTAAATAACATCAAAGAAAAAATCGGCATTAAATGAACTCAGGAGCTTAATCTCTTTAATTACCGTGACAGGATAAGCAGATTCATCCGAGTACTTGTTAGTCGCTTCAGTAACATCAACGACTCCACCTGCTAAGAACAACACAGTTCATTTTTAATTAAGCCTCGGTTTTCTCGGCAACCAAATAGAAAGTAAAGAATAATAATACCTGATTTAACGCAGTGGATGATATAATCGGCGCTAAGAGAATCAAAATCGAGATTGGAGAGTGAATTAGTAGGACCAGATGGAGTACGGAGCTCTTTGATCAAACCTGACGATAACAGAAACTCTAACAGCTTTCGGCGATCGCGACGGTAGTGATGTAACAGCGTAGCTTGCTGCTCCATTTTATGCCCATACAACTAAGCACGAATAGTCTAAAACTTTAGAGAGTTTGGGTTAGGTTATGAGTATTAGCGTTATTGCTAGGCTAACTGAGGAACAAGAGGGGGAGCTGTAGAAACGAGAGGGGGGATTGTGTGTGTGCGTGTTTTATTTATTTATTTATTTATTTATAAAGAGAAAATGTATATTTCGGGGCGCGCGAAAAGACGACGGTAAAAAGACATTTGCACCTTTCACAGAGATGCTTTTCTGCTTCTCTCAGTTTTTAATTTTAAAACCTAATCCATCTCTTGCGGTTTAAGCCCGTATCAGCTGAAAACGAGCCTGTACACCGCTCTACGTGAGCCCACGTTCAAAAAAGGGCTGCATCTCAATATCAATATCATTTTTTGATGAGGCTCATATAAATTTGTAATGGATGACAAGCCTGATTCATCTAACGACTACAAATCTACAATCATATATCTTTTAGTTAAAAGTAGCAAATTAATGTTTTTTCCTATTCAAGTTCTGATTTAACTAACTATTGGGTCGAATATATTGTTTTTAGAAAATAATTAATATATAAACTTATCTTACATGTTTTTTATAGCAAATGCAAAAGCAAAAGTTAAATAATTAGATTAAAAACAAATAAATTCAATTCAAAAAATAATAAAAAAATATTAGATGTTTATATTTAACTTGTCAAATCAGTAAATCGATAATGGATTCAACTTGATTTAATAATTATTAATTTTTAATATTAGTTTTTATTTAATTATATACTAACTAGATGCATGAGAGTTTTTTACACCAATTCTTTTCTTAAAACAATAATGAGTGGGATTAAAACAAAAAAAATAAACTTAATTTTTTAAAAATCCAATAACAAAAAGAAATTTTTTTAAGTCAGATAAAAAAAGATAAATAATTAATATGATGATATGTTTTTTTAAGGGTTAAAAATATATCAAATTAAGAAATTAAAAAAAAAAAACAGTTCATGCACTAAATTAAATGATATTCTATAAAAACATCATAAAACTTTATTTAAAAAAAACAACATAAAAAGTCAAAATTAAATAATGAAATTGAAATGAAAAAACACTAAAATGACCAAAAAATATCAATGAACCTAAAAAAATGACTTGGCACGCGGGCTTGGCTTGGGAGGCCCAGCGTGTTTGGCTAACTTAAATTTTATTTTTTAAATGGTGGACAACACATTGTTTGTTCCTTCTATTTTTCGACCATCATGATGGCTAGAAAATCAAAAAAGGTTTTTTTTTGCCAAAGAAACTCATTCTTCAACCAATGTTTTTATCCAAAAACAACACCGAGAAAACATCATAAATACCTTGATAAACTCATTCGTGGCCTCAAAAAAATTGTCTAAAAACCTGAAACGTCCAAAAATGTTTTTGAGCTCAGATATATTGATTTGGGCAATTTGAAGGTGGAACTCCCCTTACCAAATGGAACATGTTGACATCAAGATCAACCATTTTAATGTTCGAAATCGATATCAACAATAATTTTTTCTCTCTACTATTAAAATCTAGGACTTTATCTGTCCTCTCTCGTATCAAGGACTGAAAAATAAAGAAACTAAAGTTTGTACCACAATTGATTTTAAGAAAAAAAAATCAAAAAATGGTGGGACCCAATTTTTATAATGCAAAAGGTATAGGGACTAAAGTGAATATTTCACCAAAAAGTTTGAAAATTCCACTCATCTCCTCCGTGTTTTTCACTTTGGTCCTTTGTCTTTTATTTTTTTCCTTCCTTCAAAATTTCAACTAAATTAGCCTTCAATTAGGTCTTTACATGTCAATTTTTTTTAAAAAAAAAACATCATGGACTCAATGAATCCATAGTGCCCATAAGTGTGTGTGTGTGTGTGTGTAGAATGCGTGGTGAAATAATATTTCCCCCACGACTTTTAGAGTATTGTTAACTAATTATTTGACTCGTGCTTTACGACGAGTCAGATATTTTTTTTCAATAAAAAAAATTAATATGCATAATATGCAGGCTTTTCTGACGTGTTTTCTTAAATAAAAAAATTATAAGTGCGAATAAAAAAACATATGCATACTTCTAATTAAATAAATCAAAAATTGTTTATGTCAAGAAATGAAAAAAAAAGGTCATTAATGATAACTAAAGATGAAGCTGGAAAAATTAAAAACAACTGTAGATCAATAAATTTGATCTCGCAACATAAGTCAATTACCCAGTTGTGTTTAATAACTTTTTTATTAAAATCAATTTTTAATTAATCAAATAATAATATAAATAAACACACATGAAATTTACCAAATAAAATAAAACGAAAAAATGTTATGCAAGGTTATACATAATATAAATAATATAAATATAAAAATTATTTAAAAAACAAATTAAAAAAAGATATCAATTAAAAAAGGCAAAATTAGAAGGAAAAAATAAAAAAAATTAGGCGTTGCTAGGCTTGACAAGCCAGACTCGCGCGAGGGGGCTCATTTTTTTAATTGGTAATGATGCGGATGATATGTCTTCCACCCCAAAGTTTTTTGAAAAAAAATAAGATAGAAGACATGTCGTTTATTTTTCCTTAGATTTCAACCACCATAATGGCTGAAATATCATGTTGATGATTTTTTAACCTAGAAACTCATTTTAACTCAAAACATCTAAAACAACCCTAGACATCAATATAAACTCATTAATGACCTTAAAAAACTAAAAACAAATTACAAAAATTCTAAATCAACTCGAAACCAAAGCTTCTCCCGAGTTTAGATCTAGTTTTTTTAGGAAATTCTAAGGTGAAAAAACACATAAGTGGAACTCTTATCATCAAATGGAACCTATTAACACCAAGATCAATTATTTTAGTGGCTAGAACCAGTGTCGATGTTGAGTTTCTCTCTCTACTGTCGAAATTCAATGACTTTCTCTCTCTTCTCTCAAACCAATGACTTAAAAATAAAATAAATAAAGTTTTTAACTAAAATTAACTTTTTTTGAAGTTTAAAAAACTAAAGGGACCCAATATTTATAATGAGGACATATGAGGTTCACAACGAACATTATGCCCAAAGTTGAAAAAAGATATCCATTCCCTCATTTTTTTTCTTTTTGGTCCCTTATCTTTTAATATTACTCTTTCGTAATATGTTAAATTGGCCTATAATCTGGTCCTATAAGGGCAAAATAAAAAAAAAAGTATTTGAATGAAAAAAAGTTGAGAATAGTGAGTCCACAATATTTTGTAAGGGAATTCACAATGCAATTTGCATAATGAATCCCTCATGCTTTTTAGATTTTTTATAACTAGACAACGCAATGATATTATATTGTCGATAGGTTTTCAAGTCAATTTTTAACAAAATGAAAGAGGACATAATATCAATATTAAAGATGTGTTTTCCAGTATTATGATTTTTTTTAATTGAAGAACAAAAGGATGATATATACACTTAACAAAATGATATTAAAAATAAATGAATTGATAAATTAGAAAATAGTTGTAAACTATTAAATACTAAAGCAAGAAGTCAATCTCCACAATATGAAGTAAAAGATAGATGTAAAAGAAAATATTTTGCTTTGGCTATTTTTATTGTCTTATATGTTTACTTTTGTTTATCTTAAAGGTTAATAATGATTGTCATATGCAAGTGGTTTTTATTTTAATAAACTCATCATGTATATACAACTTATTTATCTAAAAATTAATAGAAAAATTTAAAAATAAATTACAGTAATATTTTTGAAGTATTATGAACTTATAGAAATAATTTAAAATATTAATTAATATTTAGAAAATTTAAATTTAATATTTAAAAAAAACAGAGAAAGGTTATTAATTAAAATTAATTTGTTAAAAAACAGTTAGTGAAAATATGAAAAAAAAAATGTTAGGCTCACATGCTTGGCTCAAAATAAAAAAACCTTAGGCTTGCATGCCTAACTAAATTTTTCTTTTTTAAAAAAGCGGACAATACTTAAAATACAATATATTTACAAAGGACCAGAATCTAGTCCAAAAAGACTGAAGGCAATACGTTTTTGGACATGATCAAGAGTTTTTATTTTTTTGAACAAACATGAAATTATAGATGATTTACTTCAACATCTACAATTTCATAATGTTATATATATAACAAATCAATTAAAAAACAAATATATAAGTTTACATAGATTTTAGAGCAATCTATCAAACATAAACATGATTGATTTAATTATAGATAAAATTTACACAAAAACTTTAGGGATAATTACAAAAAACATCCTATAGTTTGATTGCCTTTTCACTTCTGAGAAATTACACTTTACATTATAGGTCAAACAAAAATATCAAAAAGAATTAAAAAATGAAATTATCCTCGTATATAATATATGAGAAACAATATATCACACTTGCACTCTACACTTTATCTTGTACTGCTTTGTCTCTCCTAAAAATCACAATCTCTATCTTCATTGGTAACAAAATCAAAGCTAGAATTTATGCAATGGTGCTTCCAAGGTTTGATGAAGGGGTTGGAGGGCCTAAATCTTCTCACTGATTCAATTCCCTTAAGAAAAACCCTCTCTAAGCCAAGCTAAAACTTCTCACCGATTCAATTCCCTTTTTATACCAAACTCACTTTAGAATTCTTCTTCTTTTTTTTTTTGCCAAACCCACTCTAGTTTAACCAGAGGGTACTAATTGAACCTAACCTTGTGTTGTAGTTTATGACTCATAGACAGATGTCGAGGTGGAGGAGAGCGAAGCGAAATGGTAAAGAGGTATTAGGAAAAAAAATAATACTCCTTTGACGGTTAGGGCTCCTTGGGCGACTAAGTTTTCTTAAACGGTTTAGGGTCTACTATAAATGCATAATATATAACCCAATTTTTGATATAGTGAAAAATAAAAGCTCTTCGTTCTTGTGGATGTAGGCATATTGCCGAAACATGTTAAATCTTATATTTTTTATGGTTTCTTAATTTTCTATTGCAATATCCATTAATAATTGTTGTAGGTTTTTCATAACAATTGGTATCATAACCTGTTTATGATGTTAGTGATTTCTTTTGCATAACTCAACATGATCAAGTTTGATGGACGAGCAATTTTGGATTATGGCAGAGGAGGGTAAAGGATCTATTGGTGCAGCAGGGCATGGTGAAAGCATTATACGGACAACAACCGGAAGACATGGACGATATAGATTAACATGATCTGGAAACGAGGGTTGTGGCAACTATTAGGCTTTGTCTAAATGATGATATGATGTATCTTATCATGGATGAGGAATCACCGATGGTAGTTTGGGCAAAACTGGAAAATCGATATATGTCTAAGTCATTGTCGAACAAACTTTATCCAAAAAAGAAATTGTCTAGTCTTAAGATGTAAGAGAGTACATATTTAAATTAGTATATCAATATGTTCAATCAGATCGTTAGCAATTTAAAGCAAATTGATGTGAGGTTTAATGACAAAGACAAGACGTTGATGTTACTGAATTCCCTACCTCCTTCTTCTATATATGGAAATTTAGTTACACCTCTGATGTGGGGGAAAGAAACTCTCGTATCGGAAGAGACCACTGGTGCCCTATTAAGCTTTAATTTAAGGAATAAAACTGGTGATGGAAATTCACAAGGAAAAAGGCTAGCGGTGAGGAGTAATCAGAAGCGTAGGAGAAATAAATCTCAAAACAAATTGAGGAATAACAAAACTCGATCCAAATCCAGTAAAGGGAAGGATATTCAATGTTATAAGTGTGGAAAAACATAACACATAAAATGAGAATATCCAAAGATAAAGAAGTGGGATGCAGAGAACAAAAAGAGTTTATCAAAGTCTATGAATGTAGTGGAAGAAAACTTAGAGAGCGGCGATAAAGACATGCTTTCTATTTCATCTATTTCAGATCATCCCATAAATTCTTGGATATTGGATTCAGTATGTTCTTATCACATGACTCCCAATAAAGATTGGTTAGACAACTACAAGTTAGTCAACTCTGATTCTATATGGGTAACGATGATCTATGCAAAGTTATTGGAATAAGAAATATCAAAATTAATATATTAAAGTTAAACTGTAATGGGTTTAACCTCAAGTCGGAAGGTGTAGTATTGAAGATGAGTAAAGGTGTTATGATAGTCATGAAGGGATAAATATTGCTGGGAAATATTTATAGACAACTAGGTATCATAGTTGTAGGTGGAGCTGCAATTATAGAATCTGAGTCAGATCACACAGTTTTGTGGCACATGCGATTAGGCCATATGAGTGAGCATAAGATGATGAAGCTTCATAAGAAAAATTTATTGATGGGTGTCACAACATGTAAGCTTGATTTATACAGGTATTGTGTTCTTGGAAAACAAAATAACATGTAGTTCAAGACATCCATACATAAGACATAGATGATTTTTTACTATATTCATACAAATGTTTATGGTTTAGTAAATGTAGCATCACGTGGAGGATACATGTATTTCATAATCTTCATTAATGACTATTCATGAAAGATTTGGTTGTACTTCATGTGACATAAGTTAGAAGCATTTGCTAAGTTTAAGGTATGAGAAGTAGAAGTAGAAAACCAGATAGGGAGGAAGATCAAATGCATTAGGTCAGATAATGGTATTGTGTTTACAGATTCAAAGTTCATGAAGGTGTGTGAGCAACATGGGATCAAAAGACACTTCACAGTACACAAGACACCACAACATAATGGTGTAGCGGAAAGGATGAACAGGACAATAGTTGAAAAAACAAGGTGTCTCAAGCTAAATGCAAGGTTTGTTAAGAACTTTTGGGCAGAAGCAATGAATATGACATGTTTCTTGATTAACAGATCACCTAGGGCAACACTAGATAGGAAAGTAGCAGAAAAGTTATGGACAAGCACTTCAGTGAACTACTCTAGTGATGAGAGGTCAAAGTTTAATACAAAGTCTAGACAATATATCTTTTTGGGTATCAGAAAGGAGTGAAAGGATTTGAAATGCAAGAGCTATTTTCATAATCGCTTTAAGCCTTCCAGACTTACATGGACACCTATGTACAAGAAACATCACAAGAAGGTATTGCCATATCTGAAATTGAATATTCTTTGTGGGGCTTTTTTCCTTCAATCTACTCATGATTTAGTTGTTGTTTGTTAATAAGACATCGTCATTAAGGCTGTTAAGAAGAAGCGCCAAACCTTTAAGAAGCTTTACTCAAGGTCTATAGCTGGTGCTACTTTGAAATTTATACAAAAGAGGAGAACTGAGAAGCCTAAGGTCTGTGATGTTGCTCTATGGTATGCTCTCTCACTTTTAATCTCTTGTGATTTGTGAATTGGGAGGTGTTGCCTTTGGTTTTTATTTACTAAGGTGTGTAGGTGGATTCTTTGTGCTTTTATTTTAATTGTTGTTTTTGTTATTTTAAGTGAAATCGAAGAAAGAATCAAGAAAACTAGGGATGAAAAGAAGGCAGGGAAAGTCGAGTTGATGGCCAAGACATAGTCCAAGGGCAGGCCTAAGGGTGCTGCACCAAATGGTCCTAAGCTTGGCGGAGGTGGTGGTGGAAAACCACGATTTACTTATTTGTTTCTCTTATTTTTTAAGTAGATAAAGCACTTGAAAGTTTCTTATTTCTGTCTTTCACGTATGGATATTTTGTTGGTCCTAGAGTTCAAATTCCTATTATAGATTTTACTGAGGATCTTCGCTCGAATGGAAGGCTTTTTAAGCCATTGTTAGTTGCTTTTGTTGTCATATTTGTTTTGTGTTTTGCAAATTTTCTAGCTAAAGTATCTCTTTTGACAATGAGCCTTATTTCAGTTCTTTGTATCAAGTCCTCTCCAACTAGGGCATTTTTTTCCCTTCGTAATCCAAGTTATGGTATTTGCCATGTCCACAAGGATGAAATGGGTGGCCACTTATCGTATCAGTTTGTTCTTGTTTCTTTTCCTGTCTTGCTAAGGTATCACCCATCTTATTTTTTAGATGCGAGGACAGCTTAAATGAGTTTATATTAGATGCCACACAAGTAGTCGGAGAGACAAGGCGCATTATTCAACAGAACTATTCAAGAGAACAAGAACCCACCTAAAAATCAAGAACTAGACCATCTATTTCCATTGAACTACTGCCTGGGATCTTCTCTAGTCCTTGTTTCTTCATCTCATTCCTTACTTCAATGGCTTTCTCATACAAGCCTGCAGCTGAGTACAAGTTGGATAAAACTGTGTAACAGTTGCCATCAAAAGGGTCTAATTGCAAAAGATGTTTGGCAGCATATTCACCCATCACTATATTTTTTAGCTGACATGAAACTCCAAGAAGAGCACCCCACATGGGAACACTGGATTTCATCTGTGACGCATGTGAAGAGTCTATCAAGTCCCTCGCTTCCTCTAAAAGATCTGCATGACAGAGAAGATCCACCATACAACCATAATGCTCAACCTTTGGCACTAGGCCATATTCTTCACTCATGAGTTGAAAAAATCTTTTTCCTTCATCAACGAGCCCCAAATGGCGGCATACACTTAATAAGCCGAGAAAAATTATGCCATCCAGTAGAGTATTTGACCTCAACATGTCTGAAAAAATTGCGAAAGCCTCTTGGCCATGACCATGAGCAGCTAGTTTATGAATTATTGAGTTCCATGCCCCCACATCTCTCTCCTCTATACTTTTGAACACTGAAAGAGCCCTCTCAATGCTTCCACACTTCGCAAACATCTCAACCAAAGCGGTACCCAGAACAGAATTCACATCAATCCCATTTTTCTCTATGTGAGCTTGCATCCATTCACCTTGCTCCAAAGCCCCCAAATAAGAACAAGCCGTAAGCACACTTACCATGGTAAACCTCGAGGGTTTAATTTTAGCCACACGCATCTCTTTAAATATCTCTAATATCTCTTTATGTCTACCCTCTCTTGCATACCCATCAATCATCAAATTAAAAGTGATTACATCCTTCATTTCCCACGGCATCTTATCAAAAAATCCTTTCGCATCCTCCATTAGACCCAAACTCACATACCCATCAATCATGGTATTCCAAGAAACCGAATTCTTTCCCACCATTTGATCAAACAACTCTCTAGCCTCCATCAACAATCCAACCTTAACATACCCATCAATCAAACAATTCCATGTAACTAAACTCCTCTTTGACATTCTATCGAACATTTGCTTCCCCTCCTCGACAAAACCCAAATCAACCAACCCACTGATCATCGAATTCCACGAAACAACATCCAGGTCATCTATTTTATTAAACACTTGACAAGCAAAGCCAATTAACCCACAGGATGAGTACATGTTAATCAAACTATTTTGCACAAAAAGATCTTCACTCAACCCATGTTTAAAAACCAGCCCATGAACTTGTTTACCCTCTTCAATTGCTCTAACCTGAGAGCATGCTTTCAAAACAAAAGGGAAAGTTAGCTTATTTGGCCCAGAATTGGCATTACAAAGCATGCTATAAAATAAAGAAAGCGCATTTTCGGGTTTTTCTCTCTGGGCGTAGCCTCTAATCATTACATTATAAGCAAATGTATTTGGGTTTTTATCAAAATTGAAGATTGACTGAGCATAGTTGATGTTTGCATATTGAGAGATTGATGAATAGCACAAGAGTCTAGTGAGGGCCAGTGGGTTTTTAATGAAGCCAAGTTTAGTGAGTCGGGCATGGAGTTGAGCAAACTCGGTGGTAAACTTGCAGATTTCTAAAAGGGAAAGGCATGATTTGAGAGAGAATGACTGGAATTGATTGTGGTTTTTGGTGGGTTTTGTGGGCAGAAGAGAAGGCGGCAGAGCAGACATAAGTATTTCAAATGGCAGTTGGTTTCTGTGGGTGAAGCGCAATGGTTACGTTGGTCCTAAACGAATTAATAAATAAAACAATATTTCTTCCAATTTGGGAATTAAAGGAGGGAGGTTTATAATTATTTTTTTTTTTTACAAACCAAATTTACTATTTTAATCTTATTTATTTGAAAACTCAAATTTGGATTAAATTTATGTCACGAGCTTTTATATGAAGAGGAATAATAGCATGAACACCATCTGAAATAAATACTCGAAATTTAATTTGATTGAGTTTTATATAAAACATAATCAAAATTAACTTTCATATTTACTGTGATAATCAGATATATATCCTTTGCTTAAACCATCTCTAAGAGCTGATCTTGTTATTTTCGTTACTAATAGTTTCGTGAAGAAGTAATATGGGTAATTGTTTCAACTTCCTCCTTGGTGTACATCTTCTTTGACTCTTTGCCTTCCCTCATATATAGCACAAAATATAAACCGCCAATGATTGTTATTAATCCTGTTATTCTATAATTTAAAAAGAAAGAAAACAGGTAAATCTAGATGTGATTATTTTCAGTTCAATTCGGTTTTTATTAAAAAAAAATAACCAAACTGAAATTATTTTTTTTAAAAAAAATTGAAACAGAACCAAAACCGGTTCAAACCGACCGGTTTCGGTTCCGTTTCGTTTTTTTAGAAAAAAACCGGTTCAAATCGGTTTGGCTCGGTTTTCCGGTTTTGGCTCGGTTTTTTTCGGTTTGGGTTTGGTTTGGTTTTTTTGGTTTCAAGCTTATAAAACCGAACCAAACCAGTCGGTTTTTTTAAAATTCTAATCGGTTTATTCGGTTTTTTTTCACGGTTTGGTTTTTTCGGTTATTTTTTTTCTAGTTTTCTCGATTTAATTAGTTTTTTGATTTTTTTGCTCACCCCTAGATCAAACTGACCATATAAATTCATCGTGGGTAAATTGTGGAATTTTCACAAGGATATTACAATCTTACAACAACAACAATAATAATAATCAATATATCATTCATCACTGAAACCAAATAAAATTTTTAGTGTAAATTATTACATAACTATACAGCATTTAAGTAAGAACATGTTATAAAAACATTTCCATCAATTGTCTTTATTATATGTGTTTGGAGACATTTATTTAACTTTAAAAGTATTTATATCAATTTTTGTAGCAAATATGATAGAACTTTACCAATATTGAATTTAAAAACATTTATATTAAATGTTTAAGATTTAATGGCATTCGAAGATGCCTTTATATACCATAATTGTCACTAAAATTGAAAAAAAAATGTCGTTAGAGATGGATCTTAATAACAATTATGAAATGCCATTATCATGTATATCTATCATAATATTTATTTGAGTAAGTTTTTTAGACAAATGTCATTAAAGGTTAATTTTGTTGTAAGTATGTTGATTAAACTAATGTAAAATTAACGTAATAAATATAATAATAATAATAAATTTATGTGAATAGAATGGAAACTGAATCTATTGAAGAGAAAACACAATACCTTCTAATGTCTAGTTTCTCGTCCAGCTCTGAGGAGCCGTGAATGGCAACCAGCACAAGCATGAGAGGATTGAAAACAGAGACAAACAATAGACCTCTCATCACCTTAGCCTGCTTCCACAATCAATGAGTCTATCTACCTGCTTTTATTTTTTGCCAAAGAAATAAAAGAAATTGTTACAATTAGCTAGCGAAGATTGTGAGCTAACGTTGTTTATCTAAAAGCGTTATTCCCCTTGTTCTACAGGAAAGAAACAATACTAGCACTGAATTATATTTATTTCTATTTCTTGAATGCCGTTAAAAAAGCCCGTGACAAGTTTATGATGAGATGAAGCCACCTGGTGTCGCTGACCATTACTATGATGTAGAAGTTTAATGTTTGTTGAACAGATGTGAATTTCAACTCCTTTGTAAAAAGTGATATCATTGTATTTGAATCTTCATTGTGAAATACTGTATATAGAATTTACTGGATTAAATAGAACTATTTAGTTTTTTATATAAATTAAGACATCGTACTTATATTAGTTTTTTATCTCGAGATTTATTTATGTTCTTATTGTTATGTTCATTTTAATCCCGAATAATTTTTGTGCTCATGAGTGCTTTAGAGAATTCAATTTATATCAAAATTCTTAAAGAAACAACCATATTTCTCACTCATCTTATCTTAAGAATATTATGTTGCACTCCATTTGGTGTACTAAGATTTGAAAATCATTAAGAGTTTAGCTCATCCTTTATCACGTTGCAATTAACACTTATTTCATCATAGAAATAAGTAGAAAATAATATTTTTCTAGTGCCCCAAAAATATTATGTAACTTAGTTTTTCATTTGAACCTAGATCTTAGAATCTCCAATCAATTAGATATGGTTATCATCATTACATTATTTCATATTTTAAGGGCTTTAAATCATACACAAGCTCTCTCGACAAACTTTTATTAGCAGATTCACAATATTTTCATTTGACTTTACATAGTTAATGAAAATAATTTCATTTGAGAGCAAGTGTTTAGTTGCATTATATCTACAATATACATGTCTAGACTTATCATTACACATATTATTTTGTATCTTTTCAATTGATGAATGAATGTTGCAATAGACATAAATAATTGACACTTGTTTTAACTAATATGAAATATCCTCTAAGAAAATTTGAAGTCATTCGGCTTTCTCTTTGATTTTATCAAGAGCAATAAATTTTAATTCCATTTTGAATCTTGCAATACATGTTTTGGTTTTTTTTGCCATTTTACTCCTTCTAAGCTCAACTTTATCGTCATCATCTTCTGATTGATGATGATCACTTGAGCTAGCTTTAATCATTCTTTTAAGTAAATAATTTTCCCGTGTTTCTTTCCATGAAAACTCATCTTTAAAGAATATAGCATTCATTGATTCCATAATAGTATTATGATGAATATCCTCACTACATGATTTGTGTACAAGAAATTAATATGTACTACTATTGTATGTATATTTTATAAATACACAATCTACGATTTTAGATCTTATTTTGACCATTTTAGGATTAGGTATTGCTACCATCTTAGGACACCTCCACACTATGAGGTATTTGTAAGAAAGTCTTCTATCTTTTCACAATTCATATGGTATTTTTTTTTAATTTTTTATGAGATACTTTATTAAGTATGTAATTGACAGTTAAAATTGTCTAACCCACAAGTTTTGAGTTGCTCCCAAACTTATCAACATGACATTTATCATTGTTTTTAATGTTTGGTTCTTACATTCCATAATGTTATTTTATTGTGGTGAATAAAAAGTAGTAGTTTGGCAGATATGTCCCCAAGGGGTGCAGCGTGATAGCAAATGGCTTGAGATCTGCACAGCAGATCTCGAGTTCGAGTCAGGGCGTGCACCTCTTGTAAGAGCTTGGGACAGCCGGGGTTTTACTCGCTCACCTGGCCTCACAAAGTGCGTTTTCCGGGAGGTGGGGTTTCCTCGAATCCAAAAAAAAGTTTGGCAGATAATACCATTTTAGAAACATAATTCGCTAATTGATCCTTTATATTCTCCACCTTTGTTATTTCTTATTATCTTTATCTTATTATTAAGCTGATTTTAAATTTTATTAAATGAAATATTTAAACATTTCATTTTAAATCTTTACAAGGGAACTTATATTAACTTAGCATAGACCCCAAAATAATTCGGGACAACTTAAGATTTAATATGAATAATTATTATTAGTTTTCATATCATTTTGACAAAAAAAACAAAATAATATATTTTTTCTAATTTGATCATCGTAAAAAAATAAATATGTTGAAAGAACTCTTAGTTTGAAGCTATAGGGGTAGCGAAAGTTCTTGTCTTTCCAAAAATGCCATCGATTCTTTTTCACAAAATACACGAAAAATTACAGACCTTGTTGAAAACATATCATTAACTATTAAAAACTTTTTAAGAGAAAATAACTCTTAGGTTAATTAAAATCAAAACTGAGATGGCACCACCATATCTTGTAATACTTCAAAGTGTAACTATCTTGTAAACATATCCCGAAAGCTAGCACTTGAAAATATGTTTACATACATAACATAAACTTCAAGCTAGTTCCATCATCTACTGCCAAATTGAAGGGAAAAAAAACACACAATCATAAGCAGTGGAGGCTTCATTCCATTTAACACATTACAAATCTGTGACATCCAAAATTCCAAATGTACAAAAACCAACATGATCAATTTATATGACTGAAAAGTGAGAATATGGAAGGCGAAAAACAAGAGAGAGTTTGTATTTAAAGGACTGTTTAAGGTATCGATTGAGTGGGTGCCTTTGATTTTGATACGTAGGTGACATACATATGAAGCAAAGCCAGATATAAAGATCTTGTTCTTCAATAATTTCTGGAGAAAAGATTTGTCAGTACTCCTTCAATCTTAAAAAGTCCTCCATTACATGCTTTAATGATCATACTGACCATTAAAGCATGGAATGGTTGGTTGATCAACACAATTATCGAAAAACCAAGTTTAATTTATTATGTTGATGTTGCTAGTTGTTTTCACAATAAGTTGCTGCTACGAAAATAAGCTATTGCTACCTTGTTTACTGAAATTTTATTGCTACAAAAAAAACTATTTTTCTGCTGCTGCAAAGAGTTTTTCTTGCTTCCTTGGTCTCTTATCAACTTAGTCACTGATACCAATTGTTATAAACTACTAAAAACAAGCAATTTTGAATCTGTGTATATCTTATTAATTGATATTCAACATGCACCTACATACATAATTGAAATTCTGAATACATTTACTCTTATATTTACAAGAAGATTACACTTTTAACTATCATAATTTAATAAAGATTACAACTAACTAGTTAAATAAAGATTTTAATTAACTAGTTTAACACATTTTTTTTCAATAAAAAATCACTACTTGCACTGGGATTTTATGTTCTATAGTGTCGGCATGATATATATATATATATATATATATATCATTCCTTCCCTTTCATCTCCTCTGCGTCATTTTATTTGAAGTCTCAAGGGACATTGTCATCCCCTCACTTTTTCTCTTTTCTGCATCATTTTCCTTCATTATTTTATTTTTTCGATGAACCTATATCTACTCTGCTGTTGTCGGAACAAGTATCTTTTGTTGGAGAGGTAACAATGATGCCAACTTCCTGGGAGGTTTCGGTTTCTGACGGAGCAAGTTGTTTTTTTGCCTTCATCTCTTTGCTTTTACCCCATAGTACAAAATATAAACCACAAATGATTAACAATGCTCCTAATATGCTGTGAATAGAAAAAAAAAAAAAAAGTTAAACCATATAATAAAATCCAATACTCCATAAGGTATCCTAGTTTTTGTAATTATAAGGCTATGTATAAAAGTCTAACCACTAATTATCTTCCACGCTAAATGCCTATGATAAATTAAAAATATATCTACAGAATGTCAACTTAATTTGAAATTTGTAATAATTTTGTTAATAAATTATCGCTAACGAAACATAAACAAAAAGATATCAAATTAAAAAGATAGAATTGAGATCGATAAGGTTGTCACATATAATTTTATTTATAATTTTATTATTAAATATTTTTTTTCAAGTAATCTGTATCTCTACAAGGTCTAGAATTATTTAAATAAATTCAAAAATTAACCTAAATAAACTAAAAAATCTGAAAATAAAGAAAAAACAATTAATTTTCTAAAACTAAATAGAAAGAAAAAAACAGTTAATTTACTGATACAAGTACAGTATCAATTCAAAGAAATTATTCAGATAAACTATATATATGAAACCTCCTTAATAAAAAAAGAAATGTGATACCTTCCAAGATACAGTTTCTCAGCCAATAGCAATGATCCGGCAATGGCAACTAACACAAGCATGAGAGGGCTGAAAATAGCGACGAACAATGGACCTCTCATGGCCAAGCACCATGAGATAATTATCCCCATCAAACCAGAGCCCACGACTCCCTACATACACAATCAGCTCTCACTTGAAAAGGGAATCGCTAAATCAGCGAACACAGATAAACAAAAGTTACCAGAGTTTAAAGAATATCTTCGATCGGAGATCAATAAATGGCTTGCCGAGCATTAAAATGAATATACCGAAAAAGCTGCGGTGAGGAGTCTAATATTCCATCCCAATTTCCATTGATTCCAATCCCTTTCAAGACAAAGAGCAAAAACAGTTGCTTGGATTGCTCCCATTGCACACACTAAAGCCGAGTTTGAATAATGGCTCCGGTATCTTGCACTCATTTTAGCCTGTTTCCACGAACAATCAATTAATATACTTATTTGCTTATAACTGCAGGAAATTAATTAGTATTCTTTTAGTATGAGAAATTAATTAGTTAGCTAAAGGATAAAAAGAAAAGAAAAGAAAAACATGATTTCTTATAGACTTGGTTGTGTTGAATTTAACCTCCTCCCAATAATATATATATATATATATATATATATATATATTATACTACAATGAAGGGATTATTTGAATTTATTAAAGAACACTATTCTTAGAAACCGTTTGGGACCGCGTTCCCAAAAAATTTAATTTTTTTTTGTTAAAATTTAATATAGTTTGTATGTTTTGGATCGTTTTGATATGCTGATGTCAAAAATAATTTTTTAAAAATGAAAAAACATCATTGGTATGCATTTCGGCATAAAAAGTTATTTGAAAAGCAA
>Ga0307517_10001224_pt1 | contig 43162 bp, 58 predicted proteins | sample 23_EM_MG_FD_194515 | JGI IMG/M metagenome (GOLD analysis project Ga0307517, IMG submission 194515) | Populus trichocarpa ectomycorrhiza microbial communities from riparian zone in the Pacific Northwest, United States - 23_EM | ecosystem: Host-associated > Plants > Roots > Unclassified | place...
ATATTATAAAAGGCAGACAGCGAAAAAAAAAAAAGTTGTACTAGGAAAACTCTGTTTATAGGGTAAAGGCGGTGTTACCCGTCCACCCTCCTCCCTCCCCCACCAACTTCACCTGGCGTCCGCAGCCGTCCCTTCTTCCTCCGTCCACTGGGAAACTTCAACAACAAAGAGGTCATGGACGGCCACCTCATCCCCAACGACAAAGATGTCGCGGACAACCACCTCATCTCAGACAATCCAATCCGTCATCCGGATCTCATAATCCCCGGGCTCTACCTCTGCGATCTCCACACCGCCCAAGACGCGGCCGTGGTAACGTCCTACGGTATCACACACATCGTCTCCGTCCTGGATTTCCACCCAACCTTCCCCCACGAGATGCAAGATATCAAGAAAATGCATGTGAGGTTGTCGGATAACTTCAGGGAGAAGATCACACCCCACCTCGACAAGACCACCTCGTTTATTCGAGACGCTTTGGAGAACGACCCTAAAAGCAGAGTCCTGGTACGTTGAACCCGTTCCCCACTGAATATGATGGCTACTAACCCCGCGACGTAGATTCATTGTGTCATGGGTATCAGTCGAAGCGCTACAGTCGTCTGCGCATATCTCATCGCCGAGCGGGGTATGACAGGTCCGACCTCGATCAACTTCGTACGCGAAAAACGTCCGATTATCTGTCCCAACATAGGATTCCAACGGCAGCTGGACGAGTACGCTGTAAGAGTACACGGCGGGACGAAGGAAGAGATTGAGGTGCAAGTAAAGCTGGGTGAAGTCCCGAAGAACATCCGCGATTTCAAGCAGTGGATGCGTGGGGTTATGACCAAAAAGAAGGAAATCGACTCTGCCACATCCTAGGATACACCGTTTGCTGTCCTTCCTTCTTTTTGGTTTTCTCGAGGGCATACCGGGTTACTACTCTATTTATTCATACAACGGCTACGTACATATAAGTAATATCTTGAATATGCGTGTATACAGTGAAAGATAGCATCCGTCACTGACAAAAACGTTCACGAAAAAGGAGAGAGCGCCTGAGAAAGCTACCAAAAAGCACACCAACCAGAGAAACATTGGCACAGGTTCTCCAGCGAGGTGGCCTGCAAGATCAACTTCTCAACCTGCATGGGCACCGTGAGGACCACATCGGGGTTAAAGTCTCGACCTGGAAGTCCAGAGTGCCATTATCAGCCACACGCGTATCAAGAAGCGTAATCGTCATCAATTATCGTATCGTACGTACCCGTAAGCTTGTGCTGCACCCGGTTGTATACTGCAAGGGCACGTTCGTTCCTCGTCTCTTGGGCCTCTGGAAACGCAGGGGGGGGGGGGTCGTTAGCCACGCGCACAACCAAGCTAATTCCCTTACCATTGAAAATATCGTTTTCGTCTGCCTTGAGCTTACGAAGCGGGCCTTGGGGGTAGGCGGTGACTCTCGTGAGCTCTTGTGATCTCATTTCAGCTGCGCAATAGTACAAATTAGCCATCGGGAACCCTCTAGCAGAGACGACGGAAAACGTACTGTCCGGTGGTCTCGTCTCCGGTTCCGCCTGCATCAACCTCCAATTGATCAGGGGGTCATACACAAATGCCTCAAGCACGGCCATGAGCGATTCCTTATTATCCCGAAGCACCTTCATGCTAAGCTCGCAGGTGTATCTGAACGATCCCTCTATCCCGCTGACCTAAAAGAGGGGCGACGAGACATCAGCTCAGAAATGGGCAGGTGGAGTCAGCTACCCAACCTCCATAGCACGGGTCAGCATCCTCGTCAACCTGAACGGAATCTTCTCCGGGAACTTCTCCCGATGCATAGCGACTTCAAAACAGTCACCGAAATCAATGTGCACAACCTTGCCGGTGCTCCTTCCCAGCATCAAGTTGGACGGATGACGGTCACCCAGGCCGAGGATGTGCCCGACCATGCTGTTGACCGCTAGTGACCGAGTGTAGGTTGCACGACGTTCGAGCCAATGTTCAGAGTCTACGCTCTTGAGCCATAGCACCTTGTACAAGTCCTGACCAGTCGTGTTCTCTCGAGCGTACTCGAACACCTCGATCTTTTGGAGCAAGATCAGGTTCTCGTAATCAGGAGCCATCTACCCAGAATCATAACCTCATATGTCAACAGGTATCAAGTACGAGCCACGAACCTGGAGCATCAACCGGTACTCAATGTTGAGGAGGACCTTCTTGGATTCACGATAATCTCGAACGAGGACGTGCAGAGTGTCGCTGTCTTTCACCCACCCCAACAGTCCGGCGTTGGGGGCAAGCGGGATAACCGGGAACCGTTGAATATTCAACCTTCGCTTGAAACTGTCGGTGTCGACAGAGAGCAACGTGTTCACTAAACTGAACAACTGCATCACACGCTCGTCCTGTCGAAGATCCTCATGACCTAGAAGATTGACAGTTTGGGAGATAGTGTGTGTAAGGATCGTACGCTCCACGTGGAGAGGTGGCATTGGTACTGTACCCTTCAAGACGAACTGGTAATCGATACCGTCGCTGCCACGCAGAACTAAACGACGCGGTCGCTGCTTGGAGGAGATCACCATCAACTTAGTGGCAAAGCTGACAATTGTGACAATCGGTCGAACGCTGTGATGTGTCCCTGCCAATCAATGAGCACTCGAACCGAACCTTGGTGGACACAAAGCCGGGATAGATACCAGGCACAGCAAGCTCCAGGTTACGAGCCTTCAACAGATCCGGTGAAACATATTGCAAGTCCAGAGTTGTCAGTTGTGGAAGCTGCTTCTCAATCTTCTTGAAGACCTGTGAGCGTTGTTTCCATCAGTGGGTATCCGCCCGCTGGTACGGAAGCAACGTACTCCGTAATAAATATCCCAAGCCCTGTCAAGCATCGCGGTCTCGCCATACGTAGTGTATGCGCGACAAGCCTCTCGAGCCTCGTGCAAGTCCCTACCATAAGCTTGAACGAAGGAGATCTCACGAGTGGTGGTGGGTCCCTGTTATGGGAGCATCTAACCAAGATCCAAACGTCAGATGGGGGGCCACGTACAGCTTCAATCATATCGTGCAGAGGCTCCAACACGGCAACCATTCCCTCGGGGTTCCTCTCGGTGAAGTACAACCTCGAAGCCTCTTCCAAACCTTCGTGCCACAACTCGTGCCACAGAATCGCCACACGGATAAGCTCGTGACTGACGATCGAAGCCTATACGGCGCATTGGGTATTAGCACGAGACCTCGGAGGACACAGGTCCAATTACCTGTTCCACAATCGTTGCACTGTGCTCCCGCATAGCATCCATGATTGTCAGAGCAGCACTCTTCCGTGCCGCGCTCGAGGATTTAGAAGCCACCGTTAGCGGATAAATCAGCGCCTGTGGATGGTGCTTTCCGACGTCCGTCAAAAGGCTGTTGATATTCCTACGAATGTTGATGCTGGGTGTCTGAATTCGTGCTATGATCTTGTTGTGCCTGGCTAAGCATCCATTTGGAAGCAACGGAACGGTCGCCCAGACATACCTGTGGAATAACCTCAAGCCAAGTATCCACTTCCACGCTAGTGAACCCAGTAGCCATGGCGTGACTGACTTCATCGTGAGCTCCATACTTGAACCACAACGTCAGTAGCCGTAGTGTATCCTGCAGAGCGTTCTCGTTCTTGAGAGATATCGATTTGAAGAATCCAGTCACAGCTTGCACGACGTGAGCAGCCAACTCGTTTCCAGGGATATCCGTAGTTTTGTTCTCCGTTTGGGTTTCCATGAAACTGATGACATCGAAGTTGGCCAGAGCCCATGTGTGCCAAGCTTTGTACCACGTAGGGTCGAAGTGGGTAGCGAGGAGATAGAGGTGTAGGACCTCAGCAGTACCTCGCTATGATGGATGTGAGATAAACTCTGGATATGAAGACTAAAACCTGCTCACGGATTGCCATTCGGGATCAAGTTCCGCCTCCCATTGACCTTGCTTGAAATAGCACCTTGCAAGCAGCCGTGAAATTTCGTCGTACTTGGGCCGAGGCACTCCGGTCCGCGAAGGTTCAGTCTTGACATCGCTGCTGAGACTGGTCGCGAACTGGCGTAGGAAGTTAAGGCTCGGCTCCCGTTCTCCTTGGGCCCACATATATTTCGCTTGCGCGTAGATCACATGCGGAGGTGCACGCATCAACGCCTCCTTGCGATAGAGGAGTGAATGCTGTCAACCGAAGCGGTCAGTCGAGCAGGTTAGGGCCATAAGTAATGAAGATGAAGGCTCACGCGGTCGGGGGACATCAAGGAATTGATGGTCTTCTCAGCCAATTGCATCCTGTCCGATTTGCGACAGAGGTTCGCAAATTTTATCCACATTACAGGGTCATCCTCTGGATTGAGAACGAGAGTCCTAACTTGCAGCACTCGCTGCCACACCTCTACGTCTGGTTGACACCCTTGTAACCTGGCACCCTGTCAGCACAATCGAATGCGCCGGATACTATAATCGCACCTCCTCATCCACGTCCTGCGCATCGTGGTTTGACGCTCCGGTTGGTCGGCGTACTGCTTGTACGCAATTATCTCCTCCAGCTCAGAGAGCATCTGAGCGCGGACCATGATGCTGTCCCTAGAGTCAGAAATATCCCTGCAGCGGGCGTCAGAGAACCTACTTATAAGAACGACCATAGCTCTCGCCCACGAATGAGGTCAACTCTGGATCCAGCAAGTCACGCGCCTTCGCGATTTGTGCCAACGCTTTCGGGAATTGATTCTGGTGTACCGCGAGAATAGCACGATAGAACGATCGATCGGGGGAATCCGCTTTCATAGTGGCGATGTAGTCATCCATGGAATCCCACTCGTTCAGAGACCACGCGGCAGCAGTGGCCATAGGAGCAATCTCTCTACGCTCGTCATGACCGGCATTCGACCAGTTCTCCTCCACTTGAGCCGCGAGTTGATCCCATTCACCAAGGGCGTGGAGACATTTCATCCTTCCGATCGCGATTTCCGGCGCATCGGGATCCTCTTGTGCCTTCTTGTCGTACGTCGCAAGAGCCTCCTGCCACCTCCCCAGCCTCTCGTACCATTCTTCGTGCTTGGTAACATCATACCGCTCGCGAGCGATGAGCAAAGTACCCCAGGCGGCATCGTGTTGTTGGAGTCGAGCGTTGAGGGAGATAAGTGACTCGATGATAGAAGCGGAAGTATCGTCGAAGAACTCTCGTTCCTTGTAGTGCAGAGCTTTGGCGTACGCGTGGTACTTCATTGCATATTCACCAAGGGTGCGGTTCTCAATGGGAAGCGCTTTCTCTTCGTGCTCCATGAACTCTGCGAGATTCAAGAGCCGGTGGATAAGCTCAGAAGGCGCGATTGGCGAGGTTGTCGCAAATTCGATAGAACGAACCAAGTCCTCCTACGTGCCTGGTCAGAACATCTGATAAACCCCAGAAATCGCAGCCCACCTGGTATTGATCGTAAAGGTCACCCCAGCACGAGATGAAGGCGGCATTGAAGAGTTCCTTCGCCAGTGGTGGGCGAATCTCGACCAAAGTCATGCAAGCACGAAGTGCATGGGAAGGAGACTCCTTCATGAACTCGACCGCTAGTCGGTGCATCCACTCAAGCCAGTCTTCCTTCGTGGCGATTTGTGAGACATCCCAAGCCTGTTTCAGGTGCTGCTGATTAACCGTCATTTTTGATGCTTCTGCAGGCGCAGAGAACTCCGGAGCCTTGTTGTTTTCACTAATACGATGTGAGCGTTCTGATGATGCGAAACCCGATGAACGTTTGAACTCACAGCAACTCGAGGTTATTAGCGTCCTGCGGAAGGCGTTCTCCGTTCAAAAGCTTGTAGATCAGGTTCTCGTATTTTGGATGCGGAATCTTGCTACGCATCAGGCACTGTTATCGCCCAGTCAGAAAACGCAACTGTACCATCCGATCACGTTATATACCTTGTTGATCGTAGGGACGAAGATGGCGAAGTCGGACCCCAGCTGGATGACCAAAGAACACAATGTATCCAGAACGGCCATTCGAACCTCATTATTCGACGATTCCAACACTCGCACAAGAGGATGAATGATCCTTGAGGCATGATCCGAGAAGTTGACCCTCCTCGACAACCCCTCGATGGTCTGAATAGCTTTCTTCCGTAAAGCAGTCGCACCCTCCGGCCACTCATAAGTCTTAACGATCACGGGAATTACCAGATGCAAATACTCCTCGATGTTCGCTCCGAAAGTTAAAAATGCGTCGAAGACTTTCATCTGAGTCTGTGTCCGCTTTTCATTCTTCTCGATCTGGGGACCATCGAAAACTTTGAGAAGGGGCGGCAAGATCGTCGGAAGGAATGGCCGGAATTCGGCATCCAGCGCTGTACCCAAAGCCTCGACCAGGGTAACCAGCGGAAGCTGAAGTGCCACGTTCTCCCACAAATCGGTAACCAGCCCAAACACATCAGGCATGTAATTCCTGACATGTTGTTTGATGATTCCCACCAGAATTGCCATCTGTTGTAAATGAAATTCCTGCAGGCGGGCAGTCGAGTTCCGCGTGACGGTGGCAAAAGCCGGGATGATCTTCAACACCACATGTGAGCGCCTAGCTTCAGCCAATGTAGAATGATCGCTCTTGTTTACCTGTGGAAGGAACGTAACGCACTTCAGACCTTGAGTCTTGAATATGGACATGATCGCTTCGATCACTGTGTGGTGTTGACCACCGAGCGACTGGTCCTTCAATATTCCGAGCAGAGCGTTAATGACCACTGTCTGGTAATAATCATCCGAACCGGAGGCGCCAGTGTAACTGATGGGCGCTGTGACCGTGGCGGTAGTGGCTTCCAATTCATCGAGGGGCCGAGCCTCGAGGGTGAGTAGTGTGAGTTGAAGTACAGGGACGCATATTGACCCATCGACACACCTTGCGCCTGTACGGGTCAAGGGCACCAAGAATGCCAAGTACTTTCACGACCTCCCGGCGAACCGACTGCGTCGGCTCCGTCTTCAAGATCCTGCTCAATATTTGGAGGAGCTGCGGATGATCCACCAGCGGTTGAATAACATAGCCTGTGTTCGAACACACTTGACCAAGCGTATGCAGCGCGGCGTCTCTCTTGACGATTGACGAATCAGTGAGCTTGGCTATGATAACCTGCATCAAGTCTGGAACGTGTGGCATAACATCCTCTCCACCGACACAAGCCAATTCTCCTAAACACATAATAACGCTCGCGGCGACCGCGGGATTCGAATCAGAGGCTTTCGGAAGAAGAACCCGGAGCATGGGAATTGCATAAGGTTTGATAAGCCGCTGTGTAGCGCTGATGAGGCGGGTGAGTAGTTGTGTACACTCTTCTCTGTTGCGCCTGTGAATGTGTGCGGGTTAACTTGACTGTTTCTCGGGGGACGAGACACAGGATCTTACATAACCGTAGAGTATTCTAACTCCGTGAGAAGTTGGATGAGTGCTTTGCGCAGGGATGGCATCACGTATGCGGGGTTATGGAGAGCAAGACGCCCAATGAGACCCACCGCGACCATGCGGTTCTCAAAATGTTCATCGTTTAACGCGATGAACAACGACCGGACGTTCTCAGCTTGGGCTAGGTGCTTGTCGAATCTCTCATGTAACGTTGATAAAACTGCCAGGCGAATCTTCGGCTCTGCGGGAATGTAAGTGTATGTAAAACGATTGATCCCAAGCCGAGGCGCACCGGGGTCGGCAATTCCTACGGTAAGAAGTTTGTCCAGGACATCACTGACGATTTCGATTGAATGGTTACTAGCTTGATAGCAAATCGGATCCTTATCGAATAACCGGCAGCAAGTCAGAGCGGCGGCCCGTCGGACCTCAGGCGATTCTTCCTCAAGGTAAGGTAGCGCGCAATTCCGCACGAACTCGTTCAGCACATGTCCTAGTGGGAATGTCGTAAGAGACCGCGCCGGTAAGGGTAATGGATAAAGCCTACCGCTGAAATCGAAGGTTCCAAGAGTGGTCAGCGCAAGCGTCAATAGCTCAGGACTCTTCTCGACTGTTGGAGCCTGATCTGTGTGAGTATCGGAGAAATATTATAGGTTGAACCAACACACCTGGTTGGCGTTGTGGTCCCTGTTCACAGAAGGGTTTTCGGTCCGAACGATAGACGCAGGGGCACCGAGTGGTTTGTAAGGTTGGCCACTGAGAAGCACCGATAATAGGTCCAAAAGTCGGTCTAACCTCGGTGTCAGCGTCCGTTCTAAAGGTTCAAGCGATACGATAGACCTTGAATAGTCTTGAGAAGGGGTGGGATGTGACGTGCAATTGCCGTAAGCGCCTGACGTAAGGGTTCACTTAGCCCGCAGGCGAACATGAGGTCCAGTTGGTCGTGTAGCAGCTTTGTCAGATTTGGGCCGACCGCGGACGCCAGCATCCCAACACACTGGAACATCGGCTCTTCCGAAGGAGCGTTCTTTTTGCTAATGATTTATGAGAAGCTGTAGATCCGGGTGACTCGAGGCCGCGTACCCTCGCATTTGTAGACCATGTTTGATTTGATTCATCACAGGCTCTAAAAATGGCTTCATCTCGCTCCCGACGGCGGTAGCGGTGTGTCCAATAGCAATAAATGCTGAGTTAAATCAGAATAGAACAAATGAATGGGAGACGGTGACATACCAAAAGAACGTTCATTGGGTTTCTCAAGCTGCGTGAGGAGGTGGCCCATAGCCTTGTGCAAGTAGTGCTCTGAGAACGTTTGGGTGTCGTAAACTGCCAGTGTGGGGATGAGGGTGATAACCATCTTTTTCACGAGACTGTCCCTGTGTTGTCGGAAACTCAGGATCTGCTCCGCAGAGTCCAAAAAGTCTTCCTTCATGAACTAAAGGACTGATGAGTCTTCGAGAACACAACCCTGTTTCAAAACGCTAACCATGCCGCCATGAAGCAGGAGTTCTCTGTAGGTGATCAGAGAACCATGGATAATCTCCGGCTGATTCATTCTCAGCCCAGCTTGAGCATCCTGGAGGATTCTGATCAAATATGGATTCCGTTGTTGTCTATCACGCTGCGCCACGATCTCTAGACAGGCGGCCAACAATTCAGCGGCGCCTTCTCGGACAATGACGCGTGGGTCTCTGAGGGGGACGAGGATCTTATCAAAGACAAGACCGACATGGGAGTGGAAATAGTTGGCGCTGTGCCGCGCAAGCTCCTTGAGGATCAGGACGCCAGCGTATCCCCCGGGTTCTTGCTTCCCGGACTGAAGCAGATTGATTGCGGCGGGGACCTCGTAATCCATGAAGTGTTCACCAAACGCAGCACCACCAATTTCGGCGATTTTCCCAAGGGTTTTGGAAGCCGCCAGCATAAGGTTCATATCGGAGTTCGGGAGCAGGGATTTGACATAGTGATAGAACCTAAACAGGTTCCTCTTCGATTCGATGGTTTCTTCGCCTCCAATAAGGAGCAAGAAGTCTGAGATAGCGGGTTAATGTCCAGGATCCTGAAGGATAACACCACGACACACCAATGGCCAATATCCCCCCAAGCTTCTCCGACGTATTTGGGCTGTGAACAAGATCGAAGAGACGTCGATTGATTGTGTCGTCCCACATCTTCGCTTCCGTACTCGAAGACATCTCTGCCACCGCATTCGTGACCTGAAGAAAGCCCTTGAGCAGAACGCGAGAAACACGAAAGCGATGACAGCTTCACATATTGTTTGAGATCCTCGGCAGCCCGCAATCTCACATCGTGACTCTTGTTTCGTAGGCCCTGGAAAATAGCGTCCAGAGCGCTGAGTTGCGGTGGCGCCGCTGCTGACGCCATCCTCGAGGAAGTAGGAAAGTGAGTAGACTGGGCTACCCGCTCGGGATGGACAAGCTCCGTGTTTGCTCTTGTTTGACCTGGAGGGTTCCAACTTCCAGATAAGGAAACGCATTGACACGGACATCCACGCGACCACGACCTGGGCCGAAGTTTGCCTGGTTCTCACCTGAAGGGATTAACGACCCAGCGTTGGATCAGCTCCTACCCGCCGGGTGCTATCTAGTGACCAGGAGTTATGGGTTGAGTAAGTACCATCAAATATAAGCTCCGCTGAATTGCAATCCCCCGCCAAATCCGCCATCATGATAGCGGGGGTCGTCCCTTGATGCGCCCTCCCGGCTCCTCCCGCCGCGCGGAGAAGCTTATCCCACTCCTCCGAAGAGATCGGGATTAGGTGTGGAAATCTTCGTTTACGCTTCCAGAGTCCACGGCGTTTCCCGCTTGCGAGTAACCTCCATGTCCGAAACTCCTGGTTGTTTCGACTTCCTGCGTGGTCGGCGTTCCACTAACAAGATGCGTGAGGTCGCTGCTTCTCTTGAAGTGCAGCAACCTCCGCGCCACCACGGAGGGGGTGAAGTCGTGAGCAACCTCGTTTGTACCGCGAGTTATTCTTAACCTTCGTTGTAGCCAGAAGATCCTTGCTTTTTGAGTAGCTGTGGCTTTGGCATCATCAGCGAAAACCTGCCATCTCCATCCTTGGATGCACCGCCTTCGTACTCCCAATACGACACACACACGGTTCTCGACCCGGCTGTGATCAGGACAGTCGAAACGAGTATCGATTCTCTAAACCGAAGCCTCCGCAGGCTCAGCCTGGTCATCCACGGCAAGTTCTGAACATTTTCGCAAGCATCTCTAACACGAGCGCTTCCCCAGACCATCCCGAGCTCCAGTTCGAGGAGAGGTAAAGCACCGTTAAACCCAACTGTTTGACCCGTTTGACACCTTTGATTTGCCCCCTTCGATGACAAGGTTTGCTCATGACACACTCACCGCGTTCATGTCCTCCCATGGTTTCGAGGTCACGAGGCACTACCTGGGTCTAGAAACAGCCTGGAAGGCCGAATTCATTCAAGGAAAAGGCGGCCGAGTGGTAGGAGTGAATTCCGAAATGGATGCCTTACCGGGCATAGGTCATGGCTGCGGACACAATTTGATTGCGATTTCTGGGGTTGGGGTCGCTTTAGCAATTAAAGCTGCTTTGCAAACACACAACATCGCTGGAAAGGTGATACTGCTTGGCACGCCCGGTATGAAATTCCCTGAGTACAGGGGATGTGACTGATATGGGATGTACAGCTGAGGAAGACGGAGGAGGAAAGGCTATACTCCTTCAACGTGGGGGTTACAAGGAGATGGACATATGTTTAATGTTCGTTCTTCTGCTCACCTTTATTCCCCTCGCTGACGAGCTGGGCGTTTAGGTCACACCCAGCTCCAATGCCACCCCGAACAGCGGCCGTTGGAACTTCCCTAGCCAAACAAGATATTGCTGTCAAGTACCTCGGTCACACGTGCGATACCTTCCACGTGGTACCTTCACTGCCACCTCATCCCTGACGTATCGATTTAGTGCACACGCTGGAGCGGCTCCATGGGAGGGCAAAAACGCCTTGGACGCCGCTTTCCTTGCATACGCCAATATTTCTGCCTTACGACAACAGATCAGACCAGACGAGCGCGTCCATGGAATCATGGAAGGGAAGAATTGGGCTCCCAATGGTGTGTTTCGAGGCCTCCCCATCCTCGGATTTCCACTCACTCTTGATAGTGATCCCCGATAACGCCAAATTGCGGTTCATAACAAGGGCGCCTACCCTCGATGACGTCACAGAGCTTCGTAAACGAGTGAAAGCCTGTTTCGAGTTCGTTAGATCTTCCCCTCTCCACACCAATCTCTTTCATTTATCATATTACTTCAGCGCGGCCGCTCTTGCTACAGGATGCACACACCACGTTAAACTCGACCACGCGTATAATGACCTCGTCCAGAACTCTGTACTGGGTGCGTGCACCCCAGGACACGGAAATCCAAACCAGAGAGCTAACGCCGTTTTCAGGGCGCACATTCGCATCGTTCTTCAAGGAACAGTACAAAGGCGAAACGTACCCTGTAGACTTTAGTGCCTCCACCGATTTCGTACGTCTCAACCTCCTCGTGGTAACTCTGAGCTGAAATGGAGCACTCGTCCTCCATAAAAGGGGAATGTCACATACGGTTTGTTTCATCCCTCGCCATTCTCCAATACGTTGGTGACCCTCCACCCCCGTCGTATCTAGAACTCCCCGCGCTTCACCCCGCGTACGGTACGAACACCTCCAGCACCATCCATTGAATCATTCGCTGAACGCTTCTCCGCACTCCATCAGGTATTCCAACGAAACCCGGCGGCGGGAATCACACCAAACTGTTCACTCACTCCGCTCGAACGGAAGAGGCTCACGAGGCGACAATGCTTATAACGAAAGCGCTCGCGCTGACCGCCGTCAAAGTGATCACGGACGATGTGTTGTTCGAGGAAGTAAGTATCTCCTTTATCGTCATCTCACTGTAATCACCTTGACATACCCGCCTGTCGTAGATCAAGAAGGCCTTCAGTAAACCGGTGTAGGATGCTTGTTCAATGTTCGTCGCGGGTCGATTCGACGATGTAAAATCAGTTGCACGCTGGCGTGGCGTCCGCATGGTTGATCAACTGAGAAATGTGTATACGAGAAGGGAGAGAGAAGTAGCAAGATTGAAACAAGAGAAAAAAAAGTCCAAACGTATCACGTAGTAGTCAGCTGAGAGGTGTAGCGGGGAGAAAAATCAAAAATTATAGCATATCCTATTATTCCATGGACTGAAAGGGGAGGGGGATCGAATATCAATTACCTCGTCATTGTCCCGTGAAAGAAGAAATCCAACTCACCCTATGATTAAATCGCCCCCGTTGCGAGGTACTCATAAGGGGGACGGGCAATGGGGAAAGTAGGGGATCAAAAGAAAGACTCAAGGCGGATTTTACGGGCCATCGGTACGCTCAGGCAATCTTGGACTCTTCCGGGGGTGTCGGGATCTGAGGTGATCCACTTCTGTCGTTTTTCTTCTGATGAACGCTGGTTTTGGCTTGAGCCCTCATCCTCTGGTGTTTCGACTTTCCAGAAGCGGCTTCAGCGACCATTCGTTCCAGCTCTCGTCGCTCGAGGTCGGATTCATCTGGTTGTGTCCCCTTGAAGATGGCGCCGAGCACAAGCAAACCCTAGATGTAATCACAGGACGCCAGTTAGGGGTGCCCCTCAGCTAAGGTACGCAAGACAGTACCTTTGCACGGTTGACGATAATGGTCTCGGTAACTTTAGGGTCCTTCAAAACTTGGTCACAAACCTCTCGCAGGACTTGAACACATTCGAAGCGAGTCCCTCTCCAAGACGCCAACATAATCTACGAATGGCGATTAGAAAGGAGAAGGTTTATCTGCGGAGGACTTTCGTACCTTGCCAGTCACGTCCTCCTCGAGCGCTTTCAGCTCCTCCTCTGGGATTTCACCTCGAGCCTGGAGTCTTTCCATCTCTTGCATCGTGGATTGAACGCCGAGTCTGGTAGATTAGTTAAGTGGAGAGATTAGCATAAATAACGTGTGATTCAACCAGCACATACGCGCTGCCAATAACACCCCACGCGTCCTTGGCGAGGGCGCCCTTCTCCTTCAGGCGCGAAAAGAATCCTGGGCTGAAGAATGAAATCAGTGAGGCGCCTCACTCAACGAAAGGTCGGACTCACATGCCAAGGAATTTCTTTGACTTCAGGTACGAGGTGGCTTTCATCATATACACCGATCCAATCGTGTGCAGGAGCTGCGAGCAAACGATCGTCAACGATTTCTCGGGTGAGCTGATGAGAAACAAACCTCAACGCCGAAACTCTCGAGCTTCATGTCCTCAGCCTCCCTCTTCATCTTATCTTCGAATACCAGAGTTTCGGGGTCGTTCCGATCTCCGGGATGCTGAGCATCGACAAACGGTCGCAGCCTCTCGATGAGTTGTTTCGTCAGGGTTTCAACTCTCTCCTCCATAGCCTTCTTCCTCTGAGCTTCCATGTCTTCTAATTTCTTCTTTTGCTCAGGGGTAAGCCTTGGTCTTTTCTTGTCATTTCCCGACTGTTCCTGGAGCGCAGGTCCGGTTCCATCGACTGGTGATTTCCCATCAGAACCAGAGGCGCCATTGGTTGTTGTCGTAGATTTTGACTCTGGCTCAACGTGTGGGGTAGATGTGAGACCTTGAGTTGTGCCGTTGGAGTTTCCAATGTTCATCTGTTTCTCCACCTCGGCCTTCTCTTCTTCCGTCATCATCGTTGTGGCGACTGAGGTCATCTCCTTCATCAATGAGATTTCCCCTATCTGAACGATGTATTAGACCTGCCGTAATGGGTCACTGAGGGAACCGGCTCACATAGGCCATAAATCTCTCCCCCCCAAACACATTGGCAAAAAATCCTGCAGCGTCTTCCATCGTCACATTACCCTCCTTGTCCGCCTGGACGCGATCTCAAGGTTAGATCGGAGCTGAGGGGATGGATAGCCCTCGACAGACATACCATAGATTTTCCATTCTTGTCATATACAGCGCGTAGATTCTAGGAGATAAGTGCAAATTTAGCTTCTTCAGTCTGGACGCATACGCACGAACCACGAACAGGGTCTGATAAGACTTGATATGCTTTGCTAGCAAAAAAATATGGCAGTCAACGCCATGACCACTCCTTGAGTGCAGGAATGGGCGCACCTTATATCCTTGAACTTTTCCTCCGCTTCGGGTGACGGATTCTTGTCCGGATGATACTATACACAGCGGCGGGAACGCGCCACAGTCGCGGAAGCAAGCGCTTCGTCAGACGATTCAAATTGCGGCACTTGAACAAGGCAGGATCAGGAACCTTCATGGCGGCCTTGCGGTAGGCTTTCTTGAGATCAGTCTCCTCGAAATCGACAGAGACACCGAGCTGTGCATTCGTGAGGGGGCTGGTCAGAAATTCGCTCGGATATCACGCGTGTTTGGAGGGGTGGTTGTCTTGCCGTACCAGGTCGTAGTATTCGGTTTCGACCGGAGCCATTGTAAACTGAGCGATGATAGAGGGCAAAAACTAAACAGCCGTCGCTGTCCTTTCGAGGGAGATAGAGTGTGGAGCTTGGAGAGCCGAAAAGCGAGGAAACCGGATAAGGGGGGGACGACTGCGATATTGCGGCGCTTGCTTGCTGTGACTCTCCTGTGATGACCGAGCGAGCGGGCAGACGCGGCGCGGCCAAATTCACCGAGCCCTGATCTCTGCGTGCAGTCAAAGGTGTGTATTCCGCGGCCAGAAATAATAACAATAAATCGAACATAATAAAGCGGTCTAGTTAAACAAACAGCAATGTACGATGAAATGCAAGGGTTGTCCAGATGTGAATGCGAATGTGTAATCGAAGCAGCAGAACGAAACGATGCCAATAAAAGACAGCGATGCGCGATCCCCCTCTATTCCGTCTCATCAACGGAGAATCTGACCAACTTCTTTGGCGAAGACTTCCCAGAGTCCGGCTCAGCCCCTCGAGACGGTCGGCCCCGTGACGACGGGATAACCTTGGTCACCCTCGAGAAGAGACGAGGGGTAAAGAAAGAATTATTACGATCGGTCCGAAGCATCGCAGAAGATAAAGTAGTAGAAGTGGATGTGGATGCGTTCGTGAAGGACGGAGTGGCGGACGTGGGGGTAGTTTGCAACGACGAAACTTTCTTCAGCGCGGGTTTCGGGGGTGGTACGGTGGCACGCGAGCGATGGGCGGGTTTCGCATCAGGTTTGGTAGGTATCTCGGACGACATCGACCGGCCGCGTCCGCTCGTAGATCTAAGGTGTGGCGTTCGTGATAAGTGCAGGCCCATCGATATTTGCTCGACGGTCGGTACACGCCCGGCACGTTCTTCGTAGTGGAAGCAGGAGTAACCAATATCCCCGGCATCCTGTTCAATCGTCAGACAATTTCACCCATGATGACAAAATGGGCGGCATACGTCGCCCTTCGTGAGACGTGGCGAACGTTGGGGAAATGAACGTTTCATCACGTTCACAATCTTATTCTTGCGCGCCGGAGTGGACGAACCGGGGGTGGGATAGGAGTTTGCTGGCATGTTGTGTGGAGGGGGGGGCGGGTTTGCAGGCCGACCGAGACGATCTATAGCGTCTGTGGAAATATACCAAGTCCGCCAGAGATGTCATTCCCCCGCCAGACAGATGATCCTGGGGGCGTGGTCTTAGGGTTTCGGTTATAAGTCAACTGAATCAAAATCAAATGGGCGGCCCACCAGTTCAGCACGGCAGACGCCGACCCCTATTGACGCTCACGCTTGTTTTCTAAAAGGGGATTCCAGGGGTATCCGGTGAAAAGTGGGCTTACTGCTTATGATGTGTACAAAGTGGTCATACGTGTATGTCTCTATCCCTTAGAAGCCCTTAGAACCATCTCCTCTAGCGAAATGGCGCGGTACTGGTCTCCGTCCATGGCCCAAACTGCATCATCCGCGATGTAGACTAACATCCCGCCCTTCCCGTCAACACTCTTCGAAACCCGGAACAGTGCATGACCGGTCTTCTCATCAACCTTTCCAGCGGGGAAGAACATGAGGTTGTGGCTGGACGCGTAATCTTCAACAATTGAACGGAAGGTGATCTCTTGGGTTCGAGAAGACTTGACCCTGGCCGTGGTCCGCGCTTTCGCTGGTCCAGCTGGGGTGCCTGCCGCTTGTACATCAGGGCGAGGCAGCTGCGACACCGCCGGTCCCAGTTCAAGAGCCTTGTTCATTAACTCCAAACCTTTAGTAAACCCTCGTTCAACGCCCGACATCCTCTGCACGTTCTCTGGGAAGATGACCTTCCAGGACGAGTACCACTGGGCGACCTCCTCGAAGCTCGCCTTGGGATGAACGAGCCACTGGTGTAAGGTGATCAACCATTTGGGGAAGAACCCCGTCTCCAGAAGTTGCGAGAAAATTGATGAACGAATGATTTCAGCCCATGCGAGGACGTCTTGGAGCGGCTTGAGGTCTTGTTGTGCAGGATTCACCCGGAAGTCTTCCCGAAGAGTCACCCCGAGTTTCGGAACAACGTACTTCAATAACAGGCTGTCCCATTCGGAGGGACTGTGAACCTGTCAGGGGTATTAAATGAGTGGAACTAATCAACTTTCGCCAATGCGACAAAATGACACAACGCACATCTTTCCACACCAGAAAATCGAGCGGGATGCCGTCACTCGGGGTCCAACCCCTCATTTGGCTCTTCAGCTTACGCCTAGCATCTCCGAGGACCTCTTCAACCCTCAGTCCAACGTGCGGCAACCATGGGAAGATCAAACTGTGCAAGGGCGCGTTCGACTTTCGGGGACTCCAATCCGCAATCGCCTTCTGGAGCTTTGGTAACACAAGTTGATCGAAAAAGTTGTCCCGGATGAACCCCGGCAAGAAGTTGGCCCATACTTCGTACAATCGAATGACTGGTTGCGGGACCTCCACCGCCCACTCGTTATTGATCGCTGAACGAACTCTAGGCAGCCAAGCGTGCCATAGCCATGAGTCAAACGGTGTCATCTGTTGTATCCTACAATACAGGGTGAGTCTTTGTTGATTTGCGCGAGAGGGAATACACACGTTGGTTGTACAGCTGCGATTTCCATGCCGCCGTGAGGTTGAACTTGGTTTTCAGCACCGAATACCGTTGGTGACACCTTGAGGGCGCGGCGCCAGAGGTGGAACGTTGGTATCAACCATGATGGGTCCTCCAGTGGGTTCCACATTACGAGCAAGCGGCGGAGCTGTTATCAGGGTTAGAACGGAGGCATATTTTTTGGATGGGGCACGCACAACAGGTGATATCGCCGCAACGACAACCTCGTCAAGGCGATGGCGATCAAAGTCATTGGCGAATTGACCAAGCAGCTTATCTAAACTTGGTAAAAATGGATCAAGCGTCGGTTCGTACGATGCAGAAAGTCGTTTTGCTTCTGAATTTATGTCATCCACGACCAGGTGAATTTGCTGGAGACGCGCAATAACTAAAACGAGAATCAGCAAGGCGCGCGGATGGGAAACGACATACACTCACGATCAGCTTCATCTTTGATTTTCCTCCTCAGGCGCGCGCCCTCTTCGCGAAGATGCCTCTTCCTCGCTTCTAGCACCCTCGCCTCCCGAGCGAGGCCATCCAGATCGGTTTTTGTTGATTCGACAACCAATCGCAGATTATGGCGGACCTCAGGGATACGTGTGGCATCGGAGGTTGGTGTCCAAGATGCAAGTGAGACGTCTGCTAGAGATGAAACCTCGCGTAACTGTTGAACAATCGGTGAGCGGTTGGCGGGATGATAAAAAAATGATCACTTGCCGTTGCCCCGGTCGCGTCAATGATGGGACCAATACCGGCTGCTGGAGAAATGGAATCCCCAGTCTCAGCGAGAATCTCTTCGTAAGTCTTGTGCTCAATCCTCGTCTTCACCTTCCTCGGCCGCCTCCATGCATCAGCTGGTTCCTTCCTCACTCCGGCCTTGCCTTTCCCCTTCCCGGGTGTAGCCTCTTCTTCATCGCTGACATACTCCCCTTTCCTTCGTGCCTCTACCTTCTCCTGCTCCGTCCGCTCTGAAAACCCACCGAAGGCGATACCCATTCCCTTCTTTCTAACCTTCGTTTCCACAGGGTTAACCCTACCCTCGCCAGAGACACCGAGACCGGTCCCTGATACCCAACCCATCCTGGCAAGCATACGCGCTCCATAACTTCCCTCTAATTTATTGAAGTGAACACGTTCATGGGCAGATAGGTTGGGAGTGGCAGATCGACTCGATCCGGCGGAATCCGTGTCATCACGAACGAAGGATCGCTGGGCCCTCGTGGCCCCAAACGCCTTGGGTAGAGAGAGATGGGGTTCGGAAGAAGTGGTGGTAATATCGTTGCGCGATGAAGAGCCAATGCCCCCTCGTTTGAGCGCAGAAAAGGTACTCTTCTGATCGCTGGACTTGTCGTCTTCGACTTCTTCCGATATACCGAGCCCCTTAGAGAAGGTTGAGCCGATGCCGCCGCGACCAAATCCTGAAAACGCAGACTTCTCGTTGGTTTCGCCACGAGAACCTATCCCAGCCTTGGTAAAACCTAGACCTGAGAATCCGGCAGATTTGGAAGCGCCGAGGCCCATCCTTGGGCGGTCTTCCATCTCTTCATCTTCGTCGTCGGGTGTATTCACTGACTTGGGAACCGAGGGCTGGGAACCACCTTCGTCTTCATCTGAACCCTCGGCTTTGGCAGCAGCTCGGTCAGCATCTGAGTCGGCATCTACATCCATAGATTGGTCAGGCTCCACCTTTTGAGAGGAAACAAAAGCAGGAGCTTTGGTCCAATCCGACCGCCTTCGCGACGGCCCATCATCCTCGTCTTCATCGCTGTCGTCACCAAAACCGCGCCTTCGCTGTTTGCGCCGTTTGTGTTGGTAGGGGTTTTCAAACAGGGCACGTTCGTCGCGAAGATCCTGATCCTGATCACCAAATTCTTCAGCCTCCGAATGCGCTGAAGAGTCGGAGTCGCCGTCGTCCAGCAGCTGGCGCTTTCGACGGCCCATGGATGAGTCGGCACAAACTGTGGGTGGCTGAACGACCGATCGTGGTTACGAAAGGGGAAGAAGTCACGAGACCTTTGACCGTAGAAGGAAACTGTACAGTAGTTACATAAGCCGCTCCCACCCTCGGTACACAATCATCACCTCGACACACGAGACGCACTCAAGAAACCAACGATGGTGAGTATGTACTACATCGCCGACATCCTTGGTGATGTTGTAGGCAGTTCCTGAGGATCTCACATTGATCTCCTCGATTTTTACAGGCCCGCGGACCAAAAAAGCACTTGAAGCGTTTAGCAGCTCCTTCAGCATGGATGCTTGACAAGCTCGGCGGTACCTACGTGCGTTGGATGAACCCTGAAGTGGAGAATGCGGGTTTACTTTACTTCACAGGCTCCCCGCCCCTCCCCTGGCCCCCATAAGCTACGGGAATCCCTCCCTCTCACCGTCTTCCTACGTTACCGACTCAAGTACGCCCTAACTGGCCGCGAAGTTATCTCGATCGTCAACCAGCGGTTAGTCAAAGTTGACGGAAAGGTCAGAACGGACCCGAACTATCCCGCTGGTTTCATGGGTATGACACATTGTACCCTCTAACTCCAGATCCAAGGAAACTAATCAACATATCGATCTCCTAGATGTCATCACCATTGAAAAGTCTGGCGAACACTTCCGTCTTCTTTACGACGTTAAGGGTCGTTTCACCATCCACCGCATCACACCTGAGGAAGCTAGCTACAAGCTCCTCAAGGTTCGGAAAATGGCCGTTGGTCCTAAGGGCGTCCCGTACGTCGTTACCCACGACGGTCGAACTATCCGCTACCCCGACCCTACAATCAGGGTCAACGACACCGTCAAATTCGACATCGAGCAAAACAAGATAACCGACTTCGTTAAGTTCGATACCGGTAACATTGTTATGATCACTGGTGGTCGCAACATGGGTAGGGCCGGTGTCATTGTCCACCGTGAGAAACACATCGGAGGCTTCGACATCGTTCACGTTAAGGACTCGCTGGACCGAACATTCGCCACTCGGTACGTTTGACGCCCACAGTCGAATGAGCAACGACTCACAATCCGCTCACTGTAGGGTGACAAACATTTTTGTCATTGGTGAGGGCACCAAGCCTTGGGTATCCCTGCCCAAGGGTAAGGGTACCAAGCTCACGATTGCAGAGGAGAGAGATCTCAGGAGGAAGCAGCGTCTCGCCGAGTCGTCGTAATTGTTTTCATAGGTCATCACTCATGTATGCAATCTGTATGATTCAAGACTTTATCGCATGCAGTTGCTGCTAGGCTTGAAACCCACGCATCGTTACCCGTCAAGACGATGAATCTGAACCTTGGATGCGCAGAGGTGATCGATTGATCGGTTGATCGGCGAGGGTCCTGCCCCATACCTGTCCCCGCTCCATCCAGTCGAATCACCGTGATCGCTTGCAGGATGGGGCTCTTGACCATATGTGAGCAGACCATCAATCACGCAGCGATCACAGATGAGCCTCCGACCGTCGGAGGACCAGACCGAGGATGGGAGAGGTCGAGGAAACCTGGAGGTAGAATTATCTCCCCGTGGGTATTGCTATGCTAACCCGCTGACCGGCCTTACGGGTCCCACCAACCTCCAAATTCCATTGAACTGGACTGAGAGCTCCCAATGGCCGCATTGTCGAACGTTTCCGGTGATGCTCGAGGCGGATCCAGGTGCGTTTATCACACACACGCACCCCGGCCTTACAATGAAGCGGATTGGGTAAGCCTTCACAAAGGGCCGATTTCCAATGCAGTGCTGTTTCTGCGGTAAGCCTATCAGTTTTTCGCCTTTTGCCCCTTATTTTCGTTTATGGCTGCTTTTTCCCATTACATGATATCAAGGGTCTGAATGGCGGGGGGTTCGTACCGGTGGGATCAGATGAGAGGAATAAGCAAATAAGCCGACGGTTCTTCCCCCGATGAATGGCATCACACCAATGTGACGAGCACCGATAGTCGGTTACGTGTCCTTTCCCCCCGCTGCGATGTGATCCATCATCTAAACGGAGGTAACACTGTATTATTAGCTACCCCTCGAAATACACACATATGGATTATTCGGTAAATTAACACGCAATAATAATAATAATGTAGCGGCACCCCGGCCGCAAGAATCGTTACTCCTCTGCTGCACCCAACACTACCTTCTCAACCAACTCTGTCATGGCTTTGGAACACCTTTTGGTATCCCCCAGGTGGTCCCAAGTTATGTGGCGCCATATTGAGATCAACTCGTTGGACTGATGGGAACACAAGGGGAGTGGACATGTCATTACGAACGAGGGACTGTTCTCTGAGGTAAAAATTGCCGGAGAATGGGTGGCAGACCGTTGGATCAGCTCCTGGACAAGGAGCATCGATGGGTCTTGAATCGCCTGTGCGGGTGCAATGGTACCGTCGGTAGGCACGATTAAGTTCTCCCCCCAAGGGAACAAGTGGTCGACTGACGCCAAGGCGGGGAATGAGAGTGGTGTTCCCGCGTATTTAGGGTCGTCGAGTTTGGGTGTTTCAGATAAAATACCCGAAGAGGATGTGATGCATGAGGACGAGGGTGAATTGAGATTTGGAACAACCCCCAAGTTCTGACCGTTGAAAAATTCAGCACCTGCGAAATCAAGACTCATCGCGAAAGCTGGATATATAGTGGTTAGTTTGATATACCTTTGGCAGGACAGAATGTCGACATACCTTGGGGATCTGTGGATATCGAGGTTGATTCCAGACCTTCGATCGACTTTGGTGAGTGAGCGAAGGGGGAGTCCCACGTTGGGAGCGACGGCTCAGCAGAAGACGGTGAGGAAGGCGAGGAAGGGCACAGCGACGGTGATGAAAGGCTGCTGGTCGAAAGAGCGGAAGAAGTTGAAGGTTTTGGTTGAGCATCAATGTCGATCGTGTCATGATCAGACGGTTCCTTGTCCTGCCGGCATACATTAGTAGAAAGTCCCGTTTGCGTGTGAAGAAAGGTAACCCTTACCTTTGTCATTTCCGTGTCCGAGGTAGGGCTGCTACCTGTTGTGGTGCTCACGGAACTTCTGCCATCTTCGGACACCTTCCCGGCTCTCTGAAGACTGAGAAATCTGTTCCTGCACTGGACGGCGGGTCTCCCCTTGATGGACCCGGAGATGATATTCCACCGTTTGCCATGTTTTGCCAAAGCCTCCAACAGCTTCAAATCTTCAGCTTCCGTCCAGACATCACGACCTATTGAATGCACGCCGAGTTGAGTGTTGGGTGAAAATCTCCATAAAGATAGGGACTAACGGATTGAGGGGTCCAGTTTTTCCCTCCATCGTTTGGCGCACTGATCGTCAGTTCTACCTGGCAGTAGCTCAGCGACTTTATACCAGTGACGACCATGCCTTCGCACAGCTGTAATAAGGAGTGCATCCTCAGGTGTTGTCCATCGGCCTGTACTGGCATAAGCATGATGATGAGGAAGGTCGATCTCTACGAACCTTTGCGAAGGGAAGGATCCAAGGAATGGATCCACCGTTTTCGACAAGATTTGTTGCTCCTCCCTGGGAGACGTTCGGCAATTGTATTCCAACAAATCCTCGATCCAGCTAGTATTCATGTGTTTAGCACGCCTCTGAGATCAACTCAATGTAGAGCGTACCCGCTAATACAGCCTCGACCAAAATCGAGTCTTCCTCTGTGGTCCATTTGGAGCTGGTCGCCATGTCCCGTATGAAGTCTCTGGTGAGAAAGTGGGAGGAGTGTGGTGACGTGGGGGTCCACGGATATTTGTTCCGCTGTTTTATGTCAACTACCGTACAGGTTCATCATACGCGAAATCTCGAGAGGGGCGCCAATTCTGCGCCAGAGCGAAGGGTCCCATCAAACCTTGATATCCGCATGGAGACGGTTTGTTGAGGGCGTGCCGGAACGGAGCACAACGATTCACTCGGTGTATCGGACGTAATCCAGATTTCGTGAGCTCCGAATTTTGAGATCAGCCTGGGGGGCGGCGGGTACTGCGGTCTGGATATCAGAGGAATTGGATCCCCGGGGTGGGATTCAGCGAGGTTGCTCGGATTGACTTTCCGCCTGATTATGTTGACCGTTCCCGTGCTTGTTCCACAAGTGGAGCAAAGCGCCGTGGGAACCCATGATCGACGTTCCTTCCACCCCCCGACTATTCCCACCCCGAAGCTCGAATTTTAACTTTCGAATTTGACCTACTGTATCTGCCCTTCGATGCCCTAACCAATCCAAAAAATGACCGAACCTGTACCCCACATGGCAGGTCTCGGCTGGTAACTCGTCTGACGCTTGCCAACGCCGATTCGCACGGATGCCAATGTTCGCTTGGTGCTGATAAAAGTTGTAGGCGACATCTCCTATTCCCTTCATCATCGGACCGACCCCTTCGCTTGCACGGCAGGGGGGCGTGGGTTGACTCGATTCTGGAGCAGTGTATTTTGGGTCTAGGCGTTGACTCGCCCGTCCAAAATCTTCTGCCTAACACGGTTGCTCGGCAGACGGATTGCTGATTGCCTTGCAACGAGGGCCGACAGATAGCGCCAGATCACAACCCCTCACCAACCTACAACAACTTCCACCTCCACCAAAACCTTACGCGGACCTGTTCGTTTCAAATGTCATTGCGACCAAACCCACTCAATAAATATCCTATGAGAGCCTAACGACGATGTTTCATCTTGCAGGACACGGTAAGAAGCTGTGGCGACTCTGCGGCCATACTAGGGCAGCACCTTGACCCGGCGGATAACACTTCCTTGATACCCGCGAGGGCATATGAAATGGGGTTCCACAACTACTCCGGGATCGGTACGGTGGATCCGTTGACGTCGTTCTCGATCCTGGGAAATCGGAACTTCGTGTCGCCCGTTGAATACCTCCGAAGCGGGGCTTTTGTCATCAGATTTCAAATGGACCAGCTTGATCACGGCCCTGTGGTGGCACTCGGAGCTATGGTAGATTATATGGTCAGGACGGTTGCACATGTCCGTCCCACAGAAGCTGCGCTCAAACGCCGAATGCTTTTGTCTCCAAGTCCTATTTCGTCTCATGGGATATTTATGGGATGGTTCTTCTGGTACTCGTTCATACGTTTATGCGACCTCTTTCATTCACTCAAACGATTGCATTGACAGCTTCCGAGGTCCCTCATCATTCCCTCGCGGCCAAGAAAGGACGCATTGCTGGCCATCTAAGCCTCGTCGTTAGGTGGTAGGGTGGGCTGGGGACCTTCAAGCCCACAAATTGTTCGACGTGATCATACGGGTGCACGGTCGGTACATCATTTAGACTTTCTCTGAGAAGTGATTGAATTGATCCCCCAGGTACTCGGCCGAGATGCCTAGGGTTGAATTCACTCATGACACCACCTCGCAGTCCAGAATGCATTGATCTTCATACTTAGATAATCCACGCAAAGGCGTGAAGGGCCGAACAAACCGGTGACGGGATAAAAAAAACCTCCGCCCTGGCCGAGTTTGTGTTCTCCAGCTGAAACGAGGGACGGAGACTCTATCCGGTTGTTGTGTTGCATTTGAGAGGCACTCAAACAAAATTACATCGCACTGAGTCTGCCATTTCTCAACCCTGACTTGGCCTGTGGGTATTTCCAAACTGCCCAAAAGTTTACAGTCTTCTCTGGTGTCTAGCTCCACCCAATGATAACATGTTTTGGTTCAGCGACTCAGCCCGGCGTCCTGAGTGTTGGGTGCACCCCTTTTTCCGGGGCATCGTGGGCGCGGTTCGTAACCACATATTGGTATATGTACACCGTGCGGGCAGCGGCAAGAGTATGTCAGATGCTAGAGCGCCTTACTGGAGTATATCTCGAGGCTCGCTAGCTGGAGCCCTTGGGTCCAACGAGCTCGATCTCCTCAGGGGGGCGGTTGTTTTCTAATAAGCACAAACCCGTCCCCCAGAAAACAGCCGGTATCTCCTTGACGGCACACCCGTATAGTGTAAAAGTCGGCGGTATAGTCTGCCTGCTGTCAATCCGTTTCGGGGAAAGCCAGGAGGGTACCCGTAGGCCGGTCAATGATTCCGCGCGATGAACGAGGGTGGGTGCACTTTTGTGCACTCAGTTTCAAACGGCATATTGCATGAACTCACCCGCTCGAGCCGTGGTACCAAAGGGAACCCGTCGTGACACTCACAACATTGAATGCAAGCTTAAAGTGGCACGTGCGGGCGGCTACTAGCAAATCGCGGAAAGTCTGGTGAGTTGGTGGTCGACTCGTGCTTCCCCAGCAAGGGCTAATAACCCATTGCAACCCATTGCAGCTCTCCTGGGTGGCGCTTAGGGCTGACCCATGGATTGTGATATGCAGCAAGTTTCATTTCGATAGACTGTTTCCCATAGGGTACGGCCCCAATTCGCTGTTTACCCTTTGATGGTATTGGGGCCCGGCACCCCGGCATCGCGGCATTGGCCGGCCCGTACGTGGACCACAGCAGGTCGGCAACCTGGTTTTCCCACTCGCTTTTTGGTCCATAGGGTCGTCAGCAACCGGTGGTTCGTGTCAGGGACATATCGTCAATTTTTGCGAGCGACACGACAGTGGGAATCAGTTATGGCTCGGGGACCTGGCCCCGGCATTGCGAATTTGGGCCGGATCCTCTGGGAAACGGTCTATCGAAACGAAACCTGCTGTAACGCGCTACAACTCTTCGATGGGGGATCGTGGATTTACATTGTAAATCAATTGCCGAATTTCCACGATTTGCTGATCCAGTCTCAAGATCAAGTTATAGCGGCGGAATCCTGTGGCGAAAGTCATTGTCATCATGTTTTATAAACTGGCTATAATTACAAATATTACTGTAGGGTAGTTGCCGATGCATGCCACACATTATGATATGGCAAAACTCAAAGTGTCCGAGGGGAGAGAGAAGATAAGAGGCAATGATAAACCAGTAGCTCGAAGTCCATGCCGGTCGTAGCACGAACGGATATATAGGCCCCGTGGCCAAGAAATCTAAGCCGCTGTCATAGGGTTATTCTCCTTTTCCTGAACCACGGGTTCGTTGACCAGCAGGCGACCTGGGTGGAAGATGTTGAGGGCGATCATGGAGAAAGCAATCATGGCACCGTCCAGAGCGACTAGGGTAGACATCAGCTAACCGGTGGGGAAGGGTAGGTGAATTCGGCTCACTAAAGTAACGCTCAATAGAGATAATCTCGCCCTCCCAACCGTCGGCCAACTCGATGGTACGGTAGACACCCCTTGAATCGAATCCGTTAGTTCCCGACGGGGGGGAAGGAGAAGGCAGAGCCTACCGAATGAACATGGCGATCGAACTAAGACCGGCGCCGAGGATCATCTGCTTGGTCTTGGAGTCGAGGGTAGACGGACGCGCGCCGTTCAGGGTGTCTTCGCGACCGGAAAATGGCTTCTTGAGAGCAAAGCGAATTAAGAATTCGATAGTAAGAAGCATGTAGACCACGACGGCAACGAATTGGAAGATAATGCCGCCTATAGTGTCCGTGAGCAATGGTCTGTGGGGAGAGGGAAAAAGATACCTACCAAGGGCGATGTTTCCGCCCGTTGCAGCGCCGGAGGGAGTGTCCGCAGAAGAAGCCATGCCCCCACCGATAGATTGGACAACGAGAGCGAGGACATCCTGCAGTAGTGGTTAGTTCCTATCTTTTGTAAGCCCCCGTTGGATGTACATACGCAAGAACAGAACACAATGGTATCTGAAGGAGGCTCAGGAAATGTACGTTTGAACTTATAAAAACAACTCACATAACCGAGGGCTAAGGCGGCTGTACTTGGGGCCGAGCTTCTGAATGAGGCGCCCCACGATCACGAAATCGGCGGCGATGATGAAAGTGGGACTGATAATCGTCGTCGTGATCCTAGGTTGAAGGAGTAAGATGTGAGTCGGGATTCTTCACTCGGGGTGGGTGGTGGCCTACTGCATCAGGAACGGGTTTTGGGAGGTGGCGTTCTTACTACCCCACAATCGACCAGCCCAACCTATGATCTCTCCGAAACCTCCGGTGACCACGGTTGGAAGCAGCCACCACACCCTAGAATGGAGGGCTTGTCCGAGGTGAGCAGCTGTTTGAAGTTGCGTTAGATAACCGTCCGGGGGAGCGGAAATAGGAGAAAATACCCGTAACAACGCTGAAAAGAACTACGAAGACGATGCCCGCTTCGAAGGAGGGCACGTAGTTGAATGGAAGACGGTCATCGTCGCCGGAAGCTAAAATTCGCTCGTTGAGTCGCGGAGAATCAAGTGACCGTGAATCCGCTCACTGCTGTTGGAAGACATCGCTGCTATGGGAAGAGGAGTGGAGGTGGGGATGGTGGAAGCCTCCCAGTGTTGGGAACCCTTATATGTATGTTGTGAGTACGGCCATGACTGCGGTCACAATTTGTTGCTCATAGAGCTCGCGTAAGCAATGATATGTGCGCTGCATGTCGTGGGAGTTTGGTGAGTTTCGGAGCGGCTGTAGATGTGTGGCGCACAGCCAAAGCGCGACAGGGCGCTGACTTCCCGTGCTGTTGGTGATCCATCCATGACTCCGGGTGAGCAGCGGCAGACTCATCCACGGATCCGCAACCCACTGTCAAATCGTGTCAGGCGGCCGGATGCGTCAAGAATCGTGTGTTGGAGCAACCACCCGGGCTTTGAAACCTAGAAGTGGAAGAAGGTTGGTCAATGATTCGGTATCCTCAATCAAAAAACCTCGTTCACCGTGTGAAGCAATCGTCTGAGTGTGAAAATCGGCGTCCGGCCAAGAAGCCGGAGCGCAGCAAACGATGATCCCCTTGCCAAGACAGGCTAAAGCGCCGCATTCCGATCACGCAGCTCGGTCGCGATTGGACGACGCCCTCGGCCGCCTCCCGAAATTCGAAGCGCAGTCACACACTCACCCATCGTAAACGTCGATCCCCCTTCTTGGCTCGACGAGGCCGTTTCCCGAGCGTCCCGAGATTTGGTAAATTTTTCTTCACGTGCGGTGCTATGGCGATGCTACGCAGATTCCTTCTCCGCACGTGCGTCGATTCACCAATAATCGACATCACGATACTGCACGAGGGATTCCTTTCGCTTCGCCTTTTCCTTCTTCCACCGCTCGAACCATTGGTTCATCTTCGCTCTGGAGACTTCGCTGCCAATATTCACCGTGGCGATCATCTTCTCCCACTCGATCGAGAGCGCAAAACAGGTGAGTTCAAAGAACGAGCTGTGTTCCGAATATGGCACAGCATACACCTGGAGGGTTATGTCAGAGCCTTTCATTTGCTTCAGGTCCTGCCACGTGAACTGCCTGCGCTGCGTTTTGGTTAGTATTGATGATATCTCTGTCGCTAGTCCAGCTCCGCCAGGCGGTGAGAACCTTTCAACGACGATATTAGAGGGCGCTATGGTGTGAAAGAGAAAACTCCACATACGTCCATCCGGTAGGTCGGAGCCCCACGACCTTGGTAAAAGTATCTTTCCAGTTGTCCGCATAGTTTCTGAGCCTTTCGGTGGAGATCGAGCCCAGAGGCACAACGTGAACACACGCTTCACATGGGTTGTCAGTCAGCATTGCAATCAGCTCTGGGTCGGATTGACATCGTAGGATCCCAGCTTTACGAGCGTCGCAGTATACTTTGGTGCCGAGGCGTTTCGCGACGGCTACAATTACGCGGGTCAACGGGCAGTGGAGGTCAGATGCAACCACCAACTCACCACTAACAACCCGCTCTTTTCCAACAGAGTATGTCCTAGGCGAAGGCTTAGACGGGCGCTCGCCTTTGGAGTAAGGTGAACACAAACCCAATTACTATCAGGACCTTTCCTGGTTTTTTGGAAGCCACAGTTGAGCACGAGACGGGCGGTGCTTGAGCGTCATCGCCTGACGCCTTAGGTTGGGGATAAGCCGTTGATAGCCTCTGGGCAAGTTCTGCACACGCAGAGATAACTTGGGATTGGGGAGGGAAGGTATACTGGATGAGAGGGTCAGTTGATCCAAGGATCGCCACCGGTGGCTCCCGAACCTTGGGGTCTAGATACGTCGTATCGAGGTATACATGGTAAAGGCGTTTCCCTCTGATAGCGGGATGCAAAACATGACGTGGGGATGCTCGGAAATCGCCACAGTGAAGGTAGCGAAAGGTACGCGAAGACCCGATGAACGGGGACGTGAATGAACTATCACCAGCGTCCACGGTTTGTAGACCCTCAAACAGGAAGAGGGATGACCCTGGACCTGTATTAGCTTCGTAAGCCGCGCGTCAAATACCGCATGATCAGGGCAATGTACAATGATTAGCTTCGATGACGGTGACTTGAACGCCTCCCGTGTCAGGTATAGTCGTCGGGATGTCGACTGGGAGTGGCTTCACCCGTTTCGGATCCACGTTCAACATGTGGATGATCAGGTTCGCGGTTTCTTCTAGGGTGGAATGAATTAGTGCTTCATGGCGAGCGTGATGCGGTCATGGCATACGGGAACAGTATATTGGACCATTGGACCACTTCGACGAGAGGTTGGTATAATGGTCAGAGTGTGCATGGCTGTAGTGTCAATTGCCTCCGAGATTAATGGATCTGGCGATGGAGGAAACAAGAATCTCCCTACGTCAAAAAGTATGCAGTGACTCCGGGGATCTTGCCATACCGGAAAGCATCGACTGCAATCGGCATTCCTTGTAGCACTTTAAAGAAAGGGGCTTTTCGGCGGCCCTTGTTCTTCTTGAATGTAGAAGTCTCGGCTTCAATTGCCTCTTTCCATATTGCATTCTCCTTATTCGTAGCCATCAAGACTGAGAAAGCATTTTGCTTCACTGAACTAGTTGAAGGTCGAGACGTGTTCGCAACCTTGGGGTTACGAGCACCGGAAGGTTTGGTGTTGCTAGGTGGCTGTATCGTCGGTCGACCATTGTCGATGCAAGCATTGATGTGCGCTTGAAGTTGCTGAATAAGGGTGCGATGAATACGGATCCATCAGTGGTGGAGAGGCGACGCTCACAGAGAGGCAGAAGTCTACAAATATGGCTCCGCAAACGGGACAGGTGTCAAGGGTGTTCTCAGGGCTATCCTCTTCATCACCCACAGCCTGAGAATCATCGGTGAGATCGAGAAACTCATCATCACCCATCTCCCAGTTCCCAGCGATGGTTATCACTTGCGGAGTTTGGGTATTTTGCGTGTGTAGGTCACCCTCGACGGTCCCGACACTACAGTTCAGCGAGGATAGAGGCACCGACTTCAGCGGAGAGTCATCTTCGGGGCCTAATTGGGCGGTGCTGCGAGAAAGTTTTTCCTTCTTCGAGCCAGAAGAACCCCCTATGTCTGGAGCGTCCAGAGCCTTTCGTTTCGCCTGTGTGAGTTTGGGACTTGTTTCGGTATTTTCATCGTCGGAGTCAATAACAATTATCTCTGCGGGCTTTGACGGAGCACGGATCGGCATCGACTGGGTGGCCGAGCCGAAGAAAGAGTGCAGAGTCGCGGTCTTCCCGACCGGTGTCGCGTTCTCTTGTTTCGGTCTTTGGGAACGCGGCATGAGATGGGATGGGACTGTAGGCGCAACAATGGGACGGCACAGTGACAGAGGGGAGGAGCGCCACTTCAGGTAAGCGCTGGCGGGTCCATTTAGACCACACAGAGCACGTGGCTTTGGCATAAGTTGAACTTTCTATCTCCACCTTTAAGTCTCAACGGCCAGCTTCGACTCTCAAATTCCACCTCGCCACGTCGCGCCCCTCCCTCTCCTTTCGTAACCAATGGGTTTTTTTAAGCGTCTGCTCTCTGTTAGAAGCAGGAAGAGCAAGAAGAGGTCCTCCGCGAAAGAGGATGCTCGGGACTTGCGACAATTTCGCTCCCAAACTTTGCCTCCTCTGTTGGAGGTCGAGTCCGAAGTTACAGCAAATCGACTTCTGAGGTCTGCCTCGAGCAGGCTCGGTGCTATACACCACAGTGTCAACGATGACTCATTGCCACCCTTGCCGAATCGTGAGTGCACGCCACGCCGCCCTATTGCCGTATTCCGCTGAGGAACCCACTTTGTGAAGCTCACCCCGAACTTGACGAGGAGGCTGAAACTCGTTCATTACCATTCCTTCCCAACCGTTAGTTACCTACCCTCTGGGACGCCGTGTTTTGCTCACTGATATTTCAGCTCACCCATTTATATCCTCGGCTGAGGTTAATACCCTGGCTTCATTCTCACCCCGTAAGCGAGACTTTCTCGCTCATCATGGACCCGCTCTGACATGCTTCCAAGGGTGCTCTGTTATTGACATGTGCCCTACGCCTGAGGTCAAGCACGAGCCCGCGCCACCCCCACGAATGACTTATGTCGTCAAAGTACACGAACGCACCGTAATCTCACGCACCGAATTCCCCAATGCGATACCGAGTTTAGTCACCCCCACCAAGCAACGACCGAAATCCGCCCCGCTACCCCCCACCATAGACCTTGACACGTCCGACGATGAGTCCATTAGTCCATCCACGGCTAAACGCCCAGCCATCACCCCAAGGGATCAGAATCGTCTGTTGCGCTTACGACAAGACCCTTCCGTCGTCAGCTTGTTAAATATATATGATTCGCACGGTCGACTGGACAACAATGTCTTCTCGAACAGCCCCTTGAAGGACGATCAAAACGATGAGGAACAGGTCTATACGGTTGGCCGACCGCAGCACCAACGCAGAGTATCAACCCTACGACAGCTCATGGGGGAACCCGAGCTTGAAGGACAACCAAACATCAGTCGCTCGGAAGGGGAGATTTCCTGGGCGGAACGCCTCCTGCAGTAAGTGCCCTGGACCACCAGGAGGATAGCCTTCTGACTGCTGCATTAGGGAAAGGAACGCCAGTTCGATATCACTAACCACCGTGTCCTCGTCCGCTGGAGCCCAGACTCCACAGGACATCAATTTCGGCCAAAGCCAATCATACGAAGATGAACATACGACCAGGCAGGATTATGATTCTTATCAACGGCAAGAGTCGGTTGTCTCTTCCACAGAGATGGAAGCTAGCGCGAAGCAACCCATCACCAACATAACTACTACGGCATTAATGGAAACCTACCCTCAAACCCCTGGCAAGGCGAGTGAAGTTTTCGAGTTTTTGACTGAGCGCCGGAAGCAACAGGAGTCGCGTCCGTTGCCCCCAAACCCCGCGTTTAATTCGCGCCCGTCATCATTCTCTGGAAGTCCTTCGTTACCACAGGAAGATCTTTCCCCCGAGTCACCCGAGTACATCCATGTCTCGCAAGAGTTGAGTCCCGTCTCCAGGATACCGAGATTCAATGGCGACGAAAGTTCGACCTTCGACTCGACCACGTCACCAACACCTATCTTTGGTGATTCCCGGATTCCCCGACGGATAGACTCGTGGCGACCCAATGCGCCATTCAACGACAAATTATTGCGGGACACTGTTCGGCTGGACCAAGAGGATCGCGACCCGTTCACTGCCATACCATTTCGCGAGCACCGGCGCAAGTTGTCATATTCAGACGCGGACAAAGCACTCATCATGTCCCCGGACCCGGTGCGAGACTTCGGCAACGATGTCTCTAATAGGAGATCGCCAATCCCGTTCCATCGCAAAGCGTTGTCTGCACATGGAAACCAAGAGAATGATTGGAGCGTCCGTAAGTAGCATTGCGGCGAATTATGGCGACCTTTAACAACCAAAATGTTTTCTTCAGAGGGTCTAACTCCCACCACTCCGAAAAGATCACGGACAGTGGCCGAGTTGCATTCCGCTGGAGGGTGCCTGATGCCTGTGTCCCCCGCAAATTCTGCGGAGATGTCACCTTTGGGGCAGCAGATCATGGCCAACGTGCGCAGGAAGAGATATGGACATTGATCGCATTGCATGTGCACACGTTTTGTTTGTTGTCGAGCGCTTTCTCTTTCTTGGGTTTTTTTACCGCTGTGAATACTAGCTATCTACTTATGCATATGTCATATTGAACTTCATAAAGAGGGTTCCTGTCCTCCTTTGGAAGGGTCGAAACTGATTGGTGCGGGAACGGAAGCGCGAGCCGACGGACGCCCAACAGACCTCTTGCCCTCCACCGTCGTTGACCTCGACGACGACGAATAACTTCGACGCTAGCGGCCATGGACCACAGGCCCGCAGGCCCCCGCCAGCCCCCAGATAAACGAAATGCTGCATACGAATCGATCTTTGGACGACCAGGCGGTATGCACCACCCGTCGACGCTTCCCCCGCAGACAAACTATGGGCAGTACCAGAACCCTTACGTCGGGAACGGCTCGACGCCTCAGCAACCCCCCCAGCGGCATCCTTACCAACAACAATACTACCCGCCCCAGCCAGACAGACCGCAATCGTTCACCGATTACGGCCATCCCGCCCTCACTACCTCCTACCCATCGCAACCCCAGGGATTGCACAGAACGCCGACTCAGTCAAACCAACCCCTGTATCCCCACCAAAATGCACAGTATCCGAACCAGAACAACCAGCAAGCCACGCTGTCGCCGCCTCAGACAATCAACAGAGCGCGATCCATGAATAGCGTGCCATTTTCTTCCCAACCCATTCACCAGGTTCAAGAGACAGATCCTTCGCTAGAAAGGTACACCAGGGCTGGTTTGACACCTGCTCAGGCCTACCAGCAACAGGTCTATTTGACTGGAGACCGCCAACCATCCACCACCAGCCCGAACCGCCGTTCGTATCACTCACCCCACAACTCCATTTCTGGCACCTCGACCCACTCACAAAACGGAGCATTGCCCAACATTCCGATAGTTAATCTTGATTTTGGCGGGGCCAGAGATTTCGGATCGAACTTTAGCATTGATGCCGCAAGTCCCTTGGCGGCGACCTCGAGTAGCGAGCTTCCTTGGGCATCAACGGAGTCCCCGGGTACGTGCATTCATGTCAATTTTGCCGGTGGAGGTATATAATCGATATTTCAGCAGAGCCAGTACCACAATGGTCATCTGCAAGCAGCGTATACTCCAAAACCTCTACCAACGACTCTCATCCTGTGCCTGGATCCTCTCGCCCCTACCCCCTCCAACTCGACACGGCTATGACCTCCGCTCAAGTGGCTGGTAATTACCAAGGTTCTCCCGCCACTTCCGTCGTCCTGGATCCACAAAGTTCCACTTCGAGCCGACAATCGACAGAATCCGCGCGAACATTACCCCCGGTGTATCGTCGTGAGCGGACAGCTCAGGATAGGTCGAGATCGATGTCTTCAGTCATACATCCGGCGCATATATCCTCAGGGCGGGGACAACCGCCGATACCCCCACTCCCCAATGGGAGAAATTCTCCAAGGATGTCGACAGGGAGTCAGGTTACTTCAAGGCGATCGCCAATGGTCTATCCGGCACTGCTTTCGCGAGTTGCGGAAGCGTTTCGGAATAGGGTGCAACTTTCCGACCAGGTGAAGGATGGGCTAACGTACAAGGACGTTTTCGACGGGCGGGAGGCTGTTGATAAGATCGCGTACATCATCAAGACGACAGACCGGAATCTCGCCTTACTTCTCGGGCGGGCTCTAGACGCTCAGAAATTCTTCCACGCGGTCACTTATGACCACCGGCTACGAGATAACGCCAACGACCTGTATCAGTTCAGGACGGTCGTGGCTAGCCCATTTGGCAGCGGTGAACTGGAGGAGGAAGAGGGTACAATGGGGACAACTGCCGCGCTTCTGCTGAACCAGGGGTCAGAGCACGCTTCTACCGTAGTGCTGACAGCGCAGAGCAGTCCGACGCCTTCTGGAGAGTCTGACTCTGGATTTGGAGATCTCATCGATGGGATCACCAGAACACCATCCCCGTCTCAATTCACTCAGTCCGACACGCGTCGGGCAAACGCGAATGTTGCCACGGATGACGCCCCGCTACCCACCGGCGTCTTCACACTTCTTACCGATTGTTACTCCCCGACATGTTCCCGTGATCGCCTGTGCTACTCCATCGCCTGCCCGAGGCGGCTGGAGCAACAATCGCGTCTCAACATGAAGCCCCAGCCTGGTCTGAAGAAACAGATCAGCAAGGAGAGCTTAGGAGAACTTGTTACAGCGGAGCCCGGCACCTTGTGGATACATTCTGTTCCCCAGGAGATCGTCAACAGTGTTTCTGAGAAGGAGAAAAAGCGCCAGGAGGCAATTAACGAGGCCATTTATACAGAGAGGGACTTCGTGCGGGACATGGAGTACCTTCGCGATGTGCGGATTTTGCCCCTCTTACGTCGACCGCCTCGCTGAAAAGGAGCTTTCTGCTTTTAGGTTTGGATAAAACCGTTGAAGGAATCGGAGGTTTTGCCCGTAGAGCGACGCACGGACTTCCTCGAGCAAGTTTTCTGGAACGTCCACGACATTATAGCAGTAAACACGAGGCTACGTGATGCCTTGAGCAAACGCCAGAAATCCTACGCGGTTGTCGAACAGATCGGTGATATCTTTTTGGAAATGATCCCTCACTTCTCGCCGTTCGTTTCGTATGGTGCGCACCAACTGTACGGAAAATATGAGTTCGAGAAGGAGAAGAGTTCCAATCCTGCATTTTCAGCGTTTGTCGAGGTACGGAAGGAGTCCTAACTGCTCCTCTCAGGGTTATTAATTATCGCTCCTAGGAAACTGAAAGGCGGCCAGAATCGAGGAAGCTGGAGCTGAACGGTTATTTGACCAAACCCACAACCCGTCTAGCCCGATATCCCCTCCTTTTGGAAGCCGTTCTTAAACAAACCCCTGATGATAGCCCAGACAAGGTTGCTCTACCCAAGGCCGTGACAATGGTCCGGGAGTTCCTGAAGGCCGTCAACTCCGAATCAGGAAAGACTGAGAACCGCTTCAACCTCTTGCAATTGGACCAGGCGCTCGTATTTAAACCGGGGGAACAAGTGGTGTGTGAGTTGTTGCTTGTCGTGGGCACTGTGAGCTTACAGTCTTCCATTAGGACCTTCGACTCAAGGAAGAGGGACGGGAGATAATTTACAAGGGCACGTTGAATAAGCGTGGTGGAGGAGGGCAAGGCGATAGCGGAGACCTGATGGTATTCCTATTTGATCACGCCCTGCTCATGGTCAAGCCGAAGACGAAAGTGGAGCAATACAAAGTTCATCGCAGGGTTTGTGCCTACCTTTTACCTGGTTCTCCTCACTCACCTTTGCCCCTGCTGTCCAGCCCATTCCATTAGAATTGCTTCTCATCTCCGCCCCCGATGATTACGCGGGGAGACCGTCCAATTGGCAACGTCAACTTCTGAGGAACCTACCCGCCCAACCGCCGCCGAGAGATCCCAAAGGTGGTTTCTCCATCACGATGGTTCATCTTGGACGGAGGTTTTTCCAGATAACGCTCTGGGCGAGCACGTACGTTAATCAACGGAAATGGGTGGATGTGATCACGAAGCAGCAGGAGATGATGAAGCAGAGGAGCACAGTGTTTGACACGATCAGCATCTCTGAGGGTTTCTTCATTGGCGCGAATAGGGTGAACTGTGCTGCACCATTCTGTGAGTATCTATACCTTTTGGATAGCTGTGCGTCTGCGACTGATGTCTGGGGTCCTGCTTATGATTCAAGACGGGGGAAGGAAAGTTGTATACGGGACCGATGACGGCATATACCTCTCGGACTTCCGGGAACGGAACCGTGACCCCGTCAAGGTTTTAGGTCTTAGAGAGGTCCTTCAGGTTGATGTCCTTGAGGTCTACCAGTTACTGGTTGTGTTGTCGGGTACGGATGAAGTCATTCCACGCCATCGAACGCAGCTGACCTTTTCTTCTTGCAGAACGTCAAGTCATCACCTTCCCTCTCGATGCTCTCGATCACATGGACCCTCTGGCAGGGCTGAAACGCGCGAAGCGGATCGCCTCACATATTACTTTCTTCAAGACAGGCATCTGCTTAGGCAGGACACTGGTTTGCGTCGTGAAAGCTAGTCCGCTATCCAGCACCATTAAGACTTTGGAACCGATCGACCAGAATATCAGAGGTAGGAGCAGGCCCACTTTCCGCAACCTTCTTCAGGGAGGAAACGACACACTGCGGATATTCAAGGTCAGTCTGTGACAAGGTGACCGATTTCCAGACACGTTTGCTGAATGGTTCTTCTGTAGGAATTCTATATCCCTCTGCAGTCGAGCTCGATACACTTTTTGAAGACCAAGTTGTGTGTTGGGTGCCCGAACGGCTTCGAAATCGTAGATTTGGAGACTTTGGATACCCAGGGCTTGTTGGATCCTGCGGACGAATCCCTTGACTTTGTCCGAAGAAGAGAGAGCACTCTAAAGCCGATGGCCATCTATCGGATCGAAAATGAGTTCTTGCTATGTTATGATGGCAGGTCTTCACATTGCGTCCGTACCTTTATTCTGACAACGGTCCGCAGAGTTTGCATTCTACGTCAACAAGACCGGATGGCGATCACGTAGGGAGTTCATGGTATATTGGGAAGGTTCCCCCACCGGGTTTGGTAGGTATCCTGCCATTTATTGGTTGATTACCGGGACTTATCCTACGCCAGCGTTGCATTACCCATATGTCCTCGCATTCGAGCCGACTTTTGTCGAAATCCGTCACGTCGAGACAGGTTCCATGGCCCAGATCATCCAAGGGAACAATTTGCGTTTACTGTTCGCCGACACACCACCGTCAACGATGAACGGCGCCAGTAACGTGGGCGGCTACAACGCATACCAGCAAACCCAATATGGATACAACCCTTATGTCGCACCCCCGCCTCCGCACGGACGCCCCAATGGACCACCGCACACTCCACAGCCTAATGCATATCACCGGCCAGGTCCCACTCTCCGTGACGAGATCCTGCTGGCATCGGACGACCGGGTGATGAGGGTGGAACTGGTAACGCAGCAGTCTCATCTCGGTCACCAGTGACCCACTAGGAGGGTGGTCGCGGGAAGCTGCTCTGTACTTGTTTGTCTCTTTGTCGTTCATATCTTGTGTACGCCTGTTGTGAATTTAGCGGCATGCCGGTGGAGTTGGTGTGCGCGTGCGTTCCCCCATCATCACCCACCTTTTTTCTTCTTTGTTCCTCTTCTCGCTTTCGAGTTCTCTCATGTCCTGTAATTCTGACACCATTACCTCACTTTGTCGTTTTCTCTCTCTTTTACTCAGACTTTCACCCCCTCCCACGTGTGCTACGTCCTCCTCTACGAACCTCCTTAGTCTTTTGTGGATTCCCGGACGAGAAACACAAAAACCGGAGTCTGATGTTTTCTTTCGGTATTTAGCATCTGAACGTACTTTATCACCCTCACTATCTGCGCCCTCTCGGCCCATCTCAAAGGGGACACCATGTTTGCACGCCTGGGTCAGGTCCCGGGTAGGTTCTACGAGGTCTACAGTTGTCTGCCATGACTCTTCGGATCACGGGATACAACCGCTCTCCCTCGAGAAGTTGTTTGTCCTGGTATGTTACGACAGAGGTTTTACAGTCCTTCGGTCTCTCGCGGTGTATCCTGCAATGATTAATTTGATTAGATTCTGAAGGTGCTACATCACAGTCGAAACCATCTCGAACCCATACCAAGGCCAATGCAAAATTTGAAATGTTTATTGGGGACCAAACTCATCCAACGTGTGAACGACGAGGTCGACGTTCTCCAATAATGCGTTGGTGGACAACCGAGCTAATCTTATCGTCAAGGTCGACAGCTTCCTGGTGTGCCATAAACCTAAGCTCATGGGTTCAAACCCCGACTTCAGAGAGGCACGAACGCGATGAGATTGTTCCCTTGGACTTCTAGCACCCGTTTGACTGCGTGAGGCTGAAGTTCTCGGTCCACATCGAGGACTTGCTTCACGATCCGAGCGTGTTCCTCTGACAGGAACGGGATCGTGACCATGCTGCTCATCCGCAGATCGTCATTGATAATCAGTGTGGGAAGACCGGCCTGATGAGAAATAGGGGGGTGTGAAGGAGCATTGGAAGGGCATGCTTACACCGTATGCCAGGTAGGTTCGCTCATGGGCGATTGTGATCGTAAAAAGTGTAATGGAGCGAGATCTGGTCAGGGGTTTTTGATCACCGACTTTCTTGTGCCTGGTGTGCACTTTCTCACGATCAGTGGTGGTGCATCATTGTGAAATCTTTTGTTCTGAGTCTTCGGTTAGAACCCCAAACGCTTGTAGTATTCCCTGATTCTGACCGCGTCGCGCGTTCGGCAGCCGCAATGGGCGTCGAACGATATTTCTGATGGTGAATGTATTCCGATGACATTTTAAACGTGAAACACGAGGTGGGTTCACAAATGAAGAGGAGACGATCCATGTTGAAGGGTCCATAGGGAAGAGTCCGTAGAGTACCAAAAGGTAAGCACTGCCCCAAAGACCTACGGAGAAACGATCTGCAGGCCTACCAATTCTCAACCATTAGTTAGGGACGAGGTAGAAGGACTGAAAGTGAAAAGATCGTGGGTCAAAAATCGTGCTTCAATTGAAAGTTACGAAACCTACCACAACAGAAGCCGGTTTCCAGTTATAAACGACATTGTATGCGTTTACATCCCCGGAAAGGAAAATCTTGTTGTACTTGATGTCGTAAGCGATGTAGGTTGCAGGGCTGCTGCCATCGGTGTTGATCCATTGTGCTAAAGCGGGACGTCAGACTGAAGGTGTTGCCAGGAGACAAGGAATCACGAACGAGTGAGCTTTTTGGTGGCCTTGTCGAAGTGCCAGATCGCGGATTCGGAGTAGGAAGCGTCCGGAGGTGAGCCAGGAGTGGCTAGATGAGGGGGTTCAGTACAAACGACGTGAAAATGAACGAAGCCGCTCACTTGGGTTAACGTTGGATAAAGAAACGATCCTGGGCAGTTTCGTGAGATGGGGAAATTCTGGACTGCGAAGGAAATATCATTACACAGCCGAACCCGGGGCCAAGTCGGGGTTGAAGCTCGAGCTTCGCGCTCCGAGGTAGTGGGGCGGAGGGAACACGGCGTTCTGTGTAGGGGAGGTTAACATTGGTCACGGTTCTCAGACGACGAACTCACGATCGCTACGAGGTTCAACGGGCCAGTGGAGTTGGTGGTAATCGACACCTCGAGGGGATTACCACCAGAGTCTACACCATCGCTGTCGGGACGGTCAGCCAAAGCCTCGACGAAAGGCTGGACACCTCACAATCCACTGTCCCAGTTCTTGAGGAACCCATTGGAACTACCTTCACCGTTAATGAGCTGGACTTTACCGGCATAGGTCGCGGCATTGACCAAGGTGGTCAGGAAAACGACAGCAACGGCGAAGGTGCGGCTGAAAACCATTGTGGGGAAAGAGGTACAGTGAAGGTGATCCACCGGCTTCCTGCTAAACACGCGACTATTTATACAGCTGCAGGTGGGCGTTGATCGACCAGATGGTTCCTCGGCGGCATCTCCATTAAGTATCACATAGATGTCAAGGTGAGATAGGAGCTGATTGACGCGCTTCGGATCAGGTGGAGGCAAATCCTCGTCGTCCCCCCCTCCTCGGTCTTGTTCCTTCCTGGTCGGGGGACGTACACATGAGGCAACTGCTGCGGTCTTTTCGGCGCGTACAACTTCATGCAGTTTTACATTCCGTCTACGTATGGTGATATGACATCAGGTCGTAACTACGCGCTTTTCAGTAGAATCGGGGAGCGTTACGCACCGACGCAGGATCGTAAATACTGACACAACGAGTGGTAAATGGGCAAGACAAAAGGGCTTGACCGGGAGTTGTAGGACGGGGGGAAGGGGTACCGAATTAGACCCTGAAGCCTACTTGTTCGTCTCATAGCTCGTGCTCGTCCGCCTCGATGCAGGAAAGAAGCGAGCGCGCTAGGTCCAATGCTGGAACGATCGTTGAGGCTGAGGAGAATCTTACCTGTTAGATTGGTTAGTCATCCATTGCAAACCTCGGTCCCTTCATGAGCACTTGGCATACCGTGAACCAGACAAGCGTCCACATGTGCCTCCACGACACCAGGACCTGCAAACACCGTCCCCAAACAAAACACCAACGCAACGCCCCCCTACTCTCCGACCGCGACCGTGAGCGTCAACGTCGGGGCCCTGAATCGTCTCGTGTAACCGATGGTATCGCTGCTTTCTGCGGCGTTTCACAGTTTTAATCATCCATTCCGATCTAGTGGTGCCGTCTTGGGGAGCGGAACCAAGCTCAGAGCTGAACCGCGAGAAGACTTCCTGGGCGCGAGCGGCAGAGTATCTGGCTCGGGAGAATTTAGCTCTGCACACCGAGGGTGTGGGCTGGACGGGGACCGTACCCGGCAAACGGACCGCCACGCACCTCCGGTGGACCTACAGCCTTTCCGTATGCTGCACCTCGAAGTCGCAGTGTACTTCGAGGAGCCGCACTGGGGTATTATCAGAGCATACAGGACATTGTCGAACCTCTGCGTGTTTGACCACGCCGGGCGTCAAACTTGGGGGGAGGTGAACGCGTATTTACGATCACTCCTTCGAGTGAAGGACAGAAACGTAGGTTCAACATTCCGTTGGCACGTCACTAGCAGCTCTGCTGGAGATAGAGGTCCTGGGTTCACGTCCCAGCCGCAGAGATCCGGTCGAGATGGCGGGTAAGGAGGGATGGGGTTCAGGAAGCTCGAAACGGATGCCACAAATCGCAAGGCTGAACGTGACGGCAGACGCGGAAATGACAAGGTGATGATGATCGAGATGGAGGCATGCCTTCCGGTCAACAATACGACACTTAATCAACCGAAAAGGGCGCAGTAGGTTTGAATGATGATCTCCGGTCGTTCTGTGGTGCATCCTGCCCTCAAAAGGAATATTCACGACGTCAAAATAAAAGGGCTTGGCCGGGAATTGAACCCGGGACCTCCTCCAAGTCACATGACCCTCATCTGAGGGTCAGCCCTAAGAAGGAATCATACTACTAGACCACCAAGCCATTGGAAAAGCTCAATTCTTTTGCGTATATATGGAGGTTCAGCCTTTCATTGATTGCATGGCCAACTGGGTCTGACATTGTGGGACCTCAGTAGGAAATCTCCACCAACCACACAAGTTCTCAAGATCTCATCAAGACATCTCTACTGAACATATATTCATATTCAAGTTTTTGGATCTGTCCACTTCTCCATGCACAGTGTCTGACTTGGGGGTGTTCATTGCAAGCAATTTTAAGATCTCCTAAGGGTACATCATTGAAAATTATTGGGTCTATGATATTGGTCCATATACAAGAATGATGTGAAGTTCAGTGGGCATATTGGCAATCTTCAAATGGGGTGTCAAAGCATCACAGTGTTCAGTGTCAACATCACCTTCTGATCTAATTCCTCAGGTGGCATGAAGTTGAGGGCCTGCTGTGGCCAACTTGACCCATATAAAGTCATGCTAAATGTTCTGTTGTATGGATCATTAGGTTCAGGGAGGCCAAAATACCTGCTTCCTGTACTGATGTAAAGTCAAGATGTGATAGAAGTGGATTGATGTAAGTGATGTGTATGGTGTTTTTGCAAAAGGAATGCCTAAAAAACTGGTCAGGCTCCCATTGGTCAAACCAACAAAGTCCTTCAAGTTGTGTGATGTATCAATACTCATTAAATGGAAGTCATAGAGGTTAGTAACCAACCACATTATCTAGCCTGACCACTGGTCCTTGGTGGGGCATAACAAGATTAACCATAAGGGCAAGAGAGATTAAATGTGTTGTTCCATTCCTTTATCTACAAATAATGGACTAGCAGTCTCTACATGTAACACCATGTGATCCTGAAACTGTCATGTAGTTATTATAAGGGCCTCTCCTGGCTCATGCTATGGATCTCTTACCAAC
>Ga0307517_10001225_pt1 | contig 43154 bp, 43 predicted proteins | sample 23_EM_MG_FD_194515 | JGI IMG/M metagenome (GOLD analysis project Ga0307517, IMG submission 194515) | Populus trichocarpa ectomycorrhiza microbial communities from riparian zone in the Pacific Northwest, United States - 23_EM | ecosystem: Host-associated > Plants > Roots > Unclassified | place...
GACATGATGTTGCTCCTGAGAGGGTCTTTGGCTCAAGGTTCGTGAGGGTCTTTGGGGCAGGAGAAGGGCGGGATTGCAGTGCAACAAGGGTAGTGGTGCGCGGCAAAGAAAAAAGGGCCGGTGCGCGTGTTTGATTCGAGGGTGCGTTTTGGGAAAGTCTGGTATGAGTGGCGCTCAATTGTTATGGAATTTGGTGGAAATTGGGAGCGAGGGGGCAGATGGGAGATAAGAATAAAGAGGTCGGATTCACTCTCCTCGCCGTTTTCTTCCACCCAACCAAAGGCATGAGAGAGCAGCCACCGCGCGCGCTTGTCCTCCGCTGGTCAGGTGCCCAACTCATCTCACCCGGATGATCTGATAATGGGGTCTCTGCAAACTGTCCTCGAAATCTGACAATAAATCTCTGCTGGCAGCCGTACAACTCGGAACTGTCGCGTTCGATGAAAACAGCGTGCAATGACATGCCATGACGAAACTGAAACCCAGAGGAGAAGAAGGGAGATCCCAGACAATCTTAGGCGAATTATAGTAGGGAAAGATCCGCGTCAGTGCCGTGAGGCCCCCGTACTTAATGCCCAACGAGGTCCCAGGCGACGGCACGCTTACTAGTCTTCATTTCTTTCCTATCCTCCTCTCGGACGGGTTCTATCGAGGTCACGAGGAATACTCCCGGACCCCGGAATGGATCACACTCAATAACCAGCGCCGACTTCTAGAAATTCTTCAAGAACGTAACGAGATTCCGTAACTGTATGTTTTGCGAGAGTTCACGACCCCACAGCCCCATACTGAAAGCTGGGAATTTGAGGCACCAAGTCGGATAGGTGAACAGGAGCCAGAAACCTACCTGTAGCGGACCCTTTTCTCGAGCGTCCTGTTTGGATCAACATGCTCTTCCCGCTACTGCTGCTGACGTTCCATCTGCGTCGTGGTCATACCTCTCGAATCTTCGTAGTTGCATCCCAAATCATCACTTCCCGTTACCGTCAGCGGTACATCGGCCAGCAATAGTCCCCAATCTGAGTATCGCACAACTCATCTTCATCAATTCAAATCCGCTCCGCTCAGAATTACCTTCGTTATCCCTTGGTTTTAATACGCGATACCAATGATTTAATCCGGGAGTTCCGAACAGTCACTTGGCAGCCAATCGGAACCATCAAAGTGCGGAAGGGAAAATCACCAGCAGGTGATGCAGGTCCGCATAGCCACGGTCGCTGGCGAATGGGCAACAACGATAGGCGCTGCCCCGAATAGTTACGCGTTTCAGCATATGCATTCAAAGCGGCATGCAGTGGTGGCAGCGATAACATAGACAACACACAACCTACGAAAGTACAAATACCTATTTGGCCTGTTCAAAGAATTATGGTCAGCAAAAAAAACAGGCACACGATCTATAGAAGGGCCCTCACCAGAAGGATGCCGTCGAACCTCTGCTTGAACCAAGCAATGGTATCCTCCTTCTTTACTCGATGCTGGAAGCCGACACGGGTCTGCCTGGACCTCCTCCTAGCCACGCGTGCTCCTGGTCGCCCCATCACGACGTAGAAGTCCATACCAAAGATACCGATGCCGGGGTCATATCGAGCACCAAGATCGATGTGTTCTTGGATACCGAATCCAAAGTTTCCGGTCTCAGAGAAGTTCCTCTTTCGGAGTTCGTACTCCTTGACTTTGAGGCCACGCTCGAGGATTTCCTCGGCTTTGGGGCCGCGGATGGTGACGTGGACGGCGATCTTTTCGTTACGACGGATACCGAACGTTCGGACGGTGTATCGGGCCTTCGATGTAACGGGTGTCTGACCGGTGAGTTGTTCCAGCACTTTGGAGGCCCTGGTCAGTCTGTCGCCAGATTCACCGACGGAGATATCTTCGCAACGTCTAAGTTCCACTGCTCAGCAGAGTGCAAAGTAATAAACGCACTGATAACGAGTTTCTCAATCCGAAGCTCCTTCATTGGGTTTGTGGGAACAGTTTTTTGTTCGGCCTGCGTGGCTGGTGAGTACAAGCGGGGCAGAAAGGGAGATCAAGGGGGTTAATGGACAGACCATGTCGTCTTCGCCGGCGTTCGCTTTTGGTAGTTGCACTGGAGTTGGGTAGAGTCAACCGTTCGGCTTGTGGCTGTAACCCTAACCTCAGCTCCACTGTACACCTGGCCGGCGACTGCCGAGCGGACTTCCGCGCGATCGCTCCCGCCCGTCCAAGCTGACGCGCTGGTCGATCGTGAGGGGGGGAGAGGAACAAGGTTTTCGAAAACCACTGTGACGCAACCGTTGCATCGAACGTTCAAAGACGTGGTCCGCCCACGACAGGTACACACCGAAGATTCGTGAACGCCGCCCGCAGCGTCGGTGGACACGCGTTCCCATCAGGATCGTCGGGGCGCCCGGTGAACAGCGGAGCCCCCGTCCTGGAAATTCCAGGAAAATCGTGGAAAATATTCGCGCGGCAACAATGGCACCCATTATTAGGAGAAAGCTAAGCCATCGGTTCTCGCAGTCATTGAAACGAACAGCAAAGGTGAGGTCTGTGCGAGAGCGTGTTACAGGATCTCTGTTGAAGTACTCGCGCAGATTAATGTCCAACGGTGTGTCTTTGACTTCCTGAAGACGCTGCCAGCATACTTTCCGACTTGACCGTGAGTTGGATGATAGCGGGAGGTAACGTCGCGTGCCGGTAAGCAACTTGAACTTTTTGGTTCATCATCAACCCCTTCTGATCTCCAGGTTTGGCCAGGGAAGGTTCGCTTCGTCGGGCCCGGCTCCCTCATCTGGACTACTCAATCTTCAGAATACGGCGGGTGTATGTACGCGTGGTGATGCGTTTACATTCGGAGGCAACTAACAAACAAACCTCGGTACCTTTGTCTCACTCCAGACCAGACCCCTCGGGCACCTCGAGGTGGGCGTAACCCGTCAGGGAGTCTACAACGGGGGCAGCGACCGTTCATGAGTTATTCTGAGAGTCAACGTCTGCAGCGTGAGTGCTTGCTGTCACAGCGGCAATCAACGGTGGGTGCATTTGCGCGTTTTTCCATACGTACATGGATTTGCAGAGGGTTAAAAGCCCGCTCTTCGACCACTATGGACGCTGTTACCCGCTCCGTCACCAACGCGGGACCACGGTACCGACCGCAGGCTCGCACACGTGAGACGAGTTTTACCTGTCACGCGACGGCCGTATCGTGAACCGCCCAAGAGACATGACCTTGGAAGCAGCGATGCTTACCCGCCCTTCAGATCAAGCTACCAGCCGTGGAACCCCCGCTCGCAACTGAACAGGATTATAGGTTGTTCTATTCGATGCGGCGAGCGTTCCCAAGGCGGGTTCCCAATCGATTCTGGGGACGACTTCGATGTCATGGGCGACATTTTCTGTGTATGTACAATCCTCACTTCTCAGACTCCTGAGACACGTTACAGATATCTCCTGCCAACGACGTTGCCTGCCAAACATCCCCTTTGATGAGGGTCAGTGGCCAACTCAAGAACACCGTCCAGGAAACCGGGCTACTCGACATTGACGCGGACCAGGAGATCAGTTTCCCAAACCAAAAAGCTGCATTCCCATTTAATGGATTACACCAGAGGGGTGGACGCGCAACCGATGTCTAATCCAAACAATCCAGAGTTCCTCAGCGCGAGGACAAGCCTAAGCTTGCGCTTGGATTACCGGAGGCCGGTTTCGTACCTCGAGACCCATCTCTGCTTATCTCGTAACACATCGCCGATCACCCATCATGTACGTGGGTTGTTGCTGGTTGGCTCCGAGGGGCTTTCGATCGCTCGCTCTCGCCATCTCCGTTTCCGATTCCCAGCCACACCTCCCTCAGATAATTCGTTCTTGCCCCACCCTAGAGCAGGGGTAGTGTCTTCGTCGCTTTCCTTTCTCTTGTTGCTTGGCCATCGTTTTCATAGAAGACATCGAACGAAATAATGGCAAAAGTCAAGAACAAGAAACCTCAAGCCTCTCAGAAACAAGGGCGGAATTCTGGTCGGACTCAAGGGTCTGGTCGGGGTGGAAGGGGACGAGGGAGAGGGGGGCGTGGCGGTCATTCAGGAGGTGTAAATGACGGTGGGGGGAAGGATTCTTCGCGTCGGCAGGGCGGAATCCGAGGTGGATGGCCCCCTCCTTCCGGATCGGACCGCGGATTTGGTAGAGGGAGAGGATTTGGAGGAACGGATTCTGGAGACTTCATGGATAACTCCCCCAGTGGAAGGCCCGAGTGTAATTTGATGGACCAGATTGACTTTGCGATCCAGCGGTGGAGTGAGCTAACCAAACCCCCCACAATCCGTACCTACTTCCCTCATATTCATAACGACCACATTTCAGACGTATCACAAAACGGACAGAACATTCCTACTCCCGGTGGTCAAGATCGAGGATCATCCTCAGAGTCCAGCAGGAACGATACCTCTCGAGGACGTGGAGGTCGCGGTGGTCATAAAGGCCACGCCCAGAAACCCCCACCTATCCCGCCGCTGCAGAACCCCGGGGATGAAGAACACCCGCTGTTACAGCCCATCAAGTTCAATAGGTCCATCGAGACCGCCACACTTTTCCAAGAGGCAGAGGAACTCCTCGGACCAACTGTCCAATGTCAGGGTCAGCGTACCGCGTCCTTAATCCAGTATGTCAGCTGAGAATGCGAATACTCCTCTTGTGTAGATGAAACCACAGAAAGTCACGTCCCCACGGCCGATAAAGTTTCGCGGGTGTTCAGTAATACACATCCTCACCCCTTCGACAACTCTCTCTTCGAGATCGAGGAAGGCATCGAGAAGGTCAACTTTGAAGAACCCATGATTGGGGCTACAGCCGATGCTGTTCAACTGGCTACCTCTGTCCGGGATAGACCGATGGTGGTTGAAATCCAGACCACAATCACAACGGCCGAACCCGAACCAGCGACGATACTGACAGAACTCCCCCCTCTCTATGTTAGCGATACCAACCCCTCCACATCACAAAAGCAGATCGAAATCCCGCATCGAATTTTGGATTTGGTCTCGGTCGAATTACACATCCGACACTTCCTCGCTAACAAAGATCAAAGAGACATGACGCTGCCTGCCTGCGACGAAATCACGAGGGAGAAGATCCATAACCTTGCTGGTCTCTTTGGGTTGAAGAGCAAGAGCAAGAAAGGTGCGCTTGGACGATACACGACTTTGATCAAGACGATCCATAGCGGGAAAAATATCAATGAGCAGGAGGTGGCGAGGATCATGAAATGGTTCGGAAAGGGAAAGTCGAAGGAGGGGAACCGGTCCGGACGGCTGAAGACGAAGGAGGGGGACGTCGTAGGAGATGTGCGTGCTTCGTGGTTCATCGGACCTGGTTCACCTGGGTATCGGCTCACAAATGGTCTCTTTCTCCAGGCTGCCCCAAAGATAGACGAAACGAACATCGGGTTCATGATGCTGGCGTCGATGGGCTGGTCAGACGGTGCGGCCGTCGGGTTGTCCGGAGGTCTGGATGCTCCTGTCACAGCAGTTATCAAGAAGACCAAACTTGGGTTGGGTGCCAGTGTAAGCGCAAAATCTTGAGTGCAGTGCACCCAGCTGTATTTGCTATCTGTACCTTGAATGATGGATAGCCGCGACTGCTTGCCAACGTGCCAGCGGAAACGCTACATGATTGAGTGTTTGTATATTACCATCCCACTTGCATGTATGACCTTAATGACGACCCCTCGCACGGGTTGTGGTTCGCGTTCGTGGGGTCTGCCCTTGGTCTTTGAACATATACAACGCTCCGTTGTCCCTCCTTGAGGCTCGAGCCTCATGGACAATTTTCTTCCTCTCGAAATCATTTATTTCTTGAACATCGTACGCGCTCACAAGCGATTAAGCATGTAGATGTACCCCTGCCCGTTTCAAGCTCGATTCCTGGGGTGGGTGCCTCAAACGTTGGTCTTTGTTGCCTTATTCTCGCGAAATTCCTATCCTCCGCAAAAGCAAACCCGCCAACGTACACCTAAAAAGTTTCTCCGAGGTCTTACAGGGGCCCCACAGATCGGTCCCTTCAGTTTTATTCCGGTATCCGCTCCTCCTGGCCGGCGAAACGAGTAGAACAAGAAAGGTCCAACCTCTCGAGAGAAGGCACTGTTAACCCCTTCGGTGCTCTAAATAAATTGTTAATCATTGGCCAAGTCGGGAGCAAGCACCCACAGCGTTCAAAGGCAACCGCGCGGTCATTATGCGTAGCTCCCCCGCGTCGGACAAAGGAAACACCAATCTCCGTTCGTCAGCGGGGTGAGGAGGTACCGTAGCGAACGTGCAGCTGCTTCCGGGTGGACTTCCCTCGTGCCCGGCGTTCAGTGTGGCGTGGTAATCCTGGACGGCAGCTGCCCATGTTTCAATCCGACCCACGGCGTGGCCATGTGGCAACATAGCAGTGCATGCCTCGTCTTTCGCGGCCTGCAGCGGGTCCAATCAGTCGAACTTAGTCCAGACCATGTGTGAGAACCCTAAGCGTGAGCGTCCCGTGGTGGGGGACGACCAAAAAAGGAAAGACTGCTGGTGGTGATCCGTTTCATCACTTGCCACTCCCCTCTCCTCTACACTTCTTCCATACACCCGTTCACTTTCAAATTCCGGCCTCTTTCAGCCACGTAGTTTCGAATTAATCTCTCCGCTCGAAATACGCACAACGATGGCAGTCGGTGTCACTTCTCGTATCTCCCTCAATTTTCCTGTTTCCCCAGGTAGGTCAAAGAACTCTGGTTTTTCGTTGTCAATGTCACCGTCTTGATGCGTGGATCGTGCAGAGGACATTGTAGATGACCTTCCTCCGCTCGAGGAGGGCGACGATGGTCAATCTGAGTCAGGCTTGGGCCCTCTGCTTGATCCGTGCCTTCCAATGGCCACCCCATCTGGAATGGTCTTGTCGGCCCGCCGGAGCTGTGGCGAGGTGGCCCCGACCTATAAAGCCCGAAAGCACGACAGGCCACCCACTTTCAACTCTTCTGATACCTCTCACAACATGCCTGCGAATACTCGCCGACGTTCTTCCCGCTTTCTTCCAACTCCACCCTCATCCGTTCTCTCCGATCTCGATCATACGGACGATCCACCCTCTCAGAGATCCTCTGCATCGCCACGGACCGTCCCAGCCGATGGAGGGTTCCAGACTTGCGCGGACAAAGCCCTCGACCCGGCTTTAGTGAAATCCTCGGAGGCTTCAGCGTCTTCATCCTCGGCATCAGATATCGACGTCACCAGATTAGCTGATCTTCGATCTGCGTGCTTGACGCCTTCGACTTCTCCTGAACCGGAAATGCCTTCCACTGGAGATCACGGTACCCCGACGGTCGATGCGGCTTGCAAAATACCCCTTGTGTCGCGTTCGGGCACTCGTATCCATAAGAAGACAGCAGTATCTGCCCCCACTCGCCGATCCACGCGCAACCCCGAGTTTCTCCCCCTCGGCCCTCGTCACCTGGAGGAGGAGTACCACGATGCTTATCAAGAGTTTCGTCACGTAGTGCTACAGGCCGTCTATTCCCTTGGCTTTGACCCTAAGAAGGTCAGGGACGGCCGGCCCGCTGTTCGCTCAACTCCCCCAACCGTCGCAGAGATCATGAGCCTGGGGCTCCCCTCAATCACCCTTGCCAAACGCAGGCTTGATGAGGCGGACCAAAGACTCAACGAAGCCATCGCTAGGGGTTTCACTTGGGAAAATACCAAGCTGCCCAAGTACGAAGTCACTTACGACGACAATGGTACCCTTGTCAGTGTCGTCATGATTGAGGACCCCTTGGATGCTCGCGAGCCTCCCAGGGAGGTGATCGCGCCCTTGCCCAAGAAGCAATCAAAGAGGAAGCTGGAATCTGTGACCGAACCAGACGAACCACGACGATCCAAGCGCCAGCGTCCTCAAATTAGAGCCCCTTAGGGCAAGACCGACGGCATTCCCTCCGCGACGATTTACGACCAACCTATCCCCGCCCAAGAATGGCCCACCCATGTTGCGATACCCACCCATACATAACCCACATCATCTTCACGGCTTGTAGCATATTCTATCCACAATCACCCACTCCACATCACCCCATAATAATTCATCATCGCAATTCCCCCTTCTCGTTTCATATCATGGGTCGCATATTTTTTGTATTGGACAAACCTCCTACCCGCAGACCACGGGTAGCACATTGGTTTACAGAACCTGACGACAACCTCAGTGGCGTAGTATTTATCCGAGTTCTGGCAGAGCATAGAACGCATTGGATTGAACGCACGAGTAATATGTACCACGTTTTCCCTCTAGTAATTACTGAACGAATAGAAGCGCGTTTGTACAGATTGTGTGGACCGATGAAACTTCAACGACGAAGAGGGGAGGGTCTTCACTGAATACTCTCGTGTGTGTTGTAAGGCCATGGTTCGAACCGACAGGAACCCAAATCCCATGGGGACCGGGCCATATCAGCGGGTCATAGAGTTCTCTGAACCTGGGTATGCAAACTGGCAAACACCATCCCCGTGGAAGAGGAGCCGGGTATGAGTTAAGCCTGGGTGAATTTGCAACGCCGTTGGAAGTTCGAGTACAAGATGTGGTATGAGAAGAAGGATTTTCCTGCTCAAATATTAGATACTGCAGGTATGGAGTGAGAAGGAGATAGACCAACCCCGGAATGTCCAGTAACCAGCAGTGCTTGCCTACCAGCTTCGTTCGCCGACGGGTTGTCTGTCCCGCTCCGGGTTCATGATACTCGAACCTTACCAAGACCCATTGACAGGACAAGCCCAAGGTTTCGGGGCGTCAGGGGATCTTCAACGCTGTCGCTGGTGTTGTCTCTCCCAACTGACTCCTGTACCTCCAAGGACGTTAAAGCTTTCCCCCAGACAGATTTTTTAAATTCAGCTCAGACGAGATGAACAGGCCCAGAGATGAGGTAACCTGTGGGGAGAAGGTCATTAATTTTATTTGTCTGAGCGGCAGCGAATTGAGTGAGATCCTCGAGTGGCATGGTGATCGAACAGGGAAGCCACGATGATCAGGTGCGGATTCAAACTCCGACGGCAATCACAAACTGGCATGTGCAACCCAAGCCAAAGTACATTCCTTCGGCTGGTTCAGGTACATCCAGAAACATGAGCTTTATTTTGCATGATGCGGAGCGAAGCAAATCACAAAGGGCCCTCAGTTTGGGCAAAGAAGTGCCCTATGTACTCGACTGATTGTCGACCACGAGGCGATGGCCAGCGGCACTGTTCTGGCCGGCCACGTTTTTTTCATAAACCCAGGGCGGGGGCGGGGGGGCGGGGGCTTTGCCTATCTGGTGTGAAATCACTGGGGTGGTGGCGAAGAGAAGGCTCATCGCGGGCGCACAGCGCAGACGGCGCTCGGGAGTGTATCCTGTTCATTGTTGAGGGCCTGAGGGTGTGTGGTAAAGAAACCGAGGCGCGGCATCTGCCACGTCGCCTTCCGCGGCCACAGGAAAGCTGGATCATTCACACAGGCCATGAGCCCGGGCTAGAAACCCGAATATAGAAACGAAAGGGCCACTTTTCTGGGGGCCGTGCTCTCGGCCGTGGTGTTCCAAGGGTCGATCGACGGTGGAACAAGCATGTACTCGTGGGAATTCCTCCCCCTCCCTCTCAACTGTCCCATTCATCCAACTCTGTCCCTCCCACTTCTTTACCTTCCTCTCAATAATCCTAAATCCCCTCTCACACGCTTTCTGCCGTCCATCTGACTCTCTTCAGGTTTTTATCTCCCACCATTCCACCCAACACCCGGTCGCTTCACCACTCCTCATGGCTGTTGAAGTCGCTCTCAAGAATGGGGAAATCGTCACCGTAAACGGTCATTCCTCTCAATCCAACCGCTTTCTGCAAGTTTATGAACGATTTTGAATTTTCAGATCATGTTTACTGTTCGCCTTCCTGGGCAGCTAGGGATGGCACCCCGTATTCAATAGCTCGAATTATGGAGTTTTTGCCAGCGGAGGGTACGCCCAAGGGCACGACTGGCAAAGGGGCGGCATTTTGGTCCCGTGTGCGTCTGGCTTGGTATTACCGGCCGGGGGACGTCTCCGATCGCGTTGTGGTCGACAACCGGCTGCTGTTGGCGGCGATCTACTCCGAGATCTGCGAAACGAGCCAGCTGCGGGCAAAATGCTTCGTACTGCACAGGGACAAAATCTCGGACTTGGCAAGTTGGAAGAAGCGGCCGGACAGGTTTTATTTCAACCGCTTGTTCGATCCCTATATCCGCAAGGAATTCGAGGTAATACTGACGAGCGAGGTCAAGAACCGTAAGTGATCGGCGTTGTCACGTTTCGGCATAGGCGGTCAACCGTGTAATTCCTTAGTCCCGGAAAACGTATGCGAAACCTTGCTGTCGAGATACGAGTATATTGTGGCGGAGAAGGAAATTATTCCCGATTTGACGGCGAACATCCGCCTTTGCGATACATGCCAGGAGTGGTGTGCGCCGTAAGTTTCGCTCTCTCGCGTTTTTCCCATTCCTTGGGAATTCAAACTGACTCTCAACAACAGACAGGATACCGTGAAATGCGATCGGTGTCAGAATTTCTTCCATATGGGGTGCGTTCAGCCACCCTTATCCGCCAAGCCTTCACGTGGCTACGGGTGGACGTGCGCGCCCTGTTCCAGGAGACACGAGGAGGAGGTGGACAGTCACGAAGTGATTCGTCACTCAACCCCTTCCAACAATAAGCCCAAAGCGCCGAGTCGTGCGCGGGGGCCAGGTCGACCGCGGAAGGATCGCAAGCTGGCGGAGCAGGAAGAGACCGCCCCGATCAAACATTTTGGAATGTGGCCCTTCAGATATTTCGGGTGAGTTCAACCAGGCGTTGACCGTTTTTTTTTACGACTATTTTCTTATTTATGGTGTTTTCGCCCTCCCCGCAGGATCCACACTGTCCCTGAAGATACCCTCGGTGAGCTCAATTTCGGCCGATTCGAACTGAATGACCGGGCGCTTTCCTAATTGGGCACACCGCAGATCCGAATGATTTCATCTTCCCTCGGATCGCCACTCGAACAGGGCTCAAGTTCCAAGCGGCCGTGTCTGCGGCCCCTGATCCGACACCGATACCAGGTATGAGAGACTGGATGGTTTGTTATGAGTAAAACTGACGGGATCATAGATGAGGAGGAGCGCGGAGGCGACTCCACCTTGGAGGTTCTGAGTTATGTTTCCGAAATGCCCCCAGAGGATGGTATGTGAAATCGAACTTGCCCTCCGAGTCGACATTCTGACGCGTTTTCTCAGTGGAAAAGTGTATGTCGCATCTCAGAATTCCGCAAGAAGCCACCTGACATTTTCGTAGTCGAGAAGGCCAAAACCGCGCTTCCTGTGAAGGCAGACCAGAGGTACAACCTCGACTTCTTGACGGAAGTGACGAAACTACTATCTTCCACCTGGCACAAGGGCGAAGATATGTCTGTCGTAAAGATGAAATTAAATCGTCAAGAGAAGGCAAGGAGAACCCTCCCGCTATCGTGGTGACGCTCCCTGACCCCTCTCTCCAGTGGAAGAAGAACGAGACCCGCTGGATCGACCGAGACTGGAACAGCGAAGAGAAAGCCATTTTCGAAGATACCATCCAACAACATGGTGCTGAACTACGCCTCATCCGCGAGGAGATCGGTACCAGATCCGTGTACGAAGTCGTCAGATACTATGGCCATTGGAAGAAGTGTGTCATCACGTCGCCTGGTTTTAAAACCTGCTGGCTGATCGTTGAGCTGCAGCTCGAAACTTAAGGAATTCAACGCCCAGATCAGGAAGGAGCGTGTCTCCAACAGGAAGACGAAAGCCCCATCTCCACCCGTGGTCGATGACGACTCTGAAGGTTCTATCGTGAAACAACCGCGGAGCAACATGTTATGTGCGTCGTGTAAGACTAGGGAGTCGACGCAATGGTGGAAAGCACCGAAAGGGCTTTCCAGCAGCATCCTGTGCGACGACTGTGGGCTCAGTTGGAGGAAGTATGCCGATTTCACGAAACCCGTGATTCGGGAGGAATCCGTACCGGCGTCCGCGAAGGGTAAAGCGCCTGAGAAACGTGAAGGGACTCCCCTCAGTGGACCCAGTTCTAAGAGGAGTAAGGTATGAATGATCTACCCCTCACCCTGCGAACTTTCCTGACAATTACACTCCACAGACAGCGAAGTCTCTCACACCCCCAGCTTCAACCGTTCCTCAGGACAAATGTCTCGCCTGTCACAAATATGGGCCCCTCGGGAAGATCGTCAAATGCCAAGAATGCGGCTTTAGGACCCACGCAGGAACGTTTGGGGTCACCGCCGAATCGTTGGAAGTGGACAATTGGTTGTGCGAAATCTGTCAGAACGATAAAGTGCAAGAGGCGTCGTTGGATACGTCTTGTCTGCTTTGTCCAAAAGTCAGGCACGATCCTAAGGACGGGATTTATCCATCTCCGGAAACGTTCTTGCGTGCGCAGAAGCCTACGGAGGGACAGGGATGGGTGCATGTGGTTTGTTCGGTGTTCATACCGGAGCTTACGTTCAGTGATACCACAAGATTACGGTTGGTTGAGGGTATCAGCGTGATAAACCCCCACCGATGGCTGACGGTGAGTCCCAACCCCGACTTACTACTCGTCCCACCCCCAGTTTCTAAACCTTGGTGAATTTCTAGCCCTGTAGCCTCTGTTCAGAAAGGGGCGGCGCTGTCGTCCGCTGTTGTGATTGCTCCAAGGAATTCCACGTCTCTTGCGCCTGGATGGCCAACCACAGGTTTGGTTTCGAGATTCAGACGGTGAGACAGAGCAAACGAGACCAAACGACGATCGTGAATTGGAACGGGGATTCGGGGAACATGGTCCCAGTCATATCGTGCAGAGAGCACTCCTCGAGGAGAGTGATTCACGAGATGTGTGAGACGAATGATGTCGGAGAGGTAGGTCGCGATGTATTTCCGTCTTCTCCTTCACTCGGGAGGCGCAGAACGCTGACCTCGATCTCACAGACTGCACTCCAAGTGTACTGCCAGCAATACAAATCTCCGGCTCTCGCGCACACCCATGCGCTCCTCCGTAAAGCTCGTCGTCTTGACCAAGTGCTAGGTTCAGTCGCAGACGTCTTGGCTTCGTCACGTACGACCCCGACGACAAACCACGCCCAATGCTCACGCTGTAAATCCAACTACTCACCCATGTTCTACCCGAGCGGAGCGAACCAGTGGATGTGTCATAAGTGTCATTATGAAAGCAAGGAGCCGGGGAAGCACATGAACGGCACCAGTGTGACGGATGTTGGGAGGGCAACTGCATAACCTTGGATAATACGAATACGATAGAGAAGACTTGGAGGAAGGGGGGATGATGAAGAGAGGTGAGGAGATTATTTATACACAATCCACTTTCCGTGATTGGTTTCTTCAGTAGTTACGCATGGTCTGTATAGTTGCAAAGGTTGAATAATACACAACAGGATGATATGGATGGTGTGTACAGGGGGGTGTGAAGCAAGAAAGAAAGATGGGAATATGGGCGGGAATATGAACGTATAGTTTAGGTTTTGACTCTCTTGTAGTATAAGATGTAAGCAGGTTTTCCCTAGTGGAGCAAACGGTTAGATTGAGTGACGGTGGGAAAAGGTCGTAAAGGCAGACTTACGACGACTTCCTTGGCATCCACTTGAGTAACCCGGCTGTCGTCACAGTACATCCATCTACCCCTCGAAGAGATGAAAGCGGTATCTAGAGTCGAAGGTTAGTAGGCCTGTCGGGGAGCGAAACACAAAGAAGGGCGTACAATGTCCACTACTCAAACTTCCGAAATGGTTGGTCACAGCGTACAGATCGTACTTGAACGGTGGGATTTGGGCACGAGCGTCGTCCGGAGGCAACTTCGCTTCTAAGTTGGCGTCCACGCAGGGCATATAACTCGTCAGGTCCAGATTTTTCATCGGGAAATCGACGAATGATTCGATCTTGTCCGTGAAAGGCCCTTTGAACGAGAACCTCTTGAGGTGGATCATGAGGACGGGTGGGAGTCGGGAGAGGGACAGCTGTTTGGTCGCTTGGCGTAAGGCCTTGCAGTTTGGACAGTTCCTAGAATATCACTCTTAAGTAGAAGCTCGAGCGAAAGGTCATCGTGAAATACCAACCAAGCCTCAGAGCCAGTCATGACCTCCTTGTTCACTAGGGCGTCCAAGCAAGTTTGTAGTGCAACTTTTCCTCCACGAGAAGGTATAGGGATCGGTAACGACAGATACATGAAAGGGTTGTACGTTGTCGATGTCTAAGAAAAAGGCATTAGCAGCTAAGTCAACAAGGAAGTGGACATTGCGGTAACGAACCTTGTGGCAAGTCAGGCACTCCATCCTGTTCCTAAACTGACCTTGGAAGAAGTCCACGATCAAACTGTCGTTCCTGCTCTTGTAGGTCTCCCATTCCTGTTGGCTTGCGATCTGTAGCGGGAGCCTTTCAAGCTCTGCCTCCCGCTCAGGTGTGGTTTGGATTTGTGGTTTCTGCAAAACCCGGTTCAAGTCCTCGTGCAGGCCATCTAGTAGAAAGCTCAGGAACTCTTGAGCGTCGTGTTGATCCGATCCAGAAAATTGAGGCGCATGTGAACATATTGATTTCTGAGACGGCATTAGTGAGAATGACCACGATATGGTTTTGACGAGGACCTTACCCGGAAGGTCAGTGGTGTGAGGTAAGGCATCTCCGCTTGCCACATTTCATGGATAATCATAGAGAAGGAATGTGCCAGATTCCCCTTAGTACCGAGGGGATTTACCATGTTAACAGCACTCCTCCATCGCCCGTCTGTGTAGGGGAGATATTAGTGGGGCCGAGAGCTCCATTCGTATCTGCCACAAACCTGTGAAGAATCTGGAAAACGGCACTGTCGCACTCAGACACTGAACCGTAGAATTCATATAGCACGTATTCCCAAGATTCTTGAGCCCTGAAATTCCGATTTGTACATCGGACCAGTACGTGACCGGATATTCCGACTGGATCGTCGGCGGTCTTGGTCCAGTCAACGAGAACGAATGGGCGTGTTGCGGAGGTCGTGCACGGTTCTCTTGCCTCTCTAACGCAGGAGCGGCCGCCACAGGAGGAGGTCGAAGAACTGAGCTTGATGATAAATCCGGATAATCAACAGGCCGAGATGAAAGAGTGGATAACGCTTCTTGCGTAGGGTCGGGATACTCACTCCTCCTCCTTGAGAAAGGATACGGGTTGATGGATGCGAGCGGGGGTAACGCAGGTTCGTGGATCGCATGGGTAGAAGGGGGAAGGGGAGACAGAGAGGGAGTAGATGTGATGGCGGGTTTTGGGTATGAAGGGTATTGGATGGGGGTGCTTCCGCTTACGTAGCTTGGTGTGACCTAGACAAGTCTCAGCAGTGGCTTCCAACGGTGATAGAGTGAAACGCGTACGGGGTCGGTTCTATTCGAAAATGGGGGGCGACCGTTTACCGCGACATGGCGATTGAAGGGATTTGAGCCACTCCCGAAGCCATTGATGCCCTCAGATGGTTGAGGAAGAGCGTACGATGACCCTGGAGAGGGTTCCGTTGGAGGCGGCAACCGTGGACTCTCGTTCAGGGTACCCAGGTCCCTGCCGGTGGTGCTCGAAGTGAGGGGGGGTTCCGTACCGGACCTATTGCGAACGTAGGGAGGGCTAGTATAACGCATCGACGAGCTGCTGGAACTGCTTGAAATACCACCGTTCAGTACATGCGCCGGTGATCCGCTGGACGAGACGCCTCGATCAAGCTCGCAATCACCGAAATCTCGCTTCCAAGCATCCAGTCCGCCAACCAGGAGCATCGGAGCCTGCCTGAGACACTTCTTAAAAGCAACCTCATAGATAGCCTGGACTAGTATTGGCAGGGCTACGTTCGCGGGGTAGGTCTCACTCGACTTGTCGGCGATAACAATGACGTCGAATTTGTCCCGATTGGAAAAGAGTGTTAGCTCATTACGAGGCGCAACATGAAGCGAGTCTTCGATGGCCCCACCAGTGATGCTCCGGGGGGGTTAGTGAGACGGACCAACGCAAGGGAGCGGGGACATACTTTTCACGCCCCAGCACCAGAGGTTCGAGACAAACAATCGCCGATGCCTTTATATGTTCCTTCTCAAACTCCTCTCGTGGTCGTACATCGAGTATCAACACCCCATAGCCGATATTGTGCATGTAGTCATACAACTCCTTGGGCGTGCACACGGTCGATTTTGGCAGTTTCGGGAGCTCTTGTTTGTCCGTCCGTGGAGATGATCCTGGACTCGAAATGTTGCTCACAGAGGTTGAGGGGGCGAGGAGGGGTTGCATGGAGGAGGAAAGGGAGATATTGGAAGGGCCCCGGGGTGCAGTACGGGACAACGGGGACCTGGGGGCTGGTGAGGAGGGTCTACTGCCCATCAATACATCGTGGGTCGGGGGGATGGGAGTACTTGATGGACGTTGGGCAAGATCAAAGGGTAAGGCGGGGAACGACTTGGTGGAGATTGGGATAGGAACCGGTAGTGGGGTGTCACTTGGGATGGTGTGAGGTGGAGAGAGTTGCGGCGTACTGGGACTGTTCTCGTTGTCAGTTATCTTGAGGTTTTCCATCTCTTCTAGCTCGTCTATTGTCGGGAAGTATTGTTGGAATTCCGACACGCTTGACGAACTGAACGGTGATGCAGGGGTTATCTTTGGAGAGTCCGACGCTGAGGACACGGGAGACGGTGGCCCAAAACTTGAGGCCGGAATGAGTGTATGTGGGGTTGACACGACGGGTGTGAGAGTCGGTTGCATCGAGGCCATCACCGAGGTCTGGACGGACAATCGATTGAAAGGCCTTGCTGGCGTTGGGGAAATTGGTGACGATGGCGGTGGCAACGAAAACGATGACGCCGACGACGTCGGCTGGGCCGTTCCGTTGATCCCATTCGTGATTTCCCGTGAGACGCGCTTTGTTGAAGCTACAGACAATCCTGCGTTCTGTAACGAAGCAATTCGGCCGGCGATCGACGTTTGTCCCGAAGAGCTACACGAACGTAATTTCGTCAGGAAAGCACCAGAACGCGAATTCCAGTGCATGCTTACTTCGAGGACGATGTGGCTCCAGAGCTTTCAAGTTCCTTCAGCTTAGATTCAACGTGATGTGTCTTGTCGATGATACCCTGTGCATGGCTCTATTCGTCGAACGCGGGTTACGACCTCCGGACTGCTCGAAGCAAAGCACAACCAAGGCACTCACCTGCATCCATTCCGTGACCTCCTTATACACAGCACCCCTCCTCCCCGGCTGTGCCTCCGCCTTGAAGTCCGCAGCATCAAACAGCGCAGAAAGAAGGCTGCTGGCCTGCACCCACAACCCCAAGCTCTTCTTCAAATCACCTGAATCTTCAGCCTTCTGAGCTTCGAATGCCGAGTCCTGAGCGACATGCATAAGCGAGGTTGCAGAGATCCCTTTGCTTTTGGTGACCGAGAATGCCCTCTCCTTGGCCCGTTCCTTGATATCCGCGACGGTTTCGTCATTTGAGTATCCATTTTGCATCGCGGAACCTTGAAATAACAACAGGTGATGAGCAAAAACGACGGGTATATGCACCGAGGTCTGGGTGTCCAAACGCCTGCGATGCGGATGAGGTACTGACTTGATGAATGCGATGGGGAGAATGCGATGGGTGTTGGCGTGAGTACGGTGATTCCTGGCATCAGTATTTGACCGAATTAAACCTGAAAGGCGGAGTGGAGTAGGATTTGGGCCTGTTCCTCTTCAAAACTTTCCGGGCTTCCAGCAAATTAGATTTGTGAAATTCAAGGGAGGCAGAGGACGCCAGTCGGAGGGCAGAGGTGGGAGAGAGTCACGCTTGTCACAGTTTCTCTGTCACGGCCCGAGGGCACATAAAAAAGAAACGGACCGCAGCAAGTGGTCTCATGTGACGCGAGAGGAAAGAGAAAGGATGTGGGATGATATTACAGGTGTAGGTGGGAGTGGTGGTTCTGCTATTGTAAGTACGCAATAGGTTTAAAGTTTTCTACAAATCAAGGGCATCGACTTCGGGGGCCGCTGATTGTGAAGGGGCGGTGGTGTCCAATGAATGATTGTCCTTGATAATCAAGTCCTCCCCGTCCGCCGATGCTCGAACGGCCACAACATCCCCGTCCCTGAAAAAAAAAAACATTAGCACTGCGGAGGGGGTTTGGAGCCGGGCGCTACTTACCGTATCTTACCGCTCAGCATCTTTTGGGCTAACGGGAACAAAACCTAAGAGGGGTCACGTCATGAGTAGCGGGTCAATAGCAAGTCCGCTCCGGCCGGGCTCACCTTGGTCCTAACTATCCTAGCGATCGCGCGCGCACCATACACGTCAGAATAACCCTTCCTCGCAAGCCAGTCTTTAGCGCCATCATCAACGTTCAGTGTGATTCGTCGATCCCGCAGTCGATCAGAGACATCTTTGAGCCGCAGAGAAACCACTTCAAGAATAGATTCCTTCGATAGCTTGTTGAAGACGAGAATAGAATCCAATCGGTTGAGGAGTTCGGGGGCGAAGTACTCTGAAGTACGTTCCATCACCAGGTCGCAGGCTTCTTTCGAGACAACACCGTTTTCATCGCAAGATGTTGGGTGGGCAAGGATATCGCTTCCCAAATTGCTCGTCAAACAAACGATAGTGTTCTAGGAGTTGATGAGGTTAAAGGTCCAAAGTAACACAGGGAGGCTTCGTACCTTGAAGTCGACCTTGCGCCCTTGGCTGTCTGTGATACTTCCCTCATCCAAGATTTGCAGTAAGATCATCGACACATCCTTCATCACACTGATCTAAGCCACGGTTGTGGGGGACACTTGGTAAAAGCTCACCTTGTGCGCCTTTTCTAACTCGTCCAACAGGATGACAGCTATGGCAGGTGTTGGAGGTCGATGGGGGAAGTCCGCAGTAAAAATCCGCGTACCGTACGGTTTTCTCCTCACAGCCTCCGTCAACTGGCCCCCCTCTTCGAACCCTACGTATCCGGGCGGGGAACCAATAAGCCTAGAAATAGTGTGCCGGTCATGGAACTAGGGAAACGATAAGGGTCTATCAAAGTCCGCCATAGGTCTCTTCCTCTTTACCTCGGACATGTTGATGTTGATCCTAGAGGGGGGCTGTTGGTCGAGATACGAAATTAAGCATGATATAGAGAACCCACAACCCCCTCTGTTCATCGTTGAACAAGAAAGCCGCAAGTGCTTTGCAAAGTTCGGTCTGGACGGCGCAGGTGTGTCAGAATTATCGGAGAAAGTCACTCTCTGTGTATTACCTTTCCAACGCCGGTGGGACCTAAAAACATCACCGATGCTACGGGTCGATTGGGGGCTTGTAGACCCGCACGAGATATCCGAACAGCATCGCTGATCGCTCCCACGACGTGATATTGCCCGACCACGCGTCTCCTCAAAGCCTCCTCCATCTTTAACACGATTAATAGCAGCGCCGTGCAAGGGGTCAACGGAACCTACGTGGATCAACTTTTCCTTCTCCTGAAGGAAGCGTCAACAAACAACCACCGTGAGTAATAGACTCCCCCTCACCCCCTTCATCAGATTTTGGACTGGAATTCCAGTTGCCTTTGCGACGACCCTCGCAATATCATTTGAGGTGACCCTCTCGTGTACCATCGCTAGCGGACCGTCGGCTTCCTCACCGTCCTTGGCGAACTCAGATTCCTTTGGGAGTTGATGTTCGAGATCGGGTATGGTTGAGAACCTAAGCTGGCTCGCCCGTTCGTAATTCCCATGTCGTTGGGCGACATCGAGTTCGTGTTTAGCTTCTTCAAGGCGTAGCTTGATGTCTTTGATGCGATCGAGGCGGGCCCGCTCTGTACACACATATCCACATTAGCTTGCGGAGAGACGTCCTAAAGGGCAGGAGGTTTACCATTCTGCCAGATGGCCGTTAATTCCCCCGCCTTTTCTTTTCTCTCCTTCAAATCCTTCTCGATCTTCCCTCTCCTCTCAACGCTGAACACGTCGGTTTCCGCTTTCAAACTCTCTAGCTCAATCTCCATCCTGACTACATCTCTGTCGAGCGCCTCGAGCTCATCAGGTTTGGATTCTTGGGCGAGCCGGAGGGCGGAGGCCGCTTCATCCACGAGGTCAATCGCTTTGTCGGGGAGGTACCGATCGGATATGTACCGAGCACCATACACGGCCGCTACGATCAGAAGAACGCGGCGAGGTTAGACTTCGGGAACGGAATAGACGACGAGGAGTTGGTGGACAAATGGATGATGGTGAGTGCGAACCGGACATTGACCTTGTCCTCCAATCGTCCGTTTGAATATCCCTGGCGCCCGGACCAATTGAGAGGGTCGGTCCACCTGAGGCTGGTTGCCCTCGGCTCCGGTCATTCATATGTCGTGGGAGGATTCTCACCGCCATCGGATTTCCCAATCCGGGCGATCCAGTTCGGGCAGGGGGCAATACCGATAACACACACCAGTTACGAGAGCCGCATCAGAGATCTCCACTCCATGATGAACTTCATATTTCGGCTTCAACCCGCGCAGGACCGAGATTGTGCTCTCAACGGTAGGTTCATCGATAGTAACCGGTTGAAATCTCCTTTCGAGTGCCGCATCCTTTCCTATCGTTTTCCGGTACTCGTCCGCTGTGGAACACCAAGATTTAAAAGCGAGGTGATCAAAATTTGGATGATGACGGGAGAGTTCCCAGGGTAGATAAGCGCAATAAGTTGACGGAAGGAAAGATTTCAGGGAAAAGCACACTGACATGTGGTAGCGCCAACCAGTTGAAGTCCTCTGGCAAGAGCAGGTTTAATCATTTGGCCTGCGTCAATACTCCCCTCTGCTTTGCCCAAGTTGAATAAGGTGTCTACGAACGGAAGCGACAGCATATAATCAGCCCACGAGCCCACGTAGCGGGGGCAACTAGAATGACTGTATATACTCACGAACTTCGTCAATGAAACAGATTACGTTCCCCGCCTATTTATTCGATAATCAATAAAAGCGGCGGTGAAGTGCATGAGGAAGCGAAAGGATCAATGGTACCTCGTCTTCAATATCACGGAGCAGAGCCTTAAACCTTTCCTCAAACTGTCCTCTGATCCCAGAGCCCGCCATTATCGCGGCAAGGTCAATTGATAGGACACGCTTGTGATGGAGGGACTGAAGATTTGATGATCCCAGATGTCAGGAGTTTCGCCGTGACGGAATAGGATTATGACGTACTTCTGGCACCTCCTTAGACACAATTCGGCTTGCAAGACCTTCAAGAATAGCGGTCTTGCCAACGCCTGGGGGTCCAATGAGCTGGGGGGGGGTCAGAGTTTTGATGTGTATTCGCGGTTCAAGTGACGCAATTGAGATTGAAACTCACCACCGGGTTTGATTTTGTTCGCCTTGAAAGAACTTGCCGGTGTTGGTTAGCTCGAATGCTTGTGACCACACAAACCCTGCGAACGCTCACTCTGAATCGTCCTTCTGATCTCTACGCCCAGAAAACATTGCAATCAGGCATTGAACGCCAAGCATGAGACTACGTAACGAAAAGACGCACCTTCATCTCTGCCAATTGTTGGATCGAGTTTTCCGTTCCTCGCCAAATCGGTAAGGTCGACACTCTACGTCTGGTCAGCGTCATCGGCGGTAATAAAACAGACGGAGGGGGCAGTTACAAACTCATTGAGGGTGTCACCCTTGTTGCGCTGTTGCTGGAATGAGAGGCCCGGAAAGCCGCCGCCATTCGGAGGCTGCTGAGCGTAGTACCGGACCTGGGTTCCGCCCCTGTGATGGTTGCCAAGCTCGGAGAGGGGTTCGAAGTGCCTGAGCAGCCTCGGGCAGACGGAAGAGACCGGTGTAAAGAGAGACCTGGGCGATAGGGGCACTCGAGAGGCGTGTTTCAGTCTTAGCCTTGGAAGCATAATTGTCGTCTGCCGGTGGGATGGGAGTGGAGGAGGATCAAAGGTGACGGAGGCGCGCGCCGACAGGTTCTCGGCGGGGTTAACCGCTGCATGGCATGAAATGGATGACATCTCGGGTGCAGTATTCACTGCGCTCATAACAAATTCAGGTAAGCAAAAGTGGCTTGCGTCAATGCGTAAATCAAATTTGCAGACCCCAACCGCTCTGTCGGGTCGTCCACAGGGTAAATCTCGGCTGTTTGTCTGCGACGGATAGAAAAATGTCTGGTGTTGTTGTTGAAACACCGCCAGGGAACAATAACTCTAGTGCTTGTACTTATAGCATAGGCGGTTTGGGTTCCAGTCTCCCCACCTCTGGTTCCACCCCGCATCCCCCTCAGTAATGGCCATCGGTCTCGACGAGTTCAAGTGTGCGTCTCGTTTTCTCAGCCCGGCCTTCCATTTGACGACCAAGGCGCTGTTCTACAGACTCATCGCTCGCCCTGTTTCTCGTCGCGGCGATTGTGACCTTGGTGCGCCTCATAGTGTTCCGCTTTGTGCGCCAGAGGCAATGGTGGTGGGACGATCTCTTTGCTTTCCTCGGCCTCCTGTGCCTCGCTACCTTCGTGCCTGGTGAGTATCTTCATCAACGGTGAACTGATCTCCATAACCAAACTGTTGCCATCATCTCCGCTCTCTAGGTGCATTCCTGATGGGTGAAGGACGTGAGCACGTTCACCGCTCACGGCTGTGGGTTCTTCTGACGTACGGGACCTAGCGAATATGCCCCGGCATTTACGAATTGCTGCCTTCTACATCGGTAAGCGGCGGAGGTGGGTGTTAACGGCCACCTTATCTGATCCCCGTGACTTACAGTCGGCGGCTTTTTCTACTCGACAATATGGTGTGCAAGACTTTCCATCGTCTTCACTGTCATCCGTATTGCCCCATGGCCGTCACAGATACGGGTGCTCCTCGGTGGGTGCGTCGGACACCCCATCATTTCACCACTAACCCGGCCGCCTCCCCAGGGGTCGCCGTTTTCTTCGCCCTTCAGTGGATCCTTCTCATTATTCAGATGTTCTGGGTGTGCGAAAAAGGGGACAGCTCGTGGAAAGATCATGATTACGCCCAGTGTGTGCTCGGAGAAGCCGTTGGTATCACCCAAGTGGCGAGTACGTCTTGTCTTGCCCAACCATCGTTATTCTGCCGTTGAGCACAGACTTGCAGCCGAGACGATATCTGACGTCATTCTCGTCGTTGCTCCGCTCTGGATTCTCAGAGATGTACGACTGTCCTCAGGGCTCCGGACCCGCCTCATCGCCATTTTCTCATGCTCGATAATGACCACAATGGCCGGACTTGCCCACGCCATTTTGGTCTTGAGGATGCCTGGGGCCGTGGAGGCGACCATGGGTGAGTAATTCCCCCCTGCCCGACACATTTTGTGTCACTGTCCCGCAAACATTATCTTTGGCCATGGATGCTTCTCATCCTCTCTCCTCTCTCACCCGTCCCCCCTGGCAAATTCTAATCTCCGTTTCTTTTTCCCCTCCTTTGATGCATTTGTGGTCGTGACCCAGGTGCCGTTGAGAACTGTGTTGCACTGAGTGTTTGCAACCTTCCCGTCCTGGTCCCCGCCCTCGCTGCCAGGGAGAAACAGGAGAGGTTCGAAGAAACCTGGTCGGGGACTGGTTTCGGCAGGCCAACCACTGTCCTCTCCACCCTCACCACCATCCAGATGCATATCGAACCGGACCGGAGTTACGAAGAGCCTCTCAAGATTCCGAGACGCCAGGACTTCATCGGGTGAAAGTGCTCGGATAATTCTGTGCTCCCCTCGTCAAAGAAGGGCGAGTGCTGATATGCCTGTTTTCCCCAGAAGGAATGTCCGTTGTAGCTCACCGCTTCTAGCCCCCTGTCTCCGCTCGTTTGTATTTTCATTTATTTCAGGCTGGGTTTTCTTCTCTCGACGCCAAGAAAATATGCGGTTATATGACAGCCCTTTGTGTATCCTTACGAACCGTGTACCATATGTATGGGTTCCCCGGTGTATACAGTGCAGGTAGTGGGCTAGTCCAACAGACCTCAATTCACGTTTCTATCTCTCTAGGCTTCTGTGGTGGTTCACCTGCCATGAGATGGCAGGGCAACCGTCCAAGAGGATGAAGAAAGTGGTTAAGTAATCAGTTAAATAGGTAAGCGCGTACATGAACCTCCCCAAGCTCAATCATGAGGGCACTACTTTAACTGTATTCTGACTGACTTTCCACCTGCCCAAGAGATGATTTGCCCTCAAGATCAACAAGTCTCTAAGCATCTGCAACGAATCTGTAACCACGTTCAGTTTGCTACCCGCGACCTCATGCCACTCAATCGGAACCTCTTCCACCGGAATGCTGAGTAGCTTGGCCAGAAGTAGGATCTCGACGTCAAAGATCCAGGTCGTCAAGTGTTGACTGGGGAAGATTTGCTGTGCGGCTGTTCGGGTGAAAAGCTTGAACCCGCATTGAGTATCGCGGATGTGACCAACACCGAGCACACGGAGAATCGTGTGGAAGCCATACATCAACAGGTTCCGGAGGAGCGAGCGCTGTGACAGTATTCAATTATCAACTTTTTCAGGGGAGAGAGGGATAGTACCTTCACGACAGCCTCGGTCTTGACGAGGTGAGCACGACTTCCCACAGCAATTGCCGCATGATTGGGGTCCTTCTTGTCCAATCGGTCCAACGCGGCCCAGAGGAGTTCCAAGTCCTCAAACCGACTGGCACCGTCAGCGTCGACCATGAGTAACCTCTTCCCCCTCGCGTGCAACATGCCGTGTCGCACGGCGCCTCCTTTCCCAGAGTTCTTTTCCCGGGCTACGACTCGGATTTCTATTTCTAGGTTCCCCTTTGCGTATTCGAGTGCCAAGTCAGCAGTCCCGTCCGTCGAACCATCATCTACGATCAAAACCTCAGTCTTCCGTTTGGGTACGGACAAAATGTGTCTGATTGTGGACTCGAGCATCTTGGGCATCCGTTTGGTTTCGTTATACGTGGGTACGATGATCGAGAGGTCCACGGTGGCTGGGCCATTGATGTACGGAAGCGGTATCGGTTTGTCAGGCGACGTGCGGCACCGGTATTTCTTCTCAGAAGAATAGGTTATGATCGACTGAGGGGACCAAAAGACAAGAGCTGCATGCAACTTGGGTTTCAGTAAACAACATGCAACCGAAACCATGAGTGTCAAAAAGCCCAAGGTCAGAATACCACTGACAGCCAAAAGGTGCCAGGGCCGTTGACGATATTTCTCGTCTTTGCCACGACGTCCAGGGGACTCACGGCTCGAAGAACAAGGATGAACGTGTATTCATCATGGAAAATCCCAGTCCGAACTTCGATTGGAGAAACTCACCGACGAAATCAGCAAGACAAGGAATGACACGAGGGCGTAGAGAACGGTGGTTTGGTCCATCGCATGGGTTATTTATTTCTGAGAATTCCCGCGGGATTTCTTGAGTGGAAATGGGAGCCCCCGACGAACGTTTGCCGACGTGTAAGGGCGGAGAAGTGAGGGCGAAACACGTGGACTCTGACCCGCCCACTTGGCGATCGAAGGGAGCGAAGGATGTAAGAGGCGCGGGTGATTTCATCTGACTCTTCAGCTCCGCCTCGCCATTTTTCCGCATCCCCTGCCGTTCGACCCCCGGAACACCCCAGACTGCTCCGTCTTTCGCCTCTCTTGACATCCGGACGGACATCGACCACAAGCGCACCATCTGGAGCGCATTTATCCATCTATCAGACACAACCTCATCTGGGGAGTGGTCCAAGGGAATCTTGGGACTGCCGTCAGAGCCGTGTCTGTGGACTCTGACGATTTTGCATGAACACACTCCATGTTCTCTTTGCTCAACGTGATCAACAGGCGTTTCAACGCCAGCTCGAGAGGGCTCGAACCGCCGCTGCCGGTTCCAATTCGGGTTCCGGTCAAGGTGGGGGAAGATCTTGGACGAAATCGAGCCCGGTTCAATCGAAATCTCACTCCTACGATTTCGATGTGAACGCTAGGGATTGGTTGGGGAGGACGGTTTTGCATTTGGCTTGTTCGTCTGGTGAACCATCTGCCCCGGAATATGTCCGGCTTCTGTTGGCCTGCCCCGGGATCAACATGAACGTCCAAGAATTCGAAAGTCAGTGGACTCCCCTGCACAGAGCGCTGTATAACGGTAACATTCTCGCCGCGTGAGTATCTAACCACCCCCAGGGGTCGATGATGTCGTAACTGTATTGCAGTGCCTTATTGTTGGAACGCAGCGATATCGACGTGACGATACGAGATTCCGAAGGAAACACAGCCATCGACTTGTACAACTCGACGATCAACTATACCAAACCTTCAGCCGTGGATACAAGGCCTCATGTCGTTGGGAAAAGACACACCGCCATTACGGAGTTATACACCTGGGGCGCGAACCGGAATGCGACACTAGGCCTGGGGGACGGGAATGATCGAGTCCACCCCGAGCACGTTCAACTCTGCCCCGCGTTCAAAACTAAATCCTCCTCCCAACTACCTTCTAGCATCGCCCAGGTTGGGATGTCAAAACTACACACCGCCGTAGTCACCGATGACCCTACGAATAACGTCCGGGTCTGTGGGTTTGGGCTCGGCGGTAGACTGGGGCAGACGCAGCACACGCAGTACAGTTTCATCCCGATGCAGATCCCTCAAAAAATTATCAGGGTGGCTCTGGGCCAAGATCACACCTTAGCCTTGACGGCGTCCAGGGAGGTCATGAGCTGGGGATTGAACAGATTTTCCCAGCTGGGATATGCGGTCGAGAGTGCTGATTCAATTCAGCCTACCGCTCGAAAAATTGCTGGTCCCCTTAGAGGGAAAAGGATTAATGGCATCGCCGCTTGCAAGACAGCTTCCGTTTGTTGGTCGGCGGACGAACTGTTCGCGTGGGGTACAAATAACGGCCAACTTGGTATGTTCGTTGGCAGGGTATGTCTAAGCTATCCTGACCGTGTGTTTGCAGGTTGGAACAAGGAATACAAACCCGTTCTAGCCAACCCCAAAGTTGTGACAACGATAGACGAGCCTGCAGTGGATGTCGCTCTATCTGTGAGTTAAAAAGACCATCCGCATCGCGTTCATTTGCGAACCTGTGATGCTAGGACTCGACCATGGTATGCCTCGGCGCGTCCGGAACTGTAGTTTGCCTTTTGGGCGGTCGCTCCATCAGGGTTCTGTGTGTTCCGTACATTCTTGATCTCGATGTCACCCCCCTAACTCTCGTAGTTTCCCACTTCCAATCGCAGTATTCCCCCGCACTTCCAACAGATATACCCAGTCCGCCAGGTTTGCTACCATAACAAAACTCTCCGCGTGCGATGACTTCTTCGGGACCTTGTCTACCGATGGAGAACTTTTCATCTTCTCTCCACCGGAACCCAAGGCTGCATCAGGAGGAGAGAAGGTTGTGATTAAGCCCCAATTAGTGTGGGCCCTTAGGAAGGCGTTCACTGCCGTAAAGGTGGGCAGGCGAGATTTTGGTCGCAATCAGTATTTACGTCTCGCCCCCAGGGCTTCTCGATGGCGGCTGATGGGTCCATCATCCTCTGCACGGAATCCGGTCACGTCTTCTTGCGGACGAGAAACCCTAAAACGGCCCAGAGCGGTACTAAAGCTTTCAAGTTTAGGCGCCTCCCGTACATACAGCGCGTCGAGAGCGTATGCGGTAACAACATGGGGGCATTCGCAGCTCTCCGAGCCGACTTCGTACCTGACCCGATCCGCCTCACCGGGAAACTCTTGAACGAGGATCTCGCTGACCTTTTGCCGTTTTGGGATCATCGCCCAATGTGGGGTAGTCTCTTCTCCACACCCGACAATTCCGCGCTCGATGGAGTGGACCAAGAGGACGAGGCGAACTCACTCGGTGTGGACGTCCTTTGCATGCGCGGACTCTGCAACTTTCTGTTCCCGGTCTCTCTGGAGGACCCGAAATCTAAGATCCCGGAGGGCACCTACAAGGCGCCTAGGGCGGACATCGTCATTCGGGTACAGAAGGGTCCCGAGGTTCCTGCTCATCGTTGCATTTTGGTGGCTCGCAGCTCAGTCCTGGCCTGCCTCCTGTCCGGCCAAACGGCGGTGGTCCAGGATGCACCCTCGAATGTCGTGATCAAGGTCCCGTCGGGACGTTCGGAAACGTACTCTCGGGTGGCATCTTTATCTATCGCTGGCTGTCACCCCATCTCTGTCCTTATACTCCTCTACTATCTATACTCGGACGAGGTGCTCGCAGTTTGGGATCCCCGAGTACCGCGAGACGTTGTCGACCGGATGCGGGTTTACGGAAAGGTCGATCCCCACCAAGTGCGATTGGAGCTGAAGGTCCTTGCGATGATTCTGGACCTTCCGCTTCTCGTGCCATCCCTCCAGGTCGTTACCAAGCTCGCCCCGGAACAATCGTCGGTCAGGGACCTCACTCGTGCATTTGCTACTATGCAGGATCAGGCGATGTGGGGGGTGTACAAACCGGATGCGGTCCTCGAGTTGGCGGACAAAACAGTTTATTGTCATTCGGTCGTGTTGCGTGCAAGGTCCGAGTTTTTTGCCGCGTTCTTTGGCGATGAGGATTGGACGAAGAAGCGGTGGACTCCTGAAGGGACTATCGTGGTTTACCTGAAGCACATGAATTGGAGGCCTGTGGAGTTTGTGTTGAGATTCCTGTGCGCAGGGGAGGATGTGGAGATGTTTGATTCGCTTGGTGCGCATTTTAGGCCTATCATCCCAATGGAGCGGCATACTCACGCTTTGCAGATTACATCAACTCGTCCGAGGACCTGTTGATTCTCATGTTAGAGATAATTGTTGTCTCCGTAAGACGTCGTGTCCCGTCTTTCCACTTGTACGCGTTTGACCCCTTCCTCAGAACGAGATGCTCGTCGACCGATTGAATCTTATCTGCTCCTCGATCATTCTGAGACACGTCAACCTGAACAACGTCTGTACACTGTACTCCGAAGCGGTTTACTATAACTTGGCCGAACTCGTGACTCGATTGGAAGCATACATAGTCGTTAACATGGAGGCACTGATCGACTATCGTATGCTCGGTGTGCTCCCGTACGACCTCTTGAAAAGGGTCTCAAGTGCGGTGCGGATGGAACAGTCGAACAAGGCTCCGGTTACACGGTCGTCATTCTTCGTGGACCAAGCGATGAAGAAGTATGGGGATTGGCTTCGTCTCCAAGACATTCCTCAGTTGATTGTCCGGACCCAGTCGGTCAAGGACCGCTCGGAGGCGGCTCGACGGGGGCTGATCCTAGATGGTTCTGTACCTGCACCGGTGAGCGTTTCAGAGGATATATTCGCTATGGATGGTGTTTCCTCGTCGCCGCCTGTCACACAAGAGTCACCCGCAATCAAGAGGACACCCTCAAAGCAGTCCCCAGGATGGAAACCGATAGGACCTTCCATCAAGTACGACTCATCCCACCCTTTTGTACCGAAACCAGCTGAGGGACCTTTTCAGGCACGATATGAAGAGCATTATCGCGGAAACAGAGAGGAACTCATTTCTTCAAACCTCTCCAAAAGATGGACCATCGGCGGCGAAGTGGACACCGAGGACACCACCGCGACCAGAACGGATGCCTCCCACCCCCGGATCGCCGGTGTCGTCCCCTGGTAAAAAGGTCGACTTGAGGATGACACCTGCTATCGCACAGGGATCCTCGACCATCGTTAGATCTGATACTACAAGCTCAGGCTTATCAATATCGCGCCCTCAGGGAGTCAGTCCTGCGCATGGGATAGCGAAACCGCAGTCTCAGTCACCGCCAAAAGTCCTCTTATCGAAGCCTCCGGCCCACGTCCCCCCACAATTGAGTTGGACTCAGAGCACCCGGGTACCCCAACCGATCACACCCGTCAAGATGGGTGCCAGCTCTAGCATCCGGCGTACCGCGTAAGTTTCATTACCATCGATCGTCCTCCCATGAAGCTGAGATTCGTTGATTTAGGAGTGGCAGTAAGCCTTGGGCAAGCACATCCAGCAACCCGACTTCCGATGGACAATCGCCCCAGAGTCGCGTTACATCGTTCGCAGCTATTCAATCATCGCAGGAAGAAGAAAAATTGCCGAAAGGAAAACAAAAGCAGTCACTGAAGGAAATCCAAGAGGAGGAGCAAGCGAGAGCGGCCGAGGAAGACTTCTTGAGATGGTGGGCTGGCGAGGAGGAGAGGGTGAGGAAGGAGGAGGAGGAGGCATTGAGGGCTGCTATTTCTATGGCCAAGGGCGAATCGAGGGGAGGGGGAGCCCGGAAACGACAGAGCGGACGTGGGGGTGGAAACAAGAAAAGTTCGAGGGGGAAGCAGCAGTCCGAACGCCGACATGCGGCTTTGCCAACTGGGTCATGACCGGCCCTTCTGTCACAGAGACACAGAGAGCGTCGGTTTGATCGAACATGTTACCAGCTGGGAGAGCTCACTTGTGCACTGAAAGAGGGTTTCTTACCACTGGGCTCGGGCGTTTCGCCGGCCCGTCCCAGTCAAACCCAAAACACACAGACCCTCAGGGTTATTGAACGCTGGTTTGTCAACCACGCGCAGTTGTTTTGGCGTTGATACTCACACCGCCCTCTCAATTCCCCCTAATCTGTCAAGCCGGCCGCCGTGTGGACTCCGCCCAAAGTGATCTCCACGCAATTGCCCCTGTCATACACGAAGGTGAAACTGTGCTCCGTCGTCAAAGTTTATCGATATCCATCGCCTCCCCTGGTTTTAGAGCCCTACGAAGTAGTCGTCAGTGGTATTACGTCATCTGCTTGAGGAGACGATTGCGATATTCAATGTTTGTCCCCCACGCGATCAAAAAGCTATACAGTGCTTCGGGACCATTAGGCTGGAGTCCAGCCTCAAATTCAGAGGGAGGGGGAGGAGTTCAGGCGGGAGGCACGTGGAAAACGGTGCCATTATCGGAACACAGACAGCTGTGAATAAAAATTGCCCTCGACTCGACTCGCGTCATCTCACTTGTGCCCTACACAACGTCGCGTCTCGGATCCTACGACTTTGCGTGCAATGGTTCGGCCCGCGCCAGGATTCTCTAACCGACGCGGGCTCTCGGAGTCTTTTGCTGGGCGGACCGTTTTAGCGGGGCAAAATCTTGCACCCGGAACTGAACTAGGCACACTCTCACTTAGTAACACGCTGTGGGCGGGGGTACAATGGTACCGACGCGAGCCCTGCGAGGGTATAAGAACCGTTTTGTGTTGTTGTAGGAGCGAGGCCTTTTCCCCGCTCCTATGTCTTCCGACGAGTTGAAGGAGATCATTCAAGTCGCTCAAGAATTGTGGGTTTCCTCCCTCTGTTGTCTGGTTCATGGGTTGTCTCTCCTGAACTTTGGATTCTAGTACCGCAATAAAGGTGGGCATTACTTTTCATCGTTTGTGCGACGCGAAGCGAGGGATTACGATCAGTATTATGCGCTGGGGACCACCGCCATTTTATTCTATGACTATCTGTTGACCCTGGCGGATGAGGTAAACCACACCCCTAGCGTCACCCCTTGTTAAACTTATCCGTGTGAAAGGTCGAATACGTTTGGTTTGGGAAGAAAACATGGAGTACGCAGAGAGCATCGCTCGCTTTATGACTTTTCGTTGACGATGAGATAGCCTTTGCCCTTTTCATCCTGGTATGCCCCCCTCTGCAGCAATCACCTTCCTCTCTGAAAAGACAGCGTAGAACAGGTATTTGCCGCTGGGATACCAGTTCTGGCGGTTGAGCGGTGAGTGGGATCGTCATCTCACCCCAACATACGAAATTGACGTTTTCTGACCCTGCCTCAGCGACTGTCCGTGTAACGGTTTCGCAACGGGTAAGCGATTTTGTCAATCGAAGTATTCCATATGATAGGCTCATTGATGAAACGGGCCCCAGGCGTATGAACACATCTCGACAACCTCTCAAATCACCAGGTTTCTCACATATGCATTGCAGGTGCGATATGGCTGTGTTCGCCTCTGTCCTCATGTATGTGGGGTGTACGGTACTCGCTCAAGTAACCTTATCACTGAGGTCCGTTCTTTCTGGCATGGGATGGCTTCGTGCTGACCGTGACCGAATGAAATAGGATCTATGCCGTCACAGGGGGGAACCGCATAGCTACCGTATGCTTCGGTATGATAATGGCGTCGCAGCTTGCTCTTGGCATATACTTCATTACTCTGACGGTGGTGAGGGGAGGTGAGTCTTGGATTGGGTGGTGCTCGCAATCCGTACATACTTTGATATATCAGCGCAAGATACCCAACCGGCCCAACTCGACACTTATAAGGTATGCACTCCCGCGCGACACAGGCCCGTGGAATTCGGATTTCCCGCCATATCCCTATTATACGGTACGAAACCCCTGCTGCCTTTCGTTCGGCAGGAGACACCCAAACTCATCATCCCACAGACCTTCTGGCCTTCTTGGTCGTCATCTACACAGCATTTAAATCGGGCATGTGCCGATTCAAGATACCCAGTCTGTTCAGGATCATAGCACGAGATGCGACGCACTATTTCCTAGTAATATTCACTTCACACCTCGTGCTCGAGCTGACTCAAATATTTGGAAGGGTGAGGATAATGTCATATCATTCCATTTTCTTCCCGCATGCTGAGACCTTTATATATAGCCTTCGATCCAATTACTCCCCGCAGTGTAAGTGATAATAGAACCCCTCTTTCTCGTTCGCTCACCGGGTCGTTCCCCGTCGACCAGTGGAAACGTCGTGTACGTCTAACCACCCCATCGCCTCCGGACCGGTCGATTCTGAACCACATACTAGGTTGCTTCCAATGATGGTCGTGCGGTTAATGCTCTCGCTCAGGAAGGCCTCTGCTACACAACATGATTCATGGAACGGTGGGGAGCGGAATACAGCCACCAGCGTAAGATTTGCTGGGGGCCAAAGTCCTGAGGTTATGAGGGCTGAGATACGTCTGGATGCTTTGGGGGGCGGACGTGAAAGGGCTCAGAGCCGCGCTTGATGCTGGAAAGGGTGATACTGGAAAATCAATCCTCTCCCTCTTCAAGGCGCTGGAGGCCTTGGTAGCCTAGTTCTAGACAGTAATTAGAATCTTCCTGGAGACGGATGGCGTTTTTACGCCGACCCTGGGAACGTGGTGCAAGAGGTTTTCTGTAGCCTCTCTGGTGCGTTAATTGACACAGGGTGTGACCGGAGCCCATGCACGAGGTGGTTTCCAGGATGAGTTTGTGTGGGTGCAGGAGGAATAGGGCCAAGTGTGAAGCTTGAAGTCCGAGGAATTGTCAACCTGCTCTGACGGAACGGTGACAGTCTGTGATTATTTTCGCCAACTTATCCCTATTTTCTTGGCGATGCAATTCACCAGTAACCTTTATACGTAACATCGTGCCTGGCCTATGGTGCGCGTCACTTGGTCACCACAATTTTTTGACAGTGGCTGGGGGACAGTGTGGGTGCTAATTTCTACCTACTGCCGGGTCAGCGGCACCGCTCCTGGAGGGGTAACACCTCTGCCCAGGTGCATTGTGGGACGTGAGTTCTGGGATTGGCGCTTACTGTGGGAACTATTGCCTTTTATGGGAAGTAGCACAGAATTACAGGCAGGCTGTATTTAGGTAAGCAGCTATTTCGGTTGACACGCATTAGATTTTTCACTGGGCTTAAAGCTTAACCACTCGTTCGTCGAGGCCAGAGACAAACAGATCGGGTGCCATCCGGTCTGCATTCGAAATACAAAAGGCGTTTGGCGTGACTTCGTCCTTGGCATCCCAGCAACGCCGACAACACGATTCGGGGGGTCCAGTCTTTGCAAGGCTTGCATACAGCCCTATGGCTGAAATCCCTCAATGATATCATATCCCCCTCTGCCCCCCCCCCCCATACACATTAAATGCCGAATGTGGCTCGGCTCAGAGGGATATTTGCCATTCCTCCCTGATTATCGTGGTAGCCGACGGTAAATTTTACGGGGCGAACCTTAGATAACCGTCTGGTATAAGAGGTGTCCCCCCCGCGCGCCGCATTCTTATCTCCTACTTCTCTTTTCAGTCGCGAACAGAAGGATGGATTCCCGTGTCACTCCCGACAGCGTCGAGAAGGCGGTCACCCAGCCGAGGAAAGCCCTCTCCGTTCGTGGCTGGAGTCTTTTGACGTTGTCTTTCTCCACTTTGGGTGTCTTTTTCGCGTTTCCCTCGTTCTTTTCATCCGTCACTAAAATCCTACGCAGGTATTATCTACTCGGACATCGGGACCTCCCCTCTGTACGTCCTGAACGGTATCTGGCCAGCTGATGGACCCGCACCCCCAAAAGCGGACGTGATTGGAGGGGTCAGCGCGATTGTATGGTCCATGACGTTAATCCCATTGTTGAAATACGTGGGTCCATTCCACCTTCAGTTTGAAGGCCCCTGACTGAATGCCCGTTCTAGGTCTTTATTTGCTTGCGTTTCGGTACCGGAGAAGGAGAGGGAGGAAGTTTCGCGCTGTTCCAAGGGTTGTATCCTCCCCCCCGCCAGGACACAGACGGCGACCGAGTCCTGACCGGCGATAGCGCCTACAAGGCCAAGTCTGATTCTGGTTCTGGTCACATTTCAAACCGGTTCCGTTGGCCATTGCTTGCTTGGGTGAGTCACCGACTGGCGTATCCTGTCCTACTATTGCCTTGAATAACCCGACCATCCAAAGTGTCTCTTCGCGACAGGGTTGACTATGGCTGATGGCGTACTGACTCCTGCTGTCTCGGTGACGAGCGCTGCCGCTGGTATCGCCGTTGCAAAACCTTCCGCTGCCGACAAGATTACGGGTATTTCCCTGGTTGGTATCTTTTCATCGTTCCTCCCGCTGCTCTCCACTGAAGATCGTAACAGGCTTTCCTCATTCCCCTTTTCCTCGTGCAACCCTTCGGTACAGGACGGCTGGCTTTCACGTTCGCGCCCAGTGAGTGTCTGGAACCCTTACCCTAAATGCGTTTCTTACCTCGGGATTCAGTCACATTTATCTGGATGATACTACTTGCCGCGACGGGCATCGTAAATATCACTGCCTTCCCGGGGATCTTCCGCGCTTTCGACCCCTCCCGCGCGGTGCTTTGTGTGTTGCATATTTACTCACGCGTTTCTTGTGCTGATCGATTCCCCTAGGGTTTGTGCGCACCAGGGATTACGATAACCTCGCCGGTGTTCTCCTGGCCGTCACGGGTTGTGAGGCGATGTTTGCGAAGTGCGTGTCTCGGTAAACCGGGATGCATCGTATCGATTGACCATCACCAAATAGCCTCGGCCAGTTCAACGTGCTCTCCATCCAGGTCCGTGATCCCCTCGCGAGCCTCGTGATCCGAACTCACTCCTCCCGCAGCTATCATTTGCCACGTTCGTATACCCAAGTCTCACTTTGGCATACCTTGGACAAGGTGCTCGGCTGGCCAGGGACGGCGATGCAGTTATGAACAACGTCTTTTACGCGACCATCCCTGGAAGCTCGAATGGACCCCTTTTCTGGTTCGTGCCACGATATTATCATTTCCGAGCAGTCAACTAACCTTTCCCAAGGATCGTCTACGTCGTTGGGATTCTTGCGACTGTGAGTTCACCCTCTGGACTGGACTGTACTTGCGCATGCTCACTGGTGACCAGCTCACCGCCTCGCAAGCCATGATCACTGCCACTTTCAGTTTAGTGCAACAGATTGTGAACATGAAGAGTCTCCCTCCGTGAGTGCACCCGACCCCAATACGACCTTTCCCCAGCTCAATCCCATGACAGTCTCCGTCTCAAGCACACCTCCGAGGAGATTCAAGGTTCGTGTCTCTGATGTGTTCATCCGGCTTCGGCTAATTCTCACCATCCCCACAGGACAAGTCTTTATCCCAACTGTTAATTGGATTCGTTCGTGAACCTCCATCGGAGTGATTTTGCCCCTTTGTCTTGACACATCTCCCAGTGATGATCGCGACAATTGTCTTCGTCGTAGCCTTCAAGAATAGTAGCCACCTCACCAATGCCTACGGGTGAGTTCTCGCATGATCAATGCTTGCAATCAAGTTGCTGACTACCGACACGACCAGTTTTGCTGTCGCAACAGTCATGATCTCCACTACCACGCTTATCGCTATCCAGATGATCTACGTTAAGCGTTGGCACATCATTGTTGCGCTTGCGTTCTTCCTGTTCTATGGCTTCATTGATGGTGCGCCCCATTATACCTTGTCGGACCTTCGTTTCTTATAGGTTCCTAGGCTTGTTCTGGGGAGCATCGTTGAAGAAGATTCCAGATGTACGTTACGTTTTCTACACCAGGTTCTCATCAGCTGATGAAATCCACACAGGGTGCCTGGGCTCCTCTCATGCTGGCATCGATCCTAATGCTGTTCATGCTCTTCTGGACATGGGCTAAGGTACTAAAGTTCACCCCACGCGTTCTCCCTTCACCTACTCATCTCTTGGTCAGCGACTGGAAGACCGTTTCGACGGTGCAAATAGGCGAAACCTCCGTCACTTCATCGTCACAGGTGAAAAAGGCGAAGTCGCGATTCCAGCGAACCAACGTCCATTCGCCATCACCTCCGAGAATGACGATTTAGATGAATCCGAGTCCGTACAAGATCGGTACTACTACCTCGCACGCGACAAAACTCCGAGCGATTCTATCAAGGAGCAGCCCGAAGAACGGAAAGAACTTGTCAGAATTCCCACTTGTGCGATCTTCCATAAATTTGCGGCCGGGAAGGGTGTGCCACACTCTTTCGTTGGATTCATTCGGCAGTGGCCTGCGCTCCCCCAAGTCGTCGTAAGTCTGCGATTCGTTAATACTTATCGCTAGCGGACTTTTTTTTTTTTTCCCCTGATGATTACTTCCAAAAGATTTTCTTGTCGGTCTGCGTCCTACCGGTCGCTAGAATTCCTGCGGACCAGCGTTACGATGTCGACAGAGTTCGTTCGATCAAAGGTCCGTGGTTAGATTCCCTTGTTGTCGCCCACGCGCGTTGAAAACCGTGCTCCGTGCAGGCTTCTATGGCGTGACTTACTACATCGGCTTCCGCGAAGACTTCGAGGTCAAGGTGAGCCACTCGCACTCATGGGACGGTTTCCTTTTTTTTTCTGGTCATTGAGGGTATTTAATCTAGATGGACGAGGTCATGGAAAAAATCTGCTCGTTGGAAATCCGCGCTGATCCCCGCGAGTCATCCGAAACAATAAACGAGATCAAGAGAGCTGCACTCCAGACAACGCACATGTAAGTCTCTCAGTGACCATGCGTCGTTAACCCCGTGCTCACGATCTCTCTCTCCCACTCACCGCTAGTATCCCGCATTACCACGTCATGAGCAATGATGGTCTGCGTGAGGGTGGGCTTCTGCGTCTTCCTGCCTACTGGATACGACGATTCCTGATCGAGTCGATATACCGTCGGCTGGGTGAGTCCCCCCTCCACAACGCGCGAAGGTTTTCGTGCGGTCGCTCACACACGGCTCTCAGTTATCTCGTTCCCTGAGACTGCCAAGTGGACCGGCCCTGCTGATGAGTAAGTGACTCTTCCGATTCCAATCGAGGCAACAGTTCTGAGCGTTTCGTCCTCTCAGGATCATCCGTGTCGGCATCACGGCTCAGATATGAGTACGGTGTCTCCAAAATCTCGAACACCCGGGGCCAACTGCCGTAGATTTGGTAGAGTCTCTGGGACGGGACGTTTAACAGTTGTTGTACCACTGACGCGCTATAGACGATTGTATACAATTCCACCGGTAGATGATTCGTAACGTTATTCCTACACAGGCTACACATACATGGTGTGAACACAACACTCGGGGGAGCTACAAGAAGACTATACAACCCCACCTCCGGGGTGGAAATACACTGGGGAGACCAGAATGAAGGTTACAGAACAGAGTAACGGCTTCGAAAAAAAAAGAAGAGAAGTTACAAACCAAACAGCCCGTCACCGTACACCATACCACCGTGAACAAGCTCCATGTGGTTATAAACTGTATCCGCGGGAAACACCCCCATACACATCCAACAAATATGCGCATCGCACTTCGGGCAAGTCATATGATTGCACCCTCCGTTCTTCTCGATCAAGATCTTGCACTTTGGGCACTTCTTGACGTCCTGGTTACCCTCAGCCCAACCCTCCAACAACCTCTCCTGCGCTTCCGGATCCCGATGTGCCTTCCACTCATCACAGCTGAACCCATCGTGGTCCTCCCCACAGGACACGCAAACAGACACAAAGCACGATCGGCACCGGAAAATCCCATCGCCAGAATTAGATTCGAGGGAGTAAATTTCGGGACAGTCAGGAGTGGTGCAACACCCGAACTTATCGGGGTGGCGACCGAGGTAGTCGAGGAAGGAGACTTCCAAAAGGTGTTTGACTTGGGCAGGAACCAGGAACCGTTGGATGACTGGAAGGGGGATCGGAACGTCGCATTTTCCCTCATCGCCCATACACGACAACGGGAACCTTTTGGTGTCGGAGGCGGTGATGAGGAAGTGGTGAAGGCAACTGTAACAATAAGCGTGGCCACAACCCAGACGGTATGGCTGGTCGATGGTGTCGTAACAAACCGGGCAGGTTTCTCCGGCGTCCTTGAGCTGGTGTTGGGATCGAATGGCGTCCGATAACGACTCGCTGATGAGCTTCCCCAAGAGGTGGCGTACCGGTTCTCCTCCCCGAACGACGATCTTGCAAGGGGTAGATGAAACATCCAACACAACGTTCTCCTCGCCAACCTCCTGCTTCAACAGCGTCGACCCACGCGCACCATCCACGAAGAACCGGACGGAAGCTCGTTTGAGGAACACCTCGAACTGAAGAGATGCCAACCTGTCTACCTCTCTTTGGATCCTAGCCGTGAGTCGCTCGATCGCGGTTGGTTCGCCGAAGGCCTTCAACACGCCCTGGCGCTTGTCGACGCGGACGTATGCCAGGGACCCGTTGTTGACGTTCTTCAAAATACTTTCGCCTTCGGCGCCATAAAAGGCGCGATCCCATTGCGGTAACTTCTCGCCAGCGATCAACTGTTCGATCCTTACTTTCAACCTCCCGACGGTCTTCTTGTCGGATCCAGAAAGTTCGATGCGTGCAGGCCGGTCTGATTGATTCGCGAGAATGCGAAGGCGAGCGGTAGCCGAACGGTCATTCTGGGCGGGTATGAGTGATTGGAAGAGTTTCTCCTGGGCTCTATATTGGGGGTATGGGACGTGTATTGTGTAATGAAGAGGATCTGGGAGGGAGACAAAACATTTTGCCTGCGCACACAATGGTAGGGGCTTCTGATCCAGGAAATCGTGAACGACTTTGGCGTGGTCCCAGGCAGGGAAGTGGATCTTGACAGAGACCATACCGTGTTCGTTGGGAACGAGGTTGGGTTCCCAGGTGACTGACTGATGATTTCCGGGGTGCGCTTCGACAACCAGGGTCTGCAGGGAGGGGATGACATAAGTGAGGTTGTAGTTGCGCGTGTTCCTTGTGGCCATCCTGATTGTGGTCGTTCCGCAGAATTCTTGGATAGAAGTTAACGTTATGCCCGGTTCCAGGCCGCTGACGCAGATAGTCGCGCTATTCCAGTAAATATCGGGCAAGTTCGAAGGTTTCCTAGCGGCACTGGTTCTGATTTTCCTTCCGTTGAAAGTCTTCTTATCGAGTTGAGTTCGCTTTGAATGTGCCTCATCCAAAGAAGGGTAGGAGGCAAAGACGGTATCAGAGGGAGCCGGCCACGTCACCGTGAGGATGTGTGAGCTCCGGTCCTTGGATTTCCCCATGTCTCCCTGCTTGGAAATAAGTACCAGCTTGACATTCTCCGATCCGAATTCGATATCGTCCAACCCCGCAATCGCCTTCTTCCCATCCTCCAGGTGTTCGAACTCGACAGTAGCCTCTAGGTGAGACGGGTCGATCTGCGATGGACGTGGTGGGCGGACAGTGAATTTGGTGGGGTCAAATCCGGGCTGGGTGAAAAGTGTAATGACTTCCGCCTTGGTCGCAGTGAGAGGTAGGTTCTTCACCAAGATCCTACAGGTCTCGCATCCGGTGAGGACCCTATTCACGGTCACTCCAGCGCCGAAGGTGACTTTGGTCGAAGAGAGAACCGTTTCGTCGATGGTTGCGGCAGCCTCCCGGACGGACTTCACAGCCTGCTCTTCAGCGACCTTCTTCAAGCGAAGCTCTTCCGCTGCTCGCGCCTGGAAACTCGGATGTTAACACAACATCACACGGCACTTTACCAGGAGGTGCATACCTCGGGATCATGGGTGAAAGGACAGTTTGATCCTTTGGGACAATCCCCCTTCAGCCACTCTCGACAGGGGGGTCTCCGTCGCGGAGGTGACTGTCGGAGTGTGGGATCCTGTTCGCGCGTAGAGGAACGGGATATGGCGCGCTTCTGCTGGGGGTTTGGAGTGACTGTTGGTGGACCTGAGGCTCTTCGACCACGCCCATGAGGATTGTGCTGGGGGAGGCTTGGATCTCCAGGGTGCTCTGGTGCCCCGGTCCGGGACGGTGGTCGCCTGGGCTGTGGAATTGGTATGCTGGCCGAGGGATCAGAAACCTTGCGCATGGTCCTAGGCTTCTGTGGCTTCTGTGACATCGTAGGCGAGGTTGATGGGTCAATGGTGAGAGATAAGGCCCGATTCCCGCGTGGGCGGCGTGGTGGACCCTCTCGACGACTATCGACTGAAGGTCTCCGTGTGACCCCAGTAGGGAAGGTAACTTGGTCCTAGAGACGAACGGCAACCGTTAACACCTGACTTCAAGATCCAAGCTATCCGAAAGATCTACCGATGGAGATAAAGTGCGACCATTCTTACAAAGGTTGCCGTTGCGACAATTTGCTTGCTGACATATCGTGCAGGGCTGCTTCTTACGATTGAACGGTGGGCGTGGCTTTGGGGTTCCAGATGGCGTCGTTTGTGGGTTCGTTATCTTGGTCGAGGCCGTCACGACCTTTCCGGACGGTTGACCATCCGCCACAACCAAAGCGTGGTGAACATTCTGGACCATCGTGAATGAAATCTTGGACCGTGATATCCGGTGGAGCGTAAGTTGAGCGTGAGGCAGATACGGTGAGGTCACTGAACACAAGCGTGGCGAGATTGCGTCCGGACGGCGCCGGCGTGGTCGATGTTCTTCAGTGGGTGAATCCCGAGTGTCCGTAGAACTAGCCGCAAGCGAGTACGACCTGTGTTCCGCAGATGTTCGCTTGCAAGAGGGGAGAGAGAGAGAGTCGTCAGTGTCACGCGGGGACGACACTTCGCAAGCATTTCATCTTAAGTATCTTTTTGTCGAGGGGTCCAGCCACAGCTTCCCGTTCTGGATGACCGTCGCTTCCCAAACCCGCCTCGTGTGATCCGGCCCGAGACCGACGGGATTGAATGGGAAACGAGTTTCGGAAGTGAGCGGTGGAATTCGTTCAGGCTGAGAATCACGATGCATGCAGGCCGGTCAAGCGAATTAAACGAACTCGCACATGCTATGAGCACAACATTCAAGGGAATTACAAGAGAACTATACAACCCCACCTAAGGGGTGAAAATACACTGGGGAGGCAAGAACAAATGTTACAGAACAGAGTAACAAATTTCGAAGGAGAAGGTGAAATTACCAGTCATCGTCGACGTGCGGTTCGTCACCGTCCAACATACCACCGTGAACAACGGTCATGTGGTTATAAATGTTATTCGCAGTGAACACCCCCAGACACCTCCAACAAATATGCACACCGCACTTCGGGCATGTCATATGGTTGCATCCTCCGTTCTTCTCGATCAGGATTTTGCACTCCGGGCACTTCTTGACGTGCTCGCTGCCCTCAGCCCAACCCTCCAACAACCTCTCCTGCGCCTCTGAATCCCGGTGTATCTTCCACTCCTCGCAGCTGAACCCTTCATGGTTCTCCCCACAGGACACGCAAACAGACACAAAGCACGATCGGCACGAAGTCTCACCGCGAGAGTTAGATTCGAGGGAGTAAATTTCGGGACAGTCAGGAGTGGCGCAGTACTTGAACTTGCCTGGATGCCGGTCGAGGTGGTCGAGGAGGGAGACTTCCAACAGGCGTTTGACTTGGGCAGGAACCAGGAACCGTTGGATGACTGGAAGGGGGATCGGAACACCACATTTCCCCTCATCGCCCATACACGACAACGGGAACTGTTTGGTGTCGGAGGCCGTGACCAGGAAGTGGCGAAGGCAACCGTGACAGTAAGCGTGGCTACAACCCAGACGGTACGGTTGGTCGATGGTGTCGTAACAAACCGGGCAGGTTTCTCCGGCGTCCTTGAGCCGGTGTTGGGATCGAATGGCGTCCGATAACGACTCGTCAATGAGCTGCCCCAACAGGTGGCGCGCCGGTTCCCCTCCCCGAACCACAATCTTGCAAAGGGCAGATGACACATTCAACACAACGTTCTCCTCGCCGACTTCCTGCTTCAACAGCGTCGACCCACGCGCACCATCCACGAAGAACCCGACGGAATCTCGATTGAGGGACACCTCGAACTGAAGAGACTCCAACCTGTCCACCTCTCCTTGGATCATATCCTTGGCCTGCGCGACTGCGGCTGGTTCACCGAAAGCTTTCAACGTGCTCTGGCGCTTGTCGACATGGATGTATGCCCGGGACTCGTCGTTGACCTTCGCCAAAAACCTTTCACCTTCAGCACTGGAAAAGGCTTGATTCCATTGCGACAACTTCTCTCCGGCGGTCAACTGTTCGATCCTCACTTTCAGTCTTCCAACAGTCTTCTTGTCTGATCCCGAAAGTTCGATACGTGCCGGTCGGTCTGGTTGATCTGCCAGAATGCGAAGGTGAGTGGTGGTTGAGTCGTCGGTTGGGGTGGGTATGAGTGACTGAAACAGTTTCTCCTGGGCTTTGTATTGGGGGTACGGGACATCCATCGTGTAATGAAGAAGGTCTGGAAGGAAGGTCGAGTATTGCTTCTCCGGACAGAATGGTAGAGGCATCTCGTCCAGGAAATCGCAAACGGCCCTGGCGTGCTCCCATGCAGAGAAGTGGATCTTGGCCGAGATCACACCGAGTTCGTTGGGGACGAGGTTGAGCTCGTAGGTGACTAAATGGTTACCTCGGGGGAGCGCTCTGGTAACCAGGGACTGCAGAGTAGGAATGGCGTCATCGAGGTTGTAGCTAGGCTTGGTCCTCGTCGTTCCGTAGAGTTCTTGGAGAGAGGGCCACGGTGCGTCTGGATCTAGACCCCTGACGGTGATATTTGCGCGGTTGACAGTACGC
>Ga0307517_10001226_pt1 | contig 43127 bp, 52 predicted proteins | sample 23_EM_MG_FD_194515 | JGI IMG/M metagenome (GOLD analysis project Ga0307517, IMG submission 194515) | Populus trichocarpa ectomycorrhiza microbial communities from riparian zone in the Pacific Northwest, United States - 23_EM | ecosystem: Host-associated > Plants > Roots > Unclassified | place...
TCCCGACAGAGCGGTCGGGGTCCTGACAGTTCCCTTATAAGTACATGGATATTCATGTGTACATGTCGCAGCCTTACGGACAGTCACTCATTATGTACGGATGGTTTGTCAGCCCCATTCGAAATGGGCGACCGCATAAAATATGCGAAATAAAATACAAGAAAAATACCACCCCTGCAGGACGTCAAACGCGACCTCGAATGGATGAAAATTGGACGAGTAATCCGCGATTTTCGAACGGCGGTTGAGCGAGGATTGCCAGCTCACCGCACGGATTAATGGGATTGATCGCGGCTTCCCTTTTGGGAACGCGCGGCGGCAGGGCTCGCCCCGGGCTGCAGCCCCTGTATGGTCCCCAAACGCGAGGGGAAGGGGCTGCAGCCCGGGGGTGAGCCCTGCCACGAGGACCCGAGCTCCACTGCCGGCAACTCGCGAGACTTGACCCAGCCAAGCGTCAGTTCCCGGTAAGCTGCGTCAAAACCACCCCTCACCGGAACCAGGATGTCTGTGGTGAAGACACCCACGTCCTCGTTAACAGGTACTTCTATAAGTCGTCTCCCTTATAATAACCCCGTCTTGTTGACATCGCTATGACAGCGAACGAACTCCTTGTCAACCAAATCTGGTACCGAACAATAGCCAAAGTCAGGCAGTTATTCTATTACTACGGAGGTATTTCAGAGGAATCTACGGAACGTTCGTCCCCAATCACCAAGCTCCCACAAGACCTCATAGAAATGATCATGTCCTACTTCATTTACAACACCCCCACCCTCCTCGCATGTTCCATGACACGCTACTCGTGGTACATCGTCGCCGTCCCCCATCTTCATCACTCCCTCACGACAGAGTACTGCAACTTCCGGAACGAGCGGGACAAGACGCATTTGTGGCCCAGGCCGCTCCAGAGATCGTACGAGCTCGGTCTGCTTCCGCTCGTCAAACTGTTCCGGATCCGCCTGAACCCCCTTGATCATGATACCAAGTTCACCCCCAAATGGCTTGACCAACACACCCTCCGGTACTTTTCTGCACTCACGAACCTCCGAGAACTTGGAATAGATGATCTCCAAGTATCCAGCTTCATGCCGAACATCCAACAGTGCTTCGGGCACTTCTCACCAACACTTCGATTCCTTGCCCTCAGAGAGCCCACTGGCTCTTGCAGACAGATCTTGTACTTCATCGGACTCTTCCCGAACCTCCAGGATCTCAAGCTTCTCTACCGCCTCCCCATGATTGAACAGGAGAGTATGGCTGACGCAACACTTGTTCCCCTCTCCGCACCCCCGCTACGAGGATGGTTGACACTCACGTGTTTCACGAGGGTGAACCTTGTGAAGGACATGATCACCCTTTTTGGAGGACTTCGATTTCGTTGCATGGACCTGTTTAGGGTCAAGTGCGTGCGGCTCCTTTTAGACGCATGCGAAAACACCCTGGAGACGTTGAGGCTGTACCCGACTGATCGATATGGTGAGGAATATCCCAATGGGAGAGAAGTGGGTGAACTCAAGTGAGCAATTTGCAGCCAATGATCGTGACTTGCTTCGAGATTTCGATTTGTCACGGAACAAGTCCCTTCGAACACTTGAGACCACGGCACAATCAATTGCCGACGCGGATTCTGCATCTAATTTCCTCATAACGGTGTTCTCCTCTGTTACATCTCCCCCACCCATCGACGTCGTTATCATCTATCGGAACTTTGAAGCCATCTCTGGTTGGCTACACCATTTTTACTGTGAACCGAGATCCAGTTGCTTCTATTGCTTCTGGCTATGGAAACCGGCTGGCTATCTCCATAATTTCAAACTTGCACATATCAAGATGCTTCAGGAGGTGCACAACATACAAAATCTCCGCTTGCTGCTTTGCGCGGACGTTTCTGATCACCTGGTGGACCACACCACGGAATCATTGGAGCATATTCTGAATATGGAGACGGCGAAGGGGGAACTGGATCACCTTTGCAGGCCATTGGTCATTTCTGAGAGACGGGTGCGCTATACTCGTTGCGGGGATGATGAGGTGGGCCATTCAAAGGATAGGGGTGTTTGGGCCAGTGCACTATGATGTACGCTACAAATTACCAATATACTGATATGCAGATGAGAGGACCCTTTCAACATGTAAAGGTAAAGGTCTCGCACCTGTGTATAATGGGTATCTCATTCCTGCCGGTGCGACAATCGCCGAGAACGTTTGGCGAGTGCCCACTACACGTGTGAATTACGGGAGTGTGTAATATGGAATATATACATCCGTCGCTTACGAGGAGCAGCACTTTACGACAAGTCCATCTATCCCGCACGGGCCACCGTTGCCCACTTGTAATCAAGGTGCTTGGCGCCAGTCCTTTAGCAAATATCTCACGCGCACGCCCAACGCGAATTCTTCGTTCCGCCAAAGTTATCACGACACAAAAAACAGTCAACGCGAAATGGCAACAGCCGACTCGGTGTCAGTATTTGCAGAGGGGACTTTCGAGGACCAGGTACGTATATTCTTTTTGCGTATCTTTTCGTTTACCTGGGGGCCTGAGGAGCGATCATGACACATTTTTTCAGATTAGAGAATTGGTAGATTACCTCGCGAGAGGTTTCTCCAACGATGACCGCCAGATTCTTGAACTCATCAAGGTCGAGCCACCTCCGGAGGGTGAAAAGCCCCAGGCCCACCTGTGATCTCACAGGAGAACCAAGTCAAAGTTTTATCTCTCCTCGTCCCAGAGGTCGAGGGGTTGGGCGAAGGATCTGAAAAAGGTGTGTAATATCCTGTACGCCTCTTGGATGGTCAAACAGATCAACTGATATTTTCCTGGAGGTTGAAGGATTCTTCAATCTTTTGTTCGCCCACTTGTTCAACCTCTTCTCCATCGATTCTGACGAGATCAAGGTGCACGTCGACACCCTGCTCAAGGCCATCACGTCATCCAAGGGCACTTTTTCATCACAATACAGATTGTGAGTTCCCATTCAAGTCCGGTGACATCGCAGAGCTTGCTTGACCATTTACAGGCTTTCTTTCCTCTTTAACGCGATTCCCCGAAACTCTGCGCTGCGACTTACCGTTTACGACACTCTCGTCCGACAAGCTTCATCCCACGACAAGGTTGAACTTCTCCAGATCACACCTGAATCCATCGAAAGATGGACGTCGGAATGGGCCATCACGCCCGAACACAAGTTTGACTTCTTACACTCCTTGGCAGATGTTTTTGAGAAGGCTGGCCGACTGTATGCGTTCTCTCGCGTGACCTTGTATCCCCACTGCTAACCTCCCCTCCTTACACAGAACAACCTCCTACCAGTACCTCCTTTCTTCGCTACGAAACTTACCCCCCAACTCTCCCCATACCGAATCCTCAGCCATCCGAGCGATCTCTACTTCACTGAAATTACCTTCTGTCTTCGATTTTGATACCCTTTTCAAAATCGACGCAATAATGAAATTGCAGGGCCACGAACTCTTTGCTCTGCTAAGTGTATTCCTCTCGGGTGGGCTCGAGGATTATCAAAAGTGGGAAGCAGCATATCCGGAATCGATTGGGAAATATGGCGAGTGTCCACACTGCCGGGGTCCGCAGGGCCTCACACTGATATCCCAACCTCCATCAGGGCTCGACAAGGCTCAACTATAACGGAAGATCCGGTTGTTGACACTGACATCCCTTGGATTCCAGAACATCGGCAAGGATGTTCCGTATGCCACCCTCACATCCGCCTTACAGGTTGATCAATCAGAGGTCGAGAGATGGGTTATCGATGGTATGCTTTCTCCCTTCGTGCGCATGTCCATCCCACCAATGTCACGTTTAGTGATCCGTGCTGGCCTGGTCTCCGGTAAACTATCCCAATCCTCCAGAGTCTTCCACATTACTCGTTCGGCCTCACCTCACGAGTGTTCGACCGAGACCAATGGGTCGCTCTTGAACAACGTCTTGTCGCTTGGCAAACCGGTTTGGCTGCAGTATTAACCGTGGTCACATCCGCACGAGAGAAGAGTAACGAGAGGTTGATTGGTGACAATAACTACAAAATCGCATCTACAGAATCAGCAGCTCAAACCCAATCCGTAGCAGCCTGATTCTATAATGATTACCGGTTCCGAGACCAACAAGTGTAAGAGAAATCCGCTGCATCACCAATCACCATCGAAACCAACAAATCCTGCAAAGTTGTGAGTTAACTATCAACGTTATAAACTCGGGAATGCGTTACCTGTGAGCAAGAATACGGGGAAGTACCGTTTCTTCTCGATAGAACTACACCAATTCCATGCACTCGTCAACCGTCCGTCAATGCAACTGCCAGCATCGTAGAAGTTGTCCGCTCCTGAGCCGTCAAATCCGTGCCTGAAGAAGTCCGCGAGGATTTCTTTGATGAGACCATCGACGGAACCGAACTCTTCTTCGATAAGCCCATGAATGGCTGGCTTATTCTTGAGGTTGGGTATCTGACTGAGGGTAGTGGTGATAGGAAGGAGGATCCGGTAGATCTGGGAATACTTGTCGATGAACATCAAGGCATTCGGGACGTTGTGATCACCTTTGGGTGATCAGGTGCAATCCATGTAAGGATGGAAGAGGCCGTGGCTCACCCATATGAATGACAGAGGAGCCAATCCATGTGCCAACGCTCTTCTGTGCACGGTGGAGAATGGTATGCATTATCCGAGACGTCTTTGGAGCCGCTTGCACACGGTTCAGTCCCTGACCAGTGTCGCGCAGCCTGTATGGCGAAGTCTCCGCCAAGAGGTCCTGCTCGGCTAGGGACCACAGGTGGAACATGTCTAGGCAGCTTCGTCAGCGCGTCAACGAAGCTACTAAGGGAGTCTGAGCTACCTACCATGTAAAATCTCTCGCCAGAGCGTCAAACTCTGCAGAACGTAGGCGTATTGTTTCGAATGGTCGTGGCTAAGCCGTGCACCGTTCCTTCCATTCCTAATAGCGAGACTGTTCTTGGGGTCCTGGGGTTGGGTAGGATGGAAGTAATGTTTGAGGTACTGAATCATACGGTCGCAGGGATCTCGGTTGACCCTCAGGAAAGCGTGGTTATCCCCGATGCTGTAGAGACATTGTCTCAACTGTTCTTGTGTAAGCCCTCGCCCAGAGTATTTCGAGGTAAGAGTCTCTATGGCCTTCTCCTTGCTCTTGATATCGCGTTGGATATCCCTCCTTGTACGCCCTTCCGAGACGATCTCTTTTGTGGCAATGGCAATGAGATCGTCTCGGAGGATATCCGTAGCCTTGTGTTCCTCTAATATGTTGTAGACGGTCTTGATGGGATTTATACAGGAGAAGTCAAGAAGATCTCGGACCTCCGGTAGCTGGCTGTCCTAATAAACAAAATACGTCATTGGGGCTCCGAAGGGGCTCCAAAGGTACATACCTGGAGCAGATAAATCAGCTTTCCGTATGTAGAACGCATCTTGTCCGGGTTCATGATCTTGTACCGTCTCCCCAGCTCGAATAGTTCCTGGAAGAACGCTTCGTTCCCTTTGAAGTCTCGATCCTGGAACAGCTCTTGACCTTGCTTATAATCGGTGGCAAGAACGAGACCGGAAAGGATCGCGCAGAGCTCCCGGATTTGTTGAACGATCCGCCTCGGCTTCGACAAACCATATCCTATGGTATCGACCTTATCCGTCTGTTACGCACATAAATCAGTCACAGCCCGACCCCCAAGGAACAGCACGCGTTAACACACACATATTCGGAAACGTTGAGAGCGGCCTCCAGCAGCCGGAGGTATTTGCGTTCCATGAGGGTCAAACGCATCGGGATGTACTTCGATCGCTCGACGAACCACTCCCCAACGTTTCCGCCAATTACAGGCTGAGGCTCAAGCTCGAGGGTTTGTTTCGCTTGACTAGCCCGTTCCAGCTCTCCGTCCGAGTCGACATCCTCTGCATCCATCTGTGAAAGTATGTCAAGCAAGAAATCGGAAGGTGTGGCGGAACAGACCCACCTCCTCATCGTGCCCGTTTGTCGGTGTACCATTTGAGGAGGAGGCTGTGGGCTGGGGTTTTCCGGCCTTGGTAACGGTCAATGGTTTGGTCTTGTGCTGCTTCCTAGATCCCTTCCGATGTTGTGCCACGAAGCACACATCGCAGAAGTTGTCCGTGCAAGATTCGCAGTACACCTGAGCTGGTTGGTCTATGTTATCAAGGCAGCGAGTGAGTTCAGGTGCATCGGAACCGCCAGGTGAAACAAATGCACCCTCGCATTCAACGCAATACCCATCTTCCAGCCGTTTTCCGGGGGCCTCCTCGTCCGAGCCCTCAACCGGAGCGTCTAAAGGTTTATGATGTTCTAGGTGTTCTATGCTTTCGTCATCTAGGATCCTTGAAAGAGAAAGACCGGGTGCTTGTGGGCCATCTGTCGGCTGGCCGTTTTCCATGATGGCGTTGTGGTGGTGGTGGTGGATTGGGGAGATAGTGTGCAGGGACAAAAGACCGAGTCTGCGGCAACGAGGATCCAACGTTGCAATTGAAATATTACATGCGGCCGATCACAAATCCGCCCCGGAGCCGCCTGTATCTGACTTGGCAATGGCCGGTGAGTTGGGATGGGGTACAAACATTGTTTAGCCCCCAACTGGGCGCGCAGAAACCTCCCCCTCATAGTTACTCATACACGTATCACGACCGAGTCTAGTTGCGACGTCTCTTTCACATCCCCAGACCCATTAGAGCCGAGACAAGCCTCTCAGCCACAGCCTGTGGTTCCTGTCTCGCCATCTCAACAAGGCTCAGCAACTTCTTCACTCCAATGCTCAATGCTGGCGATCGCCCATCATCGCGTCCAAACCCTGCTTCCTGGAGCATGCCCACCGCTTGTCTAGTCTCCGCGACATTCTTGAAGAGCTCAACTTCTGTGAGAACATGTTCGAGCGATTGGATGTTTGAGATCGGCGGAACACGAAGTTCGGAATCGAAGTTTTCCGAGAATCCAAGATCGGTCAGAATCGAGTGGGAAGAGGAGGTAGCGATGATGAGGAGACGACGGCCCTAAAGAGCAGGCTTAGTGACTATATACCAACAGCAACCATACTCTTACCTTCGGTGGTCTACGACCAAAGAGAACCAAAAGGGCCTGGAGGACCGAGTTGGAGAACCTGGGCCCGATTGGTGTCCAATCTAAAAACGCGTAGGTGTTCGGCATTCAGCAAGGGTTAGAAACGTGATATTCACCGAGCAATCGCTCCAGATTATCCACTACGATGACGCTCAGCGGACTCTTGTAACTATCTGCGAACACCTTGTTGATGGCAGCAACCTTCTGGGGCTCCGAGAATCCGACCATCGTGTCCGGTGATAAGAGCTTGATGAAGGGGTACCCGGAGGCCGAAGCGATACTGGCCGCCAATGCAGTCTTCCCAGAACCAGGAGGTCCATGTAGGAGAATGCTGACGAGCGGCGTTCTCGTTGATGTTCGAACTTGCTCAACAAAGAGTTGTCCGGTTTTAAGCAATTCCTATCGGACGCCGTCAGATAACAGCCACACTCCATATAATGAATACGTGCATCGACGTGAGAAGCGTAGTGGATAATCCCGTTCTGAATGACCCCCTGTAACTCTTCTTCGGCAACACCAAACGCGGGCTTCACTTCATCGAAAGCGTTCATGAAATCGTACCTGTTGACACGAAGGTTCTCGACATCCTCCGAGATGCCGGCCATTGTCCCAACCTAAGAGGCATTGGTCACATCTCCAGCCACCATTGGAGTCTAACGCGTCAAACCCCACCTTAACATGCCTGTTGAACGCAAAACTCGTGGCGCTCTTGATTAAGCCACCGATCTCAGCACCAGAGAAGTTCTTGGTGAGAGTGGCCAGTTCTGCCAGATCAACGTCCAAATCCATGATGCCGTTGTTCCTCATCTTGGCGGTGTGGATTGTCAAGATCTGGTAACGGCCGTGCTCATCTGGAAGAGAGATCTCCATGTGCACCTCCAAACGACCAGGACGTAACAACGCCTCATCAATCATATCAAGGCGATTGGTCATACCGATAATCAGGATGTTGTTGAGTTGGTCGACCCCGTCCATCTAAAAAGTCTCGTCAATGTGACAAACTCGCATCATCTCAACGTTGGGATACCTTGGACAATAACTGGTTCACAACGCTGTCCCCCACTCCAGTACCACCGCCGGTAGACCCACGCTGCTTGCAAATAGCGTCCAACTCATCGAAGATAATGATGTGTAAACCGCTTTCGTCTCCCTTGGACTTGTACTGCATACCTCAGGAGTAAGTAAAGTGTCATCGGCAAAGAAAAGACAACCTGCCTCTACTTCCGCGTCCGCGAATAATTTCCGGATGTTCTCTTCGGAGGCACCAACATACTTATTCAAGATTTCGGGGCCATTGACGATCTTCGGTTCACGAGCATTCAGCATTTTTCCGATTTGTCGAGCCATCAACGTCTTTCCCGTCCCCGGGGGCCCATGCAGCAGGATACCCTTGACATGCTGAATGCCGAGTTTGTCGACCAGACCAGGCGGGAACACTCGGGATGCGAATGCGCGTCGGAAGATAGCACCGAACTCGGTGTCTAAACCTCCGATTCCCATGTCCTCGAACTTGAAGTTGGGTGCCAGGATGGCATTCGGGGCGACCCTAAATCACCGTTTTGTAAGTGTACAGAATTTCAGGAGGGGAGGGACATGCTTTTTGGCGCTGGATTTGAGTTTCAACCCTCCCCCCTCCCCTTTCATAAACGTAACATCCGACTTCTCCATCATCACCCCCATATCGTCCCTCCCCCCTCCAGCACCACGCAGCTGCTCAGCGGCAAGCTCAACAACCCTCAAGCCTTTGATGACTCCACGGTAGTTGAACCCCCGGTACTCGAATACGAAAGCTTCTCCCAGGCCGAACATAAGCCCACTGTAAACTTTGACAAAATGCTTCGTAAGATCATCGGCGGAGATTTCTGTCACGTCGGTCTTGCGGTAGAGGCCAATTTCGATATCGATGGACTCCAAGTATGGGGGGGTAAACGTGAGAGATTGGACGGGGATTTGGTCGCCAGTGAGGGAGAGTTCCATCCATTGACGGTGAGCACCATCCACACTGATCGTTCCTGGAGCTACCCTGCCAGTATCGTCGTGCCTGCGGGCGGAACGCGTGAGTCTCAAAATGATATGGGGCGACTGTTACCCCAACCTTACGGTGGTAGCAAATTGGTTCTTGACCAAGACGTGTTCACCGTTCTGGAAGTCGTTCGGGTGGACTATCAGACACTTTGTGAGCGCGTGGGCTTCGATGACACCTCCAACGACGGTGAAAACGCTAGGATGGGGGTGGGTTTAGTTGAAAATCGGAGGCACTCTTCGAATAGGTGTGCTTACTTTCCACCCCCGCCCCTTGGCTGCGGCGGTGCTCGATCGTAACTTCTCTTCTCGTACGATGAGTTTCCGTACCCTTGGTCGTAGCCCCGCTGCTGTTGTGGAGGCGGGGGTTGTGACCGAGACTGTAATGGGGGTGGAGGTTTTCTCTGTCCGGCGCCCTGATTATCTGGCACCCGGTTGTAGGAGCCATATTGATTGGGCGGTGGCTGTTGGTTTCCTCTACCAAAGAAACTCATAGTGGTGTCCTAAGCCGGTCTCTATCGTTGATGGGGAATTTGGCCCTTGCAGGGTGGGGTTGGGTGGTTATGGGCTCGGGCCAGCAAGCGTGTGTGCGGGATTACCGCAGGAGTGATCGACCGCGTGATGCGCACTGGTGACGTGTAAATGCAGAGATTAGATATACGTGAGAGTAAACTACAACAGGATGTAGACTGCGCTACAACTCGTGGAGCTCTCAGAGCGTTGTGGTAGACGTCATGGCCACTGGACCCAAACTCAGGTATCTCTTCCAGGCCAAAGAAAAGAAAGCGAGTCTACTCTCACTTTCGCATACGCTTCTTGAAACGTTCCATGACCTACAAACACTGGTGAGCAGCAAATCACCACGCCCGCTCTCATCACTCACCACATCGTCAGTAGCCATTCGGCTCTGCTTGTGCTTTGGTGGCTCATGGTCCTCAGGTCGTAAACCCATGGCTTCCATCTTTGCGTCTCGCATGATGTCGGCATCAGACTTCTGCTTCAGGTTGGGTTGGTAGACTGCGTCTCGGTTAGCAGGTTGGACAACGGAAAAAAGTAGACGCACATCTTGTGGCAACCAGGTGCGCTTCAGGATTCTGGGGCTTTCTTTCCCCTTTGGTTTCGTTCAGGACACGTTTGGCCTTCTCTGTATCCTCGATGTTCTTCAACCGGTTGCTGAGAAAGTGGTCAGTCCAGCCTTGCAGACGGGGGTAAGCAAGTGACATACTCCATGCCGAGATCAACCTCAGGAATAGCCGTCAGCATCGCAAGACTGTTCGTAACATTCCCTTCCTCCTTCTCCTTACTCCTCTTCGATTTCTCAAATAATTCCGCGTATGGATCCGTTGATGTGTCCTCGGTATCATCTGTTGTAACTTCGCCCCGACGAATTTTCATGTTCTCTTCGATATACGCCATCCTGGCCGGGGGTAAGAAAGACGGGAGAAGTGCCCAAAACTCGTAGGTCTCACATGTGCTTATCCACATCCAATACGTTTGTCTGTTTCGTGAAGTTGTTCGTCCTCACGACTCTCCTAGCTTTGGACTCTGCATCGCCCTCATCACTGGCAAATATCCCATCAGTCAAGTCAAGACGTGCGGCGGGCCATGTACTGACTCTTCGATTGCTACCTGCCCAGCGCCAGGCCGAAGCCCGTACTCAGCCTTGTCATCTTCACTGACCTTCTTGGGCTTCTTCTTAGCAACACCCTTGTTGAGTTTCGCAATGTCAATGCCCGCCCCACTTTTGCGCAGTTTCTGGAGCTCAAGTAGTTCTGAGATGCTTATGCCATTGAACAACGGTGTCCGGAAGGTGAGAAACAGGAAACGCTCACTCTATTTTTTCCTCTCCGTCCCTCTCCCCGGCCTCGCTGGTTGATGCCTCCTCAACTTCCGCGGGGGTTTCACGGACTCGAGGCTGTGGACGAGAGCGCTTTTTGATCATGGAGGGCTTGCCCTGAGGTCGAGACTAATCACGTGAGGGTCGGACAATGGTTTGAACCAGGTTTGCCTTGCATGATGACAGACAGTTGGTCCATGAACGATAGCCGTACGCCTATACAAGAGCTAACTACAAGGCAGTGCATGTAAAATTTTGGAAACTAAAATTCATAGATAGAGATAGAAAGTTATCAAAGGTCCGCAGGTTGGAAGGTAACGGGCAAACGAAGAGACTCGCTCCGAGCATTGTCCTCGGCCTCGGTTCCTGCCGTCCGTTCGCCTCCTTGCTCAGTCCTGGAACGGGAACCAACCGGTGGATCCATTAGGAACGTGGGCTGCATCTCCGGAGGCCGCAAACCTCCCCGTCTTAGCCGCTGGTAACGTATGGTTGTCGTGTGGGTAGATGAAGGCGGTTCCAGCGGTCCTTCTGCCCAAGATGCCGTCGACACAGGTCGAGGGCGACGGATTCGTTCTGAGCCGTCTATATGTGATGTCGATGAACCGGCGTCTGACCCATTCTCCACGATATCCGAGGTGAATGAAGGGGCCGCTGTAGTGACGGGGTCTGCCCTACGAACTTGCCGACGAACGTAGAACGGTCGACGGGCTACAATCGAACTACTTGGAGGTGGTGATCTGGGATGGTAGAGATCAGAAGGAGGCTATGGGCAAGGTATACTAAGCACTAACCTGACACTCTCCAGCCGTGTCGCCCCTTCCCCAATCGGGTCATATCCTTCTCGTGTCGCGAGCCGCCGTCGGGCCGTGAAATCACTGAAGTCCGAGGCGGATGTCCGCAGGGCCCCTCTATGAATCGAATTTTGTCTTCGCAGAGTTGGCGCGTTAGGTGGTACACCAATCCGTCCCCGTACAGGGGGAGGTGGCGACCAAACCGGCTCCGGAAGAGTTCGCTCAGATGCGTCGTCTCCGACGGTTGACGCAGCAGTATTCGTGTCGCTAGTTCGAAACCATTGAGGGAATAAATCCTCTAGCACAGGATCAACATACGCTTCGTAGAGTTCGTGGTTGATCCTGGCTTCGCCTGGACCAACGCCGTCCAACACTGTCATTCCGTCGTCGTCTTCGTCGAACGCATTTTCATCCGGAGCGCCCGAAAGATACTCCGAAAGAAACTGGCTACTTCCAACGGGGCGTACATATCTGTCGCGATCCAGATAAACCCTGGACTGAGCGGCCAAATTGCGAAGACTCGAGGCGGTCCGGGAGGAGATAAGGTGTTTGCTGTAAGGGTTGTGGCGGACACGCCTTTCCGCAAGTTCCTAGGCACAAGGTCACACACGTGAAGATATTAAAGGTGCGTCATGATGCACGATGCCGTTACTCACCTTGACCAGGAGATCAAACATGGAGGCCGTGAATGAATCGCCTTCGTCCAACTCCTCGATAAACGCCTCATAGGTGATTGGTGGGTGGTCTTTTTCGAGGCTGGATCTCTTGATGGCCCCAGAACTAAGAAATCGAAAGCTGCACTCAATCTAACGGTAGACATTTTGTAGTCGCAAAGCCTACACAAGACGCTTCAATTTCGCGCTGAGGACATCGTCATAGTATTCCACCGTCCTGAAAACCTTCAGCTCAAATTCCCAAACATATGGCCGCGAAGCCCACGAGAGGGGATTGCTCACCATTTGCCCATTGTGTGGCCGTAATCGATTGAGAGGCACCGACCAAGTCCTCACTACCGCGACTGGCGGGGAAACAAACAATCACAAACAACATCACGTGCTCAGACACGGACCGGACGGACTTATCTTCCGCATCCGCTTCCGAAGTCTGAGTTTGAAGCTTGAAACTCAAAATGTCTGGGACACGAACCAATAGGGAACGTAAGATGTATGTCGCATCGCTTTGGAGCTTAGAACGTCCGGGATCGCACGTGGATTATGTGAGGAGATTGCCTGGAATACATGTTGGGATATGTACAAACATCCGTACCAAAAGCCTACGACCTCCCCCGAAGTGACGCACTCTGGACTGCTGGGTCGCTCACTTCGAACTCAATTGCGCCTACTGAGCCCCTTGCGGCCGCCCTTCTGTCGGTGGGGTCGTCTATCCACCGGTCATCAATGAACTGAGTGCCGGCTGACCACTTGAGTGACAACAAAAGTCGGGAGGCTAGGATAGGAAGTAATCTGATATCCTTGAGATTCGCAAGCCATGAGCGAGCTCGCGAGGTCGACTCACGCGATGTGTCCGCTGTCCGGGAGCGGGTAAGATGACGTATGGGTCGGGTAGATATGATTGGCTCACAGTGCGGGGATCGTTTTCAGTCCATCCTACAAGTACACCTGTGAGGACCGGAACGCCAAAGAATATCGTGACTAACATCTCACCCTTGCAAATACTTGGAACATCATCAAGATGAGCTGAGAGGTGAACATGACACAAAAATACAATGTCGCGTCCTGAACAACGGTTCGTAATATGTGTGGAAGGATATTTGTTCGGAATCCGGGGAAATGAGGTGCCAAGCGGAAGGAAAAGACGATTATTACGAGGAATGCCGCGAAATCTAGGTATCCAGGCAGGTGTCAATAACAACGATGAGGAAGTTGAAATCTCCCACCGAAAAATAACGACAACGCGAAGTAAACCAACTCAATATTAACATTGAGTGTTATGCTGCAAGTATAGTCCAAGCTGGGTTTCGACCTGCCTGCATGTACGTAGGTAAGGTGCCAAATATCTTTGTAAAGCTGGTGCATACCCGACTTGTTCCACGTCGAGGCCACGACGAGTCCAATAATAAATTGCACAAGTGTGATGGAGGCAAAGGACGCCGCAGCCAGACGGTTTAGAAAGGTTAGGGCATATATCCTGAGGACTGAGGGGTCAGCCGTGCTCCTGGTAAGTAAGTAATACTGCACCGTGTTGTCAGCAATATTTGCGCAATCAATGTACACCACACCAGAAATGCTGCCCCCACTATCGATAACTCATTGCACCTATAAAATCACATTCAAACCAGACTCTGCCTATCGCCGGTGGGATTGGAAAACCTACACCTGCCCTTCCGACATCAGTATCGACACATCTGAAAGGGCGTAACCTAACGCACCTCTGCTGTATAATTTAGGCCAAGGTCTGAGAGATGTCTCACTTTAGATCAAAGGTGAATCAAGACTACATGAAGAACTGACGTAATCCTGACCATACGAGATAAACCACCGTAAAGTATCTATTCTGCGAGCGAGATCAGACAGCAAGCCACAGCTGATAGAATGGTCTCACGGCGAGGAACATATAGAACACTGGAAAATCAATATCCAAAGTTCACTCGGAGGAATGACTTGAACTCACTCCAGGTCTTCCGACCCTGCCAGATGCACTTCATCTTAACACAGAAGTTATTACTCGCGTCACCTCGGGTTTTATTCCGAGACTGACCTCGTCGGAGAAGGTCAACAAATAATCATACGTATATAACGTCAAAGCGGCCGTCGTGTAGTACTTGAAGGGGTTAGAACACAGAAGGCTCTCCTGATGTGAAATGATCCACCTTTGCGGCCATGCTGCGAACAAATGTTCAGCACCCAACGCCGGTGAAACAAATCGCACAGAAAAACTCACATGTCACCTCCGAGCTGCACGATCTTCTCAGCAGAGGGTGCCGCCATCTCTCCAGCGGACGAAACCGGAACCAGTCTGATGCGGGAACGGGGGTACCGGTGGCGAGGGTAACAAAGGGGAAGAGGCGGGAAATCACCAGACGCGGTGCTGCCGCTTTATGATTAGGGACCACATGCAACCACTTTATCGCTGAAGTATGAGGTTATATTTATATTACACTCTCGGGTCGGCCGCTTAGGCTGCAACACTCGGCAATGAGCCGGACCACCAAGGTACTACATGGGCGGTTGGTAAGCCGAATTATTAGTCGACGCAGCACATGGAGCACATACATCACGCAATAGACGAACACAACACTTCCGATACGCGAAAATGCGGCAAACGCCAAGAGGTCAGCTCATCTGGGATCAGGTCTTGATGCTGGACTGACAAATGTCGTGTTGGTTGGCGTGAACGAGAGCGCCACGCAGGGTTAATTCCCCCGCAGCTCGTTTAAAACACACAGAAGAGCAGCGAAAGTTCGATCGAACTCATCAAAGTATCGCACCCAATCGTACCGCCCAGCTTGAGTCGTAATTTACCAACTGTGAAAGAAAAGGTGTATTATTCGCATCACAAAGAAAACGACCTGAAACAAAACATGACCGTGGCAGATGTACTTCAACTGGCACCCTCGACAAGTGAAAACCCACAACTCATGATGTCGTCTCTCCATTTGTATCGGACCCGCTCCCTGGTGGTGGCGGTGGCGACATCGTTGTCTTAATAGCATTGGCAGCGCTCGACCTGTCTTTCGAGCTTAGCAAACTCTGGAAGAAATTTTGTAACACTTCGTGTTGCGTCTGTCCCGTGGGGCTTGGACTTGAGATTGGCGGAGAAGAAGCGTTGCCTCGTCCTGAAGCGCCAGTGCCCGTAGCCAATGGACCCGCGGTTCTGGTGCTTCGAGAAAGCTTCCGAGACGCATCTGGCCCGTTAACACTAACACCGAGATTCATGCTATGACTGCTCTCCATCTCCGCCAGAGCTCTGTCGACGTTTGGAGCATGTAACGAACTGGCACTCATGGGGCCCACAACACCGGCAGTAGTGTTCTCCAGGGGATTGTTGAAGGCTCGGCGAGGGTCGTCTTGAGGGTCGGTCCGCTTCGCTTTCTCGTCGTAGTGTTTGGCGAGGAATATTTGTTCAGGGGTAGGGTTATTGAAGGGTGGTAGTGTAGGGGGCTAGATTAGATAGATACCATCTCAGCTGGAATCATTTCCGGTGTCTAAGCAAAACGGAGACACACCTTCGTTCCCTGATCCGGGACTAGAGTGCTATAAAGTGCTTTCGCACCTTGGGTGCCGACTGTATCTACGGCGTCCATGTCCACGTCCCGCTCCCAGGCCTCCCCCCACGACTTCGCATCAAAGCCCTCCCGCAACACGGCGATCTTACCCCAGCTATCCCACCCAGCGGGTACAACGATACGATCACGATCTAATGTATTTGTTTTATGTTGGAAGGGGAAGGGATTACGGGGTGGTGTTGCAGCCTCGGTATTTGCCGACACGGAAGGGGAAGACGCAGGAGGTGTGAAAAGGAGGTGGAGGGTGTAACGCCGGAGAACTTGTAACGTTGTCGGCTGTGGCGTGGTGTAGAACAGTCCTGCGCCGTCTGTGCTTCGCCCATCAGCATACCGGGATCGCCATATGGCAAACCACGTACATTTGAGGCAGATGGTTCTCAGCACCTGCATGATCGAATCCGTCCTCTCTTCCCACTCCCCACCCTTGCCTTTAACCATACCACCCATACCAGCAGCACCAGTACCGACGATATCGCTATTATCATCGATCAAGTCCGCCTTCGTGCAAGTTACGACGATAGGGACCCCTCCCGTATTGTGAGTGAATGTTCCTTGTCCTAACGGGAGTAGTGTGCTTGAATGGGTCGTGGTTGGCAGGGGTTCTGATGAGGGTTCAGTGTAATGCTGGAGGTGCGACTGCACTGGTAACCAGCTGTGGTCAACGAATCTCAAAGGATACGAAAAGGGCACGCGTACATCTTTCCCGCTGTTCCTCGCGAACAATCTCCAGTTCGCGTGAACCATCCCCTTTTACCCACCCCTCTACCCAAACCAACCACGTCTGTAGCTCTTCGATAAAAGTCCACGGACGCGTCCAATCAAGGACAATGATCACGACTGTATGCGGTAGTGATTGTCGCGGTGGTAGGAAATCGGGTAACAGGGACGTATAAGTCGTGGCGGATGATGGTACAGTATACACAGATAACCGTGCCAAGATATCTGTCCTCGAAGAAGAGCCGCTTCAATGTCGTCACGAAAAGAGAGAAGACTGTCGTTTTACCTTCGTCCCCCTCGTCTCGGACGTCAGCCCAATCGTACCCAAGTGCAAAATCAGGCAGGTTCATGTCGGAGGGGTCGTCTGATGGTGGTTTTTGGAGTAATGCCGAGGCAAGGGTAGACTTTCCGGAGGACGGTTGGCCGAGAATCAGGACTTGTTTGGCTGGTATTGACCTCGACCGAGATACGGAATCTAAGATTGAAGACCATAGGTCTTGAGGCGGTAATTCCGGCGTAGATGAACGCGACATCGCTGCTTCGTCTTTCGTGGCCGTTCTCCGGTCGGTGTAGCTGTCGTCGTTGAGCCGATCAACCCAAGTGTGACGGCGATCACCACTCTGCTATCAGTTGTCTCTACATCCTAGTCAGCTCCTGCTTGTGAGTAGATGGTGACGCCAACGACACCAGGCAAGAAGCTGAACTACAGAGACGCAATCATGGCATCCGCGGTCAAATTACCCTACCATACGCTGCAGGAATCTCCGAACTCGCGGGGAATTACCGTGCGCGATTGGCAGATCTCTGCATGGACGCATCCAATCTCCAACGCTACAGAGCTCGACGCCATCCAGGCGTCACTGGGCATTCCATTGCCAGAGATGACCTTTGGTAACAATGTCCTCGAATTGGAACACAAACCTTCGGGGTGGAAGTACGAGTTCAGTGCTACCCGCGCATTGAAGGGAGTGAAGAACGGACCGTTGGAGGAAGGTGACGGAGGAGTCAAGGTCGGATACGCCGAAGCCTGGCTGAAGAGTCGGTGCATTGCTGTACTGGATCTGACTCGCGGGATACAGTGCTGACTAGGTGCTGTAGGACGGGGCCAAACTCCAGCATACCAATTCCCGAGACATCGGCCACGAAGCCATACGACTGGACATACACCACGACATATAGCGGGCATTCTCCCTCGTCTTCCACGGAGCTCTCTTGGCAGCCCGCTGATCCAGAGAATGAGTCCCATGTAATCCCGATGGCGGAACTCACTCGACAGGATCCAATCTTATTCTATGCCGAGATTCCCCTCTTCGAAGACGAACTCCACGATAATGGTTCCTCAGACCTACTGGTTCGCATTGTATGTGTTACGCCAGCCCTCATAGTTGGATTCGCGTATTGACGACAGCGGCCCCAGAGAGTCATGCCAACATGTATTTTCATCCTGGCCCGCCTGACACTTCGAGTCGATAACGTCCTTTTCCGAACGCATGATACGAGAATTTTCCACTCTTATGCATCCAACCCTCCTCTGGTCATCCGCGAGACGAGTGGATGGGAGGCACCCTACGAGCGGGTGAGCAAGGTGCGTCGTTATGGGACCCTGCCCGGCCCAGGTTGACCGATAGGGCACAGCACCTTCCCAAGAAAGATGACAAAACTCCTCTCACCGACCCGACCTGGATCGCGCAAATTCTTTCCGGTATCCCCAAAAGGATCTCACAATCCGAAGGAGCCGGAACCGGCTGGAGAGGCATGGGGACACGGCGTGAGGTATTGATGTTGCCGAAACCAGAACAGTGAATATAAAGTGATAGTAAGCGGTGTACAGTACGGGGATGTCCCTCGTGCCCAAGTCGTATGGAATGTATAGGCGTACAACACAAAGCAGGTTAAGCACTTGGCCACACCAAGGAGTTACAGGAATTGAAATCTTCCGGCGGGAGCGCAGTATTTCATTTCGCATCACCTCCGCTCCTTGATTTGGGAATGAATGATTGGTCGTCTGGTTATTTATTCGTCATCGCCATCCTCTTCGCTCTCCTCCTCGCTCTCCTGCTCCACAAGTTGTTGGAGGATCCTGGATCCAATCACCCAGAACTTTTTATGATTCTCTGCAGAATTACCCTGCCCAGTCTTTGAATCAGGCAGCCGCTGCCAGTTCTTGAGATCGTCCTCATCGATAATATCACCTTGGTAAAAGGCGACCAGGACTTGGCCAAACAATTGGGTATCTGTAGTTGCGCAGTGGTTCTACGAAGGATTTGACGTCAGCTTTCGCAGAGGGACCATCCATTAGCACTGCTACCTGGAGGATAGAGATCGTTTCGACCCCATCAACGCCTCCAATCTTGTTAATCAACTCTCCCCATCTCTCTACAATATTCTCAACTTCGGCTTTCTGTTTGGCCGGTCCCTCTTCTGGGCTAACCACTCTTATCCGGTCCACCAGGGCAGCGATGATGACCTCTCTCACCCTCGTTAATGGGACATTACTCGCCATACGAAGGGTCTTGAGTTCAACGGCCGCATTGTCCACTGAGTGCCCCTCCTCGAACGCACGTTCCAGAGACTGGGTAACTTCGACCTTGAACTCCAGCTCTTCTTTGCTAATCCCCATACCTGATGCCACGGGTGTGGAGATAGAAGCAGCGGAAGAGGCAGAAGAGAGAGACTCGTCCATGTTCTCTTCCACGTCGGATTCCGATGGAGATGAGGCACCTGAAGTCGAGATGGATTCCGCGTCGCTAACATAGAGGTCTGGAGCTTCATCGCCAATGCGCATGAGTCGTTGGTTGTTGAAGTTTTCAATTTCGTCCGTTACCACATCTTCAGGATTGAATGTCCTAGGTGGCCAGACGAATGCATTCGAACCCACACCCAGGTCCACTCGGAGCTTTTCGAGTTGCTCTAAACCGGAGGATTAGCAATAATCCCAGAACTGTGCTGCAAATTGCTGACCTTCATCAACTTCTTCAAGTTCCGAATCCTCGTCTTCGTCATCTCCGCTAGAAGCTGTTAGGGGTTTCTTAATCCTCTTGGATACCCTCTCAAATTCTTTGAGTAGCCCTTTTGGACCGACAACGACCTCGTCGGCAATTAGACACCCCTTCTTGATCACCGTACCCTCCTTGACATGAACCATGCTCCCGATGATGCTATTTGTGACAACACAATCAGCCTCGATGGTCGTATCATCAAAGATATATGAGTTCGTAATCTTGGCCCTGGGATGAATTTTACACCGTCTTCCGATGACAGAAGATGTTATGACAGCATTGTCAAGTATCTGGGAATGCGAGCCAATCAATGTATTCGTGCCGACCGTACAAGTCCTGGGATTCATAAGCAAACGGCAACGTGATGATAGTGTAACACACCTCGATAAGACAACAGTGTTATCCCGAGGAAAATATTTGTTTCCTCTCCTGTGTTCGTATGCGTGTGGGCTCGGGTGATTATTATCAGGTACTAGAGGGAACGTCCATCTTGATAATATATCTTTACTGAGAGCGGAGCGCGTGAGCCTGCAGAACAAGAGGACCAGGAACCCCACGAACCTAACGGCGTCGTAACTTTTGGTGTCCTGAACACGAGCAGCATACCCGTCTTTTGCGACGTAGGCGTAAATGTTTTTCATTAGCAGGTCGGAAGTGAGGACTCCGTGGAGGAAATCTCGGCGGATGTGGCCATAGTCGAAGTTGTCTTGGAATAACGATGGGACCTAAATTTCCGAGATTGTCTAAGTACAAAGCAAGGGGCTGGGAAGCTGTGGACTTACTTCGACAGAGCAAATGTCAATTGAGCAATCAATTAGGTCGTAGCGAATTTCGCATTCCGGGTGCTCGTTGAGCACTTCTTTCGGAATCCTGGCGACCTTGGTTGGGGGATAACCTGTTACTGGTTCGTAATGCAGTAACCGGTCGGTCTCTGGATCGACCACGAAGACTGCACTTTCTCCCTTCGACCTGTTCTAGTGCTTAGTCGGACAGCCCGAGTCCCGAAGTAACCTGACGAACCTTGTCCGATGCGCAACCCCGCTCTCTTTAACCACCATAGTCATGATGGCATCGCGGTCAACCTTCCGCCGCTCTTTGTGCACTCTCACAACTTCGTCTATCCGAATATTGCTCACAAGATCACCGGTAACAAGAACAAAATCGTTGGTGATGATACCATGGGTATAGATATCGCGGAGAGCATCCCCTGGTGTGAACGTCTGCTTGGCGGTGACAATTGGGACAATCTTGAGGCCCGAACCAGGTTTGGACCATTTAGATTCCCTATGGGATAGAGAGGTCGGTTCTACTTGAATAGGGCGATAGGATCAGGGACACACTTGATAGCAGCCTTGACAAGGTCTGGGTGCGATCTGCACACAACGAAGATCTCCTGGACGCCCGCCAACGCGAGGCTCTCAAGCGTCCAGTCGAGCAAAGGGGCATTGCATATAGGCAACAAGCACTATCAACCATAAACGTCAGATCGCACTGAGAGCAGACAGGAGGTGGTTCGTTCAACTTGCTCTTGGTCGATCGATTGTCAATGGTTTGAACCTTTTGTTAAAGCTTTCTGCAAGAATGACAGCCTGGATCACATCCTCCTCCACGGGGGCTATGTCTCTGTCTTTTGCTGCTGGGCCTTTCGGAGGCATGTTATCAGAGGAGAGAGGCGAGTAGTGACTCGATCACACCGTGTGCGTCATCACACCTCGTTCGCGACGCCCACGGGTCGAGAATATTTCGTAGAGTTTTGAGATACCCTATTCTTTGGATTGCACCGCTGTGTATCCAACTACCAAGTTTCGTACGCACACCTCGTTCCGTCGGAACCGACTCATGCGAGACCAATCAGCCCAAATCTCTCGATCGTTCAATTCCGAGTCCGATCAGCCAAAAACTTTTCCCCCGACCCCTCCTCCAGAAATCATGGACGTTTCGGACATCCTCGCGGCACAGGCTGAAAAGCAGTGAGTAAAGCATTCTCAGGCCTGGTAGCGAGGATATGTCACCAATCTCCGCAGAAAATCTATTGCGGTTGAACGAGAAATCCCTCTCGAGATTGACGCTGGTTTCCTGACCGTGACGGATCTCAACCCTATAGATCCAGAGAGCTACAAGCAAGTTTCACAAGATACTCATTCTGAGCCCCCACTAACTACCCTCAATACCTTACAGAGAGGACCTCGAGGCGTACCTCCAATCCAATGCTCGGGATGGCATCCAAGCTCTCCTCAATGCACTATTTGTCCTCCCCTCTACACCGTCTCCTGACGGCCCCATTGTAAAACTCCCCCCACCGATAACGCAACTGCCTCGCGCCAAACCATTGCCTAAGCCGAAACCCTTGACGAAGTGGGAGAAGTTCGCGAAGGAGAAGGGTATTTCACACCGAAAGAAAGAGAAGGCCGTTTGGGACGAGGAGAAACAAGAATGGGTTAACAGATGGGGATGGAAAGGGAAGAACAAGGAGCTTGAGGAACAGTGGCTCATGGAGGTTCCTGCTAACGCTGGTGCGCACCCGGTTTTGACTTTCCAACGTCAGAACCACTAATGCGAATTTTTCGCAAGACATCGATCACGACCCCTCGAAAATTGCCAAGGCAGAACGGAAAGCACGAGCGGCCAAGAACGAGCGACAGATGGCAAAAAATATCGCACGCGCTCAAGGGGAGAGTACTGTTGCTGGACCTTCATCGAGGGAGCAACGGAAGAATGAGATCAACAGGACACTTGCGACTTCTCGTGCAAGCACCGCTAGCATGGGCAGGTTCGATAAAATTTTGGAAGGCGAGAAGAAGTCGAAGGGGGTGAAACGCAAGGTACGTTTACTGTTGCTCCTTTATGCAAGGGAGGTTGACCTACGTCTACAGTTCGAACCCACCGAGGCGCCTGTTGAGCGGGAAAAGGCAGCTAATATTGCTCTCATACAGAAGATGGAAAAGGAGCCACGCCAGAAAAAAGCCAAGAAGGACACGGGGGACGACGTTGTCAATGTACGCAAAGCCATTCGCGCCACCAGTGGTGGAAAGGGCAGCGTCGCACTGGCCAGATCTTCCGGGGGAGGTAAAGCGAAAGGCAAATCAAGGCGATGATCACACTCAAACACGCTCGGTATACTGGAGGACACATGTTTCATTACTTTATGGCAACGTTAGACAGGCATAAACGAGAGAAAGGGATGTCCATAACCGGGCATATACTTTAGTAAGGAAAAGCAATGTTACAGTGTCCACCATGACCCAGTTCAACAGCGGACCTAGCGAGCACTCTCGACCGGTAATCTGTCGAGAGATGCCTTGCCCTCCTCAATCCACTTCTTCTCCACCAACTTCTCCCGTTCGAGGTAGTATAATCTGTACACCAACCGAATTGTGCCTTCACTGACGCCCGCAACCGTACTGATGTCCCTGGCCGGCCGTGGCTTTCCGAGAAGGTGAGCGGTGAAGTAGATGGCGCCTCCCGCGATGGAGACGGGACTCCTTCCGTCCGCGATACCAAGGTCGCGTGCCGTTCTGATGATGTCACGGCAAATCGGCTGAACGTTGGGAGGGAGATCGAGGTGGTTACAGTAACGGCTGAGAAGGTCTTCGGCGCCAGTGGTGGTGTTCGCGTTGTGATTGCTGTTAGCGGAGGCACCGGGGGTGAGGTTGAAAGCCTGCTCGAGGGCCTTATAGCATTGACCGAGGGTCTTTTTCGACACTTGCGTGAGTTTGCATATCTCCCTGAAACTACGAGGGACATGGGCCTGACGACAGGCAATGAAGATGCAAGCGGCGATAACAGCTTCCGTTGGCTTCCCCCGAAGGAGTTTCTCCTCGTCGGAACGCTTGTATACCTGCTTCGCTATGTCGCTGATCGTCTTCGGGAGCGAAAACTGCTCGCACATGGCAGAGATGTCTCGGAAGGCTGTGAGTATGTTTCGTTCCGCACGGGAGCCGTGGGCTCTCGTGGCTGCTCGCTGGAGTTCGCGAGAGAGACCAGAACCTCCATCACGGAAGCTGATCATAGTGTCGAGCTGCTCAATACCCTCCATCAGGGGGTCCGCAGCGGCTCCAACACGGGACGGGTCGTCGCCTTCGTCGTTCGCGAAGGTCTACACGTTGCGGATCCCAAAGATAGCCGGGGTATCAAGCATTGTTGAACGACCAATGGGTAGAGCAAGGATGAAGGGTACTTACACGCCATTCACTACGGGTGTCCACGATACGATCTCCAAGTACCAAACCACAACTCTGGCAGACGAGGTCGCCGCTGCTGAATTCCTCTGATAACTTGGGGTTTGGATCTCTGCAGTCGGGACAGATGAGGCGGATGGCTAAATCTGGTCCGAACTGGGGCTGCTGAACTTTTTGCTGTTGCTGGGCAAGAGGAAAAGGTTGTGCGTAGGCCATGTTTTTGGCGGGCCGCTGCAGAGAGTAGACGGAGGAAAGGGGCGCAGGGGCGAGCACGACGCTCGGGAGTTGTGGCTGATGTTTTCGCCGACGAGAGGAGGGGTTTTGGCTGTGGAGACGACGGTGTCGGCGGTGTGTGGTTGTGGTTGCGAACAACCGGCGGCGGGTGGCGCTGACTCAGCGGTACCACAGCTTTTTGGTCCACCACATCCATCTTCCACCCACGCTCATCTGTCCAAGTCTCTTTCCCTCTCCCTCGCTTTCTTCCCCATACAAGTACGTTTTCCCTCAAAACACGACCTACAAAGGCTTCGGGAATTTACTCGGAATTTTTTTCAATTTTTGCGTTAGATCCGCCTTACTTTCATGCCCGCCACAGTTCTCCCTTCCACGAAACATAATGCAAAGGCGGCTCAGAAGCCCAATGGACACCACAAACCGAAGAAGACCCGTGTAGTACGAAGAAGAGGTCGCGGCAGAGACGTCGTCGACAGTGATGATGAGCTCGAGCGAGAGGCGAGATCAGACTCTGGGTCGGACGACGAAGACAACACCACCTCTGGCTCCGATTCTGATGATGATGGTTTCTCCGGCTCCGCTAACCACACCAAGGACACCATTGTCACCCCCAGCACCACCCAAAGCCCCCCACCAGATGACAAGCCCCTTTCGAATGGTGCCATTGCCCGCGATCCTGAACCTGCAACCAAATCACTCGCATACAAGGACGTTGGTCATCACTGGGACGCGCTTGATGATGAGGATCCATGGGGTTCTACACCGGCGGAGGTCACATTTGACGATCATCACCAGTTGGGGGGGGAGGCAAAGCCCCGTCGGAAAACCCGCAACAAAAAGAAGAAGCAACAGACATCCGCCGACGCGGGAAACGGCGATACCGCCGAAGCAGATCCAGAATCCCCGTCCTCTCGTCATGGAACTGGCTTGCCTCCCCGTGGTCGATCGGTCCGGGAGTCTTATCGAAGCCGACTACAGGATCCCTCCTATGTCCCGACTGTCGGTGAGTTCTGGGGTCATGACGACCGCCTCCTGGATAAGGAGTTACGGAGCCTGAGTGGCTGGTGGAGGGGCCGTTGGCATAAAGGTAGAGGTGGTTACTCAGGCAGAGGGAGAGGAGGATATCACGGGGGAGGTGGTTTCGACTGGGACCAATCCCAGGAGGGAGCCAATATCCACCCTAGTGAGCAGCAGACGTGGGGCCACGACGGATTCGAGGAGTTGAAGAAGAAAGAAGAACAACGCCGTTTGGCTCGGGAACAGCGACAGAAAGAACACCGGGAAGTCCCAGCTACCCGTGGCACCCCACTCCAACGTGGGTCCGCCCGCGGTGGTAGGGGTGGTCCCATTGGCCCCAGGGGACGAGGGAGTTTCTTTCGAGGAGGCGTTAGCCCATCCTCTCCTCGTCAGCCCCACCCAGTCGATCGGCCGTGGTACGCACAGAAACCTGAGCGTGTTTGGACCAAACAGCTGGATGGTTTCTTGCACTTCGACTCTACTCTCAAGCCCAGGCCTGGTCAAGGCCAAGGGTACCGGATCAAGCTTGCTGGCTCGTCGAAAGAGAAAGTCATTAGAGCTTCATCCGAAATTCATGCAACTCAGGTAATCGATCGAACCAACCCCGCTGCCACCACTGCCGACAGCGTCGACTCTCCCGCTGTCGACAACACCGTCACCGTTCGATTGCCCAAGCCGAAGAAGAGAGAAATCTCTCCCGAGGTTCCGCCTCCCACTCCGTCCCCCATCCCTGAACCTGCACCTGTCGAGGATGAACCGGTGTCTGCGGTGCTCCGTGCAGAGACGGAAGAATCACTGGATGAAGTCTTTACCGTCAAACCCCGCCCCATCCTTGCATCGTCTATTCTCACCATCATTCCCCCTCTTGCAACAGAGGACCCTGTGACATCCCAACTGCGATCAGAGTTTGTCGAGAGAGCTGTTGTTAAACGGTCGCCGTCCCAAGACGTTGATGGTGGAGACGTTAAAGACGCTCCGCAGCCCCCAGCGGAATCACAAGATTCAACACCCCCTGTTCTCCACCCCATTCGAACGGTCTTCACCCCCGTTGCACATCAGCCCCAGACCTATGCTACCGCATACCACTACCCACCACACCTACCACCAGGCGTCGCCGTAAACTCACAAGGGATCACGTACGAGATTGCTACAGGACGCCCCGTCTACCTTCAACCCACTCCCCCACCGATGTACGACCCTCGACCGGTGATGCCCCCCATGCATCCCGGTGCAGTTCCGTTTGTTCCTGGTCATATGCACAATCTTTCCGGACATTCCGCCGATTTCACCCATTCGCAATCCCATTCAATGTCTGGTTATGATCATGTTACAGGAATGTCATTGTTCTCGCTACCGAGGCAGAACTCCCGCATCGAAATCCGTCGACCGGGTGAAACAAACTCTACCAGCCCCCCGGTAAGTGCTCAAGCGCACCGGCCCTCGGGGCTGCGAACAACGGCATCTGCGCAGGATGACGACAGCGGACTCCAGGAATCGCAAGCCCAAATCCAGCAGCCGGAGCAGCCCTCCAGCTATTATCCTAGTATTGCAGACCAACATCCTGGAGATGGGCACACTTCACCCCCGCCTCCCGTCGATCCCCGGTCTGGCAATGGCATGCAGCACCCTGGTTTGAACCCGAACGTCATGGCGTACCAACCTCAGCCATACCCTTACTATGGTTATCCTGAATACGGGTACCCACAGTACATGGATATGTCGCAGATGGGATATGATATGTATCCGGACCCCCACCATCCCCACCACAACCCACAGCCCAGTGTTTATTACTGATGAGAGATCAAGCTGCTTTAATTTCTTTTGTTGTTTTCTAACGGCATCATTTCCCCAGCCCCATCGTTCCTTTCCTGTCCCCTCCCCCCCGCCTTTTTTTCTTTCTTTCCTCGTATATTTTGGAGAAACAACCCCACTACCCGACCCATCTTGCTGTAGTTTTCTTGACGATTGTTCATATTTCCTCTCACCGCGCGAGCGGCCACATAATGGTCTTGTGTCTGTCTATCTCTATTCCCGTGTATTTTTCTGTTATGCCAGAGGTCTCACGCGCTCTCATGCCCCTCCCCCATTTTACCTTCTCCTTTGTCTGTGTTCCGAATGCACCGTTCTTCTTTCCCTCTCCGTGCGCCCCGCCCCTGCTCATTTTTTGTTTAGTCATAGGGTCTCTCTTCCTCCTGCTTGCAATTCTCGACCATTCCTACACAACTTGCAACGACTACACCTGACTATCGATCACGTACACCTACATACAATTGCTACCACCATGCATTCTCCATATACATTTGGCTACCTCTTCTGGTCCCTCCTAGACGTTCATCTGCTCTAGTGCCACTGGCACCCCGGGAAGTTGGAACGTAACCTCAACGCAGCTAATGCACGGGATAGGCGGAAGATTCGATACTAGACAGCCGTTTAATGTCCCAGAAATATCTCGAACCATTGGTGCAAGAGAGAGCCATGTCAATCGGTGTGATGCCTCCTCGTGACTTGCCCCAGCCGAAGACTACTCCCAGCAAAACTAAACGATCCAAGTGCTTAACAATAATCACGCTGGCGAGGCATTAATGCACATATCCCAGGCGTGGGACAAGAGTGACCAGAACGAGGAGCAGGTGATGTGAGGTACTCGTAAGCAAGTCCCACCACCTGGGGGCCGGGTCATGGCGCAAGAGATAAGCAGCGTGAGAACTCGGTTTACTAGGGTAAAGGAGCAGCGGAGTGACCGAAGCCATCGCACAGGAACGCTCACCGCCAAGTTACGATGTTATGGCCAAGACCTGTGTATCCATGAGCAGAGGATACGCCGCGCCGGATGACCCGGGTACTGATGCAAAGGGACAGCTGAGGACGGAGCAATCGTGGGAACGATCCGGTTCTCCGATCGTTGCACCTCCACACAGGTCCGCCACCACCCTGCACCCACCCCACAAACCACCCTCACTCGTACTTGAGAAAGCGGCGCTTTGGAAGAGATGGCTTTACCAAGGGAGTACAAGTATACCCAGGAGATATCCCAGATGGTGAGTCCCCCTCCGGAACCCAGTACCACCCGGGGACGGTTTCTGAACGGCCCTCGTATGCCCTTGGTTGTAGATGTTCGTCTTTGGCGAGGTCCAAGATCCCACGACGGAGACTGTGAACCTTGTGGAGGATATTGTTCGTGGTCAAATCATCGAACTAGTGTGTGCCAACTTTACTCCTTGGTCCTCTCGTGACACCCATTTCGGCGACGCGCTGACCGGATGCCTCCCCTTCCACCCTATCGCACGTCCATGTCACTACTCCATAACGTCTGAAGATCGTTCAAGCGCGTAATTTGGCTAGCAGACGCGGGGCACGGTACCTTTCCGCCGAGGATCTCATATTCCTCATCCGACACGACCGTGCGAAAGTGAACCGGCTCCGAACATACCTCTCGTGGAAGGATGTCCGGAGGCACGCCAAAGATTCTGGTGGAGACGGTGCCGCGGGGATGGAAGTGGAGACGCTCGAAGATGGTGCTGATGGTGAGCCCTCTTGACGGTTGTTGGCACTTTACCTTGTTTGGCGCTGACAAAACGACTGTTTAGATAAATTGAATGCAAAGGCCCAGAAGATTACCATCAAACTCCCTTGGGAGATTTTGACAATTTACTCAGAGGTTCTGCCGGAGGATGATGAAGAGGATGAGGACGATATCGAGGCTCATGAAGCCTCGGTGCTGCGACTAAAAGTGAGCATCCATAACGTACTCTGTTACGGATAGGAATTTTACCTCCACGACTCAAATTATAGGAAGCAGACGATGTTACGAGGCAGATGACGAGAGAAGAGTATCAGCATTACTCAGACTGCCGGCAAGCCTCGTTCACATATCGTAAAGGTGGGTAAAATATCGCATGTTCCTCTCCTACCAAGTATATCGCTTTGTAACCATAAACAATCCCCAGCTAAACGGTTCCGCGAATTCCTCAACCTCCCCTCTCACCTTGACCTCCGAGCCAACGACGACACGGTAGACATCGTCGGCTTCCTAGCCTTCGAAATGGTCCGATCCCTAACGATAGCAACCCTTGAGGTCAAAAAATCCCTAGAAGAATCTTACCTCCACGACGACTACACCTCATCTCCCGTTTCTGGAAAACGCAAGCTGGGGATGTCGGGAGATTCGGCCAACAAGCGCAGGAGGGAGGATTCACCTGAGAGTGAACAGCCGTCGGCACTACCGGCCTGTTCATTGTTCTTGCCTCCGCCTGAGGCTAGGACGCCGCTTCGGCCTGAGCACATACAAGACGCGTTTGCGAGGATGCAAGGAGATTGGTCTCAACGACGAACGGCCGGCATGAGGAACTGGAGAGGTGGGTTGGTTAGGACGGGCGTCTCCCTCATCTAGCAGTTTCCCCGTCTGGGTATGTATGAGTACTTATGTTTGTGTGTGGTGTGTGTATTTAAATTGTACATTGTTGCGGTTGGGGTTCATACGTAATACAGTCATTTTAACCCTCAGCTTCCTTCACTCTGATCGTCGGTCCATCCACGACCGACGTTTGGTATAAACACACCTTAAAACAGGAGCGAGGCGGCCACATCAACGTTTCCCCCCGATGCATCCAGGTATTGGATCGCCAGCTCCCTCGTCGCGCCCAAATCCATCAGCATCGTGATCTTCGATTCCGGGTGCCTCGAAGCTGCTTGTTGTTGGGCTTGTGGCTGTTGTGGTAGTGGTTGAGACCTTTCGGCTTGTGCCTTTGGAGGAACACCAAGTGTGTTCCCTTGCCCAGGGAACGATGAACCCTGGTTTTGCCCTGGAGAGGTGGCATTTGATGATCCCGACCCGGGTGGTTGAGGGGTTGACTCTTGACCGTGGCCCAGCTCGAACACACGAGCCTTCTCTGGAAGTTCGTGTTCGGCCAGGAACTTTACCTCCCGGCCCTGGATCCTGAGCACGCCCTTCTCGAGATCTATGCAGGCCTGATGCGCCTTCAACATATCCAGACCGAATAGCAGGTCGACGTCCCTTCCCTACCCAGCAGAATGAAAAAGAAGTCGGTGAGGAACAAAAAATCGGGAGTAGGGGAGAGAAGTCAAAGGTTGGAGGGAGAAGGATTTACCTCCATGACCGTAAACGAGCAAGCCAAGAACAAGTCGTCAATTCTCATCTGGGCGCTGTGAACCCGCCCGAGGATTTGGGCGGTACCTACTCCTCGAGCGATACCAGAGAATCGTTTGTCGACGAGTCGCATGATGCTGCCGCCCAAAAAGAGTCAGTTCGCCGTGGAGGGTCAGGAGGGCAGGTCGGACTCACTTGCAAGATTCAGCGCATTCCGGGCTCACTGGGAAAATCATTCACATCGGTGTCTGGGATTGGGTACATGAAACGCCACTCACTGATCGTCTGCTGCGCACCACTATCCACGAAAGCCTTCAACGCTACACCGTTTACCTCGACTGGAATGCTAAATACACAGAACGAATAAGGACAACCCGACCAAGCATTTGAGAGAGAAATGAGACCGACTAGAGCATAGTAACCCTACCAAACGCCTCAGGGCTGTACTCCAAGGCATGCTCCATGTTCTCTAGCACGGCCTGTTGCCTGATCGACTCTTCGATCTTTCTTTGGGCTTCGACATCGAAAGGGTCAGCTTCAAGTCGAGCAATTTCCCGTTGACGTTCGAGATCGGCGTCTGCTTGCATTTGGCGGAACTGGCGCAGCAATTGGGAGAATCGAGCAGGGTCAGAACGTGCGGCGTTTGCCAGATCTGGTTGAGCCTGAGTATGCGGGATTGTTAGTTGTGTTTGGACACAAAGCTGAGAGGTCGTAAGGCCCTACCAGCTCGAGTTGCCGCATAAGGTCTGGATCACCCAAGATTTGGAGGCGCATCGTCTCGGAGTCCTGCTCGATTTCTCTTGATCCAGAGCTGTGGAATAGACAAAGAATGTCATCGAATGTGCGATAAAAAGATATGCATGTACTCGCGTTCCGGGGACATTTATCTTTCTCCTCAATAACAACATTGCCTTGTCGCCAACGCCGAACTCTTGCATCGTAGCTTTAGGATTAGAAAGGTCTCTCCCTTCGTGGGAGATACTTTGCTCGGCCACTGGAATGCCAGACTACGACCAATAACACAAATTTCACCAGAGGACGCATGACGGGAGGGGAAAGGTCGAACGAGATTGAGCGATCAGCTGTGTTTCACAAAACGCAAGGGCAACGGAGTGGACCGCGGCGATCCACGGTGTCGGATGCAGGCGTGCGGACGTGAATTGAACTGACCTCGGCCTCCAGTAAAGCCATCACGTTCTCCAACTCCATATTCTCGTCAATCTCGACCGCATAGGACTCTCCGAGTTCGGTGAAAAAGGTGAGCTCCATGGCGCTCCTGAAGCCGGACTTATGGTAGGGCTGAAAAAATGGATTCAGGCGGTAAAGAAGGGGGGAAGGTGGGTTGCGGAGAGGCGGGCAGCGGACGGCCGATCATGATCACCCTTGAGGAAGTGGAGCACAGCCACGGCGGGGCGAAAATCGGGCCGATATGGTTTGTGTCCATAGGACGTGAGAGTGAGTTACTGGTACATGAGTGATCCAAAACCAAAGAAAAAAACAAAAGCGGTTATGTATGGTATGCAACAGAAGTACGGAAAGCGGAAATGATCAGCGCTGGAAAGCTCTGGATCCTCGCCTGAGGCTGTCACGGGCCAATGTGGTCCTAGGAAAGGTAATCTATGTGAGCGCGGAAAACACGAAGGGGAGAGAGAGGTGGACGAACAATCTAGAGGGACCTGCAGGGATCGTAGGGCGCGCAGGGTAGTCACTCTCCATGGCAGAGGCAGAGAGACTGGCATCTATGACGAGGTTGAGCTGAAGTTGAAGCGGAGGATAAAAGACTGACCACTGAGATCGCTGAAACTAGAAGCAGATGAACCGTTGTTGCTGTCTCTTTCGCTGTTCTGCTGCGCCATTCCAATTAAATCGCCAAAACCCTGGGGATGTGCGTGTCTGGGCGGAAGAGCGGGAGGGCCAGGTGACTTGACAGCAGCGGTGTGCTTATGGGTGGGTTGGTGTACCTGGTGCCTTTCTGGAGGTGGGGATGGAATGGAAGGGATTGAACCTTGGGGAGATCCTACGCTCGAGGCGCTAGGACTGCTCGAGTCGAGTGAGGTGTAGTTACTCAAAGCCCTATGAGGATCCCTGGATGGTCGCTCTGTGCGCTGGCGTGGGCGGGATGACCGAACGAGACCAAGTTTGTCGCCAGTGATCATTGTCTGGAGATTGCGCAGCTTCTGATCCAAGGCCTCTTGCTCCTCCAGCTGACGTTCTGCTTGTTCTGATGCATCCAGTTCGGCGTCCGAGTCACCATCACTGCCAGCGGAGGAAGAGGACGAGCGGGCGGCGGGCCGTCTGGGGATACGTGCAGGAGGACGGTCTTGGAGAGTGATAATAGAGGAAGAGGAAACCTTTGAGGTGGCATTCGGCGGAGCGGGAGTCAGAGAGTTCAATCTGGCACGAAGGCCAAGAGGAGTTGTGACTCGAGTGGAGGTGATCTGGCCTGACATACGGGGAACGGGGGTGAACCGTGCAGTCAGATGATCTGGGCTAGGCGAGGCGGCAGACGGGTCCGGGTTGGAGGGGCTGAGGGCGACCTTGATGCCCTGCAAGCCCCTCAGGTCCTCCTCGTAGCGTGTCTGTGCACGGTAGAGGAGGTACGGCAATGGGACGTGGAGGTGTGCGGCGAGACCTGGCCAGTCTGTCCCGCCATTGTCGGTGGCGCGCGAGCGGGCAATGACCTCCCAGAGGACTTTCTCCTTGTCCTGGTTCCACTCGACCTGGGCGGGGGTCAGCAGCCGCGAGCGACCGTCCGCTGCACACTCACCTTGGGCGGGTCGAGGCGGGGGTCGTCCGGCCTGTTGGACGGAACCCGGACCACCACTCTCACGTTCAACGGAGCCATGCGGGCGATCCCGAATGCGGGGCGTGGGTGGGAAGGGGATATTGCCGGATATGGCAGGTTGAGTCTTCTGATCGTTAATTAACTCTGCTTTCCCCTTCTATGTCATGGTTGGAATCGTCGTGTCGCAGCTGCTCTCAAAGGAAGAGGATGTTCCAAACACGGTCTCTCGTTTCCTCCGCTTCCTTTCCGCTTCCGCTCATGCATTCCCCCCAGCCACCCCGGTCCAAACGCGTCGCCGTGTCCACCGCCACTGGCCCGCCGCTCTCTGTCGACGAGCTGAGCATCCAGCACGGCATCAAGGCCATCGACTACGCCTACCACTCCAAGCTCGCCCCCGTCCCCGCCCTCATCCACCGCCAGGCCCAGCCCAGCATCGAGGGCGACTCCTCCCAGCCCAGACCGCGTGCTCTCCAGCGTGTGCCCACAGAGATAGTCGATGAAAATTCCCAGCAATCCTCCCAGGGCTACAACAACTCCCGCCTGCTGGCCAGGAATCCAAACCCTCTCGAACGCTCCCCTCATCGTATCAGATATCCGGCCACTGCCGCTCAGCCGACCACCGCTGGCCCTAGCACTCCTGCGCCCCTCCCTCCCTCTGGAGGCCAGGTTGCGCGGCCACAATACGCGTCGCCTCGTTCGCCTCTTCGTTACATCCCAGATCCCCCCACCAACAACACCCGGCTGGGTCACAAGGGCAAGGCAAACGACCTGATCCCTATGGATGTGGACGATGACGCGCGATCATCCACACCCACGCCTCTTCCACGACTCGCGACACCCTCCGCCTCGCTTTCACCTGCCCTCGCCAAGATGACTGCGGCCGTTTCAACCCCCCCTTCTACTCCTCCCACCCCACCCAACCAGGCCTTGCCTATATCCAGGAACAATAGTCTTACTAAACGTGCCTCGCTGACTACCGGATCACGTTCTCTCATCAAACGCTCTTCTTCGTCCCACCTACTTACCGGCCATCCCCCAAGGTACTACCTTAGAAAGAGGAAACCCTCCGCCACGGCCACCCCCCTCGTCGCTTCTTCTTCCCAGGAGGCTAAACCCAAGTCAAGGCCAAAGACACGTTCCATTATCCGAGGAGGCATATTGAAGGGCCGTTCCAAGAAGAAGGCCAGCAAGTCATAACCCTGCAACCCTCGGTGTACATACATTCGCAATGCATTGTCACGACACTTCTTGTTGTTCGAGTAGCATCTGAGCTGTAGATCTTGTCGGACAGTTTAGGACCACAACACATTGTTGTATTTGCTATTATTCACCACTTTACCCTTCGTTCTGCCCATTCGTATGTATCCTCTTGCCCAGGTAAAATAATAATCGCGAGGATGATCCAGCTCCCCCGGCCTCTTATCAGCACACCCAAACGATCGCGTCGACACGTGAGATCTGCAACTTTTGACGCGCCACCCGTCTCGTCTTCTGTCTGGCCGTCTGCTCTGACGCTTTCTCTCCCCCGCGATGGCTTCTCTTGACGACTACGACGAGTTCGGAAACTACATCGGTGCAGACCTTGACTCTGACGACGAGGATGATGACCAGCAGCAACAGTATTCTTATGCCGGTCCTTCCCAACCCCCACCTCAAACTTCACGACCTCTCCAAGGTTTCGATGATGAGGACGAGCAGATGACTGACGAACCCGGACCGGGGGCTCTCATGGAAATTGATGGTATGTTCTTCCGCTTACCACCCTCCAGATTTAATCATCCTTTCGAATCAAAAGAATCTATTTCCCGACGCGTTTCAGACGCGTTTTATTCAACCCGTGGTGTCCATCCAGTTTCTGAAATAACACATCTGCAATCATAGAACCCGTCCACAACGCTGTAATCCTCCATGAAGACAAACAGTATTACCCATCTGCCTCCGATGTCTATGGCCAGGATGTCGAGACCCTCGTCCAGGAGGAAGACGCTCAGCCCCTTACCGAGCCCATTGTCGCTCCTGTAAAGTCCAGGAAATGGGTCGTAGAAGAGAAAGAAATGCCAGAGACAAGATTTGACAAGGGCTTCCTTCTAAATATGACCGCGTTTCCCGAGTTTATCAGAAATGTCGCCGTCGTTGGCCATTTACATCACGGAAAGACCGCCTTGCTGGATATGCTCGTCTTTCAGACCCACAAAATGACTTGGGATGCCGACGCCCAGGTTAGTCATGCCCCATTCGCCCGTTCCTCCCAATACAACTCTTAATTTTCGCGTGCAGACCCGATATACCGATACGCACGTCCTTTCTCGCCAACGTGGTATCTCCCTCAAATCCTCTCCCATGTCTTTCATCCTCGGTTCCTCCGCTGGAAAGTCCCACTTGGTTCATCTCATTGACACTCCTGGTCACGTCAACTTTTTGGACGAAGTTGCCGCTGCCATTAGGCTGGTTGATGGTATCCTGCTTGTTGTGGACGTTCTCGAAGGGGTCCGTTTCGTTGACCATTCTCCTTTCTTCTGAGCTGATATTGTGGGGTTCCTTATCTATCCCAGGTCATGGTAAACACGGAAAAGATCATTCGACATGCTCTCCAGGAGGGCGTCAAAATCACTCTTGTCGTAAATAAGCTCGACAGGCTGATTCTCGAGTTGAGGATTAAGCCCGCCGACGCCTATTACAAGATCAAACACACCATCGAGGAAGTCAACACTTTTATCAGGCATGCATCCCGATTCACCCCTTGCTTTTTGATTTGTTGACTGCCCTTTCCAGCTCCATCGACCCTGACCCTGCACTGAGGTTGAGTCCGGAGAATGGAAACGTAGCCTTTGCAAGTACCGATATGCACTGGTGTTTCACTGTCCACTCTTTTGCCCAGATGTACTCCCAGACATATGGTTCCATCGACGTGAACGCGTTTGCTAGTCGCCTCTGGGGAGACATCTACTTCTCTCCTTCCACCCGCAAATTTACCCGAAAGGCTGAGGATCCCGAAACCCCTCGGACCTTCGTTCACTTCATCCTCACTCCGTTGTATAAGCTATACTCCCAGGTCCTGAGTGAAGACACTGAGACTCTTAAGGAGACTTTGGAAGGTTTGGGTATATCGTTGAAACCAGCCATGTTCAAGATGGATGTCCGGCCATTGTTGAAGGTCGTAACCGAACAATTCTTTGGGCCTGCCATAGGGTTGGTAGATATGATCGTGGAGCACATACCATCGCCTCTCGAAGGGACTGCTTCCAAGGTATCAATCGCCCGTTTAGTCTGTTCCGCCTCCCCACCGCTCACCTGGTTTGATTGCAGGTCGAGAGGACATATACAGGACCCCAAACATCGGATTTGGCAAAGTCTATAAAAGCTTGTGATCCTGATGGTCCAGTAATGGTTCAGATAGCCAAGCTATACCATACAACGGACGCGCAAAGCTTCAGAGTGTTTGGACGGGTCATTAGCGGGACGCTAAGGAAAGGGTTGGAGGTTAAAGTCCTCGGAGAGGGCTATTCCCCAGAGGACGAGGAAGACATGGTCAAGGCGACCGTGGAAGATTTATGGATCTCTCAAGCCAGGTAACCTCGGATTCCGATTTCAACGCCGTTTATTCACGACTGGCTCTCCCGATAGGTATTTCATCCCTGCGGAAGAGATCCCTGCCGGGAATCTCGTCCTGATCGGAGGTGTCGATGCCTCGATCTCAAAAACCGCTACCCTTGCCTCCATCGATTCGGATTCCGACGAAGAACTATACATCTTCCGTCCTCTTAAGCACGCAACACAGTCAGTGCTCAAAGTGGCAATAGAGCCTGTCGCTCCATCGGAGCTTCCCAAAATGCTCTCAGGTCTTCGGTCCATCAACAAATCCTACCCATTGGCTGCGACCAAGGTTGAGGAGAGTGGTGAACACGTGTTGATCGGCACGGGAGAGTTGTACCTGGACTGTGTGCTGCACGATCTGAGGAAGCTGTTCGCAGAGATCGAGATTAAGGTTTCGGATCCGGTCACAAAGTTCTGTGAGACGGTATTGGAGACGAGTGCATTGAAGTGCTACGCGGACACGCCGAACAAAAAGTACGGACATCGTTCTTCCTGTGAAAGTCGAGGTTGTTGATCTTCTCATGCAGGAACCGACTAACGATGATATCCGAGCCTCTGGAACGAGGTATCGCAGAGGATGTCGAGACGGGTCGGGTGACGATGAGGATGACTCCCAAAGAGAGAGGAACGTTCTTCCAGGATAAATACCAGTGGGATCTCCTCGCGTCACGGTCGATATGGGCCTTTGGACCAGACGAGAGCGGGTCGAATATCTTGTTGGATGACACACTGCCGAGCCAGGTTGACAAGAAGATGTTGGTTTCTGTCAAGGAGCACATCAAGCAGGGCTTCCAGTGGGGAGCGAGAGAGGGACCTCTGTGTGATGAGCGTGCGTACCCTCTCCCCTGATTTGTTATCCTTTCTTTGGCTGACAGGTCTGGCCTCTCAGCGATGCGCAACGTCAAATTCAGGATATTGGATGCCAGCCTTGCGGCTGAACCGATTTACCGAGGGGGTGGACAAATCGTCCCTACGGCCCGCAGGGTCTGTTACTCCTCTTTCCTCATGGTGGGTTTTCTCCTCGTGGTTAGCTTTTGGCCCTGACGGGTGAATCGAATTGCAGGCCACACCCCGGTTGATGGAACCAATATACTACGTCGAGGTGCAAGCACCCGCAGATTGCATCTCAGCTGTGTACACTGTGCTAGCGCGACGGAGAGGACATGTCACTCAGGACATACCAAAAGCTGGCTCGCCGCTGTACACAGTCAAGGCGCTCATCCCCGTTATCGACGCGAATGGGTTTGAAACCGACCTTCGGACAGCGACCCAGGGTCAAGCGTTCTGTCAACAAATTTTCGATCACTGGTCAATCGTTCCCGGAGACCCGACGGATAAGAGCGTGAAACTGAGACCGCTGGAGCCCGCCAGCGGACAGGCGCTTGCGAGGGATTTAGTGTTGAAGACGAGGAGGAGGAAGGGTTTGGGAGATCAGATTGCGGTCTCGAAGTATTTGGATGATGAGTTTATGGTGAGTACTCGATTTTGCGTTTGGGACCATACAGTCGTTGATGACTCTTTTTGTTTGGGATAGCTTGCCCTTTCGGCGTCGGACCATGCGGATCTGTTAGGATAGTTGAAGGGTTGGCATATCTACCCACTTGCGCTTTCTACACCACTGTGCGATAAATACTGCTAGAAGTATAATCCGTCCACCACTGATGTGCCTAGATGGTCGGCTTGTCCCTTCGTCTTCTGAACCCGATCAAACTCCTCATGGTTCCTCCCGCCCATTCATCGTCGACGGAAGAATGGAAACCACGACCGGGGGTGGAGCGACATATGATTTTGACTGGAGTTTCCAGCAGGCCATGGGGATGAGGCTGGACGGTCATCTTTTCCAAATCTCTGGATACCGCTGGCCTACGTCTCCCCGGCGCCCGACTTGTACTCGTCAGCCTGTTTTTGACTGATGACACCTGTCAATTTCCCGTTAATTCGCGGGGCAGCACATGGAAACCCGCCATGCGATGAAACAGCAGGCGACCGGCTCTGTGTGTCCACAATCTGTGGGATGTGTGGGTCCGAAAGTTGTTTAGCGGAAGTTTGTTCCAAGTTGAACTTGCAAGTTCAAAAGGCCAAGCGCGCTCTCCGTCCTGGCTCATCCTTGGTTCGTCACGCTCGACAAGTTTTTCTACGCGTTTTCTTGCTCCTCAAGGCTTCTCCCTCCCTCCTTCCCGAAGGATATTTCCCTCGACGGTCCCTACCCACCAGGGATTCAACCACCCACAAAACGCCCCACGACATTCCCTACGCTCTCTTCGAAACGCAACTCTCGAAATGATTCCACTTGCCCCTACGCTAGCTCTTGCTTTCCTGTCATTTACTTGTTCAGCATTCGTCGTTCTTCGCATTGTCATTCCCATTCTTCCACCTCATCCCTTGAGCCGGCGGGTGGCCCCAGTACGTTGTTTCCATTTCCTTGCTCCTCTCCGCCATGGTGTGGCTGGGTGCTGACGGGTTGTCTACAGTCCGAGTTCGGTCTCCCGAACTTCAAGAAGCTGGCGCCAGCTGACAAGACTCACCTCTGGATCGCTGCTTGCGATATCCTTGCTCTTGTCGTGTTCATCTGGCAAGTCATCGCCGAGTCCCTTGGTGGTCCCACAAATCACGCTACTGGCCTCGACCCCCTTGCTGCCGTCCGCCTTTGGCTTGCTGGCACTGTCAGGACCACATGCGTATTTGTCATTATTGCCGTGACCCTCCTTCATGTCCGCCTCGCACGCCCCGTCGACTTTGGTAAATCCCACTGGCTTATTTGGGGACCTGGGCTTCTCCTCATCATCACCTCGACTGCCGTCGCTGGTAAGTCCCCTGTTTGTTTCTCTTCGTACTTTGATCCTTACCCTCGGTGCAGGTGTTTTGGCTGGTGCCAAATTTCCGAGCTTCTTTATTGGAATGATCGCCTACTCCTCTTCTCTTACCTTCCTTGGTGTTGCTGCCCTCGCCGCTCTCGTTGGCACTCTAGTGACCATCCGTCGCAATCTCACCTCCACTGACGAACTTGATGATTCCTGGCCGCCTATGCGACAGGTCGATGAGAAGCGCAACTCGTTTGCCCAGGAGGACATCGATGGCTTGAAGGACGGTTCTTCGTGGATTACCTCGGATGCTGGCAGCTGCCACGGTGGTTCCGTCTCCGCCTTCTCCTTTTCTACCCACCAGACCCACGCTCGCAAGTCTTCCAATAGCTCCAGTAATTTACACCATGGATCCGTTCTCCCCAAGTCACCCTTCTGGTCCAGCTCTGAGACTCCCGGTAGGGCCTCCCCAGTCCCTCCAGTCCCTCCCCTCCCAGCTCCTTACAGACCTGTCTCTCCTACTTCCGCGAACATGTGCGAGGACCCCGATCCCTTCCGCCGGACTGTCGGCAATGATCCCCGAGTTCGCAATGGGTCTCAAGCTTCATGGTTAACCGAGCCCTCGATTGCTCCCAGCACCGCCACCGCCTGGTCGTTCCCCGCGACCCGAGCTGCCTCTCGTCCCGGTACCCCCGGCATGTTCCCCCAGTCCACCGTCGATCTCCATTCTGAGCTCCTCCGTCCTCCCGTTTCTTCTCGCCCACAAACTCCTGCTATCAGCTCTGCTCAGGTGTTGGGTGGGTATGGATTCTCGGATGTTTCTCTTACTGAGAAACAGGCTGGTTTGGCGGCTGTTCCGGAGGGTGATCTGGATACCAATGTCCCCCGTGTCATGACCTGGTTCATCACCGTTTTGCTCCCATGTGTAAGTTATGTTTACGCCCTGTACTGTCAATATGTTCTGATCTCCTCTGCAGGCTTTCAGTCTCCCGTATTTTGTCTCGATCCATCTCACTGGTACTGCTTCCACTGCCGCTTCAACTTTGATGATCCTCGCCATCACTCTCCCCGCTCCGTTTTTGGCCCTGAGCGTTTTCTTCCACTGGTCTCTCCTCGTCCCCTCCGGACTTTTCGAATCGACCGCCCAACCCATGCCCGAGCTCGCTCGCACTTCCTCCCCTACCATTTCTCGTCCTTGGTCTCATGAGTACAAGAGAAGCGGAAGCGTTACCGTTGTCGAAGGTCGTCGCAGTGGGGATGTTTGGCTTGCTAAAGGTGACGCTATTGATGGCAAGAACAAGATTGGTCGTGCCTTCGAGATGCTCAATGCAAAGCCTAAGCTCTCCGTTCTTCCTCTGGAAGACGTTATCGTCAAGACGATCGACGGAGAGCTCACTCCCCCTCTCCCCCTCCAAAGTGCTCCAAACTCAGTCCCTCCCACCCCTATGTCTGAGAACTCGGAAGAGTTGGGTAGGAAGAAATCAAAAGCTTCATCCCACTACTCTAACACTGACGAGACGGCATTACACACCGCTCGTGTCATGGTCGCTCAGAAGCACTACTCGGCTCTGGCCATGACCATGGTTGTCCCCCCCTCTCCTGATCCCGAGGGGAAGTCTTTCGCTGCCGTTCCCGAGGAGATGGAGACTACCGGCATTGCCAGCGGTGTCGCCGTCTACGAACGCACCGAGGGACGCTCCCATTGCCGTACTAGGTCCACTTCCTCCATTTCCACCTCCAGGTCCAGGAATGTCATCAGTCCACCACCTTCCTTCCCTCTCCCTCCTACTCCACCCTCTGTCAAGGCCGCTCGTGCAATGGCTCACAAGAGATCCTACTCTTCTGGTCTCTCTATGACCGAAATCGATGCCTTGTCAGCTGGTATACTTCCTAACCTTGTTCCCGGGCTGAAGATTGGAGAGGGCGTAAAGATCTCTGACGACTGGAGACTTTCCAGCGCTTCCCATGTCAGGGGAAGCATGACCGGCAGGACTTTCGATGATTTCCTTGCAGGCCTTCCCAAGGAGCTTGGTGGATTGCCAGGGGAGTTTTCATCTCCGGAATTCCACTCCACTCCTGCCACAAACGGAAAGAAAGTCGGCCAGAGGACTAGGAAGGCCGGGCACAAAAGGCACCACTTTAGCTTACCCAGCCTCAGCCTTGGAAAGAGTGGTATCCATGGGCTTTCTACCTGGAGGGCGGAAGTTAACAACGGACTGGAAGCTCCTGCTCAGGAGGAGAGGAGGAACACCGTGATTGGTGATCAACGGCCCGAGAATGTTCTAGATGCTGTTCATGAAGTGGATGAACTCTCTCGTCCTTCCTCTCCCTTCCGCACCCAAGATCCTGCTACTGCCCGTTCTTCCATGGCCACCCTCATCAATGCTCTCGATAATGAATTCAAGCTCGGTCTTTTCGGCATCGATGAGAACATCTCTTTGGATTTCGACACCGCCGCATTGGCTCACAGCACCCCTCATGAATCCCATAAACCAGTGTCACGCTCCCCTGCTCCCCCCATGCCGAAGTCGAAGGCGACGAAGGCTGATCGTCGCTCAAGTATTGTGTACATCAAATCTGACGAGAACGCCGTCCCTCCATCCCACGTCACTAACGAGAACACGACCCGCAAGTCACCTACCAAGCGCCTGGCCGAGATTTCATCGCGAGCGGTGAAACCCTTGATGTCCAGGAACAAGCGCAAGACCAACAAGAATGAGAATACTTCGTCCACGACCAATACCACAGCCATCGCAGCACTCCTCGGTAACGGCAAGGGCGTTTCGACGGCCTCCCCTGGTGGAGGTCTCCGCCCTTTGTCTCTTCTGCAGGACCGGGATGTCAACTGTTCCGCCCAACCTGAATTGGGCGTTGTAGCGGAAGACAGTTTCACCCGTCCTCTGGATCTCAAGAAGAAGCAGAAGAATGTTACTGAGTCGAGAGTTCTGGCTAACGGTGTAGTCGCCGGGAGGGACGAAAACGAAAACATTCACTCCATTAGGTTGGTCTCTGGAGCCGCTTCCAATCACAAGGGTTTGAAGCCCTTGAAACTTGGTAGGAGCGAGACGAGCAAACAACGGGCTATCCTCAGGAAGAACGAGGTTCTTCCTTCGGTTGTTGTTCGACCTCCGTCCGAGGCGCATGATGCTTTGGCAATGGACTACCGGATGCCGTTCCACTGATTGGACATTTCCCCCTTCCTTTCGTCTTACTGTCTACATGTTTCCAACCTTGCTTTCATTCTGACTTGCTGTTATACGTTTAAACATTTCCGTTATCGTTTCAGTGCTATTTTACACGAAACTACTTTTTGGCTTTGCCGACATCTGTTTTCCTGCACGACTCCCCTTTACCTCCCACGCAACTCGTCTCACGTCCCATATGCTCTCATAACCCACGTATATACCACGCTCATTGGTTGCATAGTATCGTTTTCTTTGCTTTGCCAAAGTACGTACGAACCCTTCTTTTGTTACATGAGTACCCTTTCCTCCTTCCCCCGTGTTTTGAGCCGCAGTTTGACTTACCCTTCGATAGTGTTTTCGTCACACAGGTCCCATATGTTTTAGATATACAAATCGTCCGTGTTTTGATACTTGAATTATCAACTATGCTCCCTTTTCTCTCTCTCCTCAGGGCAATCGTTCAAACATCCACCCCAGTGGTACCTAACTAGAGGCTGGAGCCCCGTACTGTTCAGTCTCAATCACTGTTCACG